>JACCDX011788209.1_pt1 | contig 35202 bp, 22 predicted proteins | sample 7449681 | NCBI WGS metagenome assembly JACCDX01 (sample SAMN15323450, study PRJNA562643) | freshwater metagenome | isolation source: river surface water | place: USA:Blue River Watershed | collected 2017-08-18
AGTATAAAGATCTCTTGAGGAGTTGTTGATTTTTATAGTCAACAACTCCTTAGTTTATTGTTTATACTTAGTTAAATGTAAAGAATCAACTAAGGATTGCTATTTAATTCTTTATACTATTATTTCAGCGCAGGATGAGTGACCTGTTTTGTATCATGGCGCTTCTGCGCTTTCCTCTCTTGTCTTCTACAGTCTACCATGCCAGGCGCACAGATCGCCAGGATCAGAGACAAAAAAAACCAGTTCGCTAACTGGCACAAGGTAACTAAAAAGGCGCTGGATCTGTGCAAATATATAAAGGTCGAGATCACTACTCCGATGGCACTCACCGCTGATCAATTCGCAGGTTGCACTGTTAAGGATCTCTACGATTCAATGCTTTATAGTGCAACTAAGATGGATTATTATCTGGACTTGATGCAAAACAACGCCATCAATTCTGGCAAGTATATTGATGCAAAGGTCTGGATGTTGGAGTGGGAGCGTTGCTATGATGCTGCAAGTGCTGCACTTGAGTCTACCTATGGTTGGGCAACACGCGACCAGGTTGTAGATATGATCAACAAAGACATGGAATTGGCATCACAACGTCGCAAGATCTTTGGTTGATTAAGTAACACAAACTCGTGAAAGGAGTTAGTATAACTAACTCTTTTTTCTATTTGTTATACTATTATTTCAGCGCAGGATCCGCCTATCGGTATTCTACATGATCTAGATTCTGTGTCAAGTGTTTTTCACAAATGTTCATATAAAAAATCTTATGTGACAGATAAGCAAAACTGATTGTAAAATGCTTGACATGGTACGCGATCGGTGCAAATATACCTTTGTTGAAACGGATTCGACCGATGCGCCAAATCGAACGCCAGATGAATCAAGCGATCCAGAATGAGATCGACTGGAAGAAAGACAACACTAAAGTTGTCTATGAAGAAGGCGTATCTCTTGTCTATTTGTATGACAATCTCATCGCAATGGTTGGTGATACGTGGTTGGAACTGTTCGACGGTGAGCATAAAACAGCGACCACGAAATCGCGCCTGAATGCTATTCTTTCTGCGCATGGCAATGGTGAGAGAATCTATCAGAAAGATTACCAGTGGTTTCTATCAACAACTGATGGAGATGTTGAGTTTAATGGCACTGCCAGACTTGACTGATTAAGTTAACCTAACTGTCCTGAGCAAGACATAAAACTACTCACACAATCCTTCCTCTTAAGTATCACCAATGCCTGACGCAGTTTCCTATCCTGAAGCGTTCAATTTCGCAGTTTGCTGTAACTTAGGTGAGGAATTCATTAACACTTACGGAACTGCAATCTCCTGGACTAATTGTAAAGTAGATGTCGGAGAGTTAATGAACTGGATTGAGCAAATGTTCAACGATAACTAACACAAACTCATGAGTGCGCTAATTAACACCTAGCGCACTCACAGTTCTTTATACTAACTGTGCGCTCTTAAATGATACTGGTATTTTCGCGCAGGGTGCGCCTGTTGGTAGTCTACAGGATCCGGAGAATACGTCAACCGGTTTTCACAATTCTTTAGATTCGAATCTCTTATCAGTCAGATCAGCAGAACTGATCAGTCACCGCGTGAGAATCCGCCAGATCTGCTGTAGGATAGCGGAGCAATCGAACTTAATCCGATGCCTGCCACCACCACCGACCGCACCGATGCTCTCCTGCAGCGCGTGCTGAGCAACCTTCACGCTACTAATCCTCAGGCAGCAGCAGACCTAGAGTTTGATCTCGCGCAGTGTGATGATCGGAACCGTAAAGTGCAGCAGTTTAGTGTCACAACTAAGCGTGACGGTTTGATTAACTTTACCTCAGATCTTACTGATGCTGAGGTTCTGCAATCGCTTCGCAGTCAGCGTAGTTCTTTCGCACAAGATCTTGCGCGTAAGTTTAACTCACTGTCACCTGCTCAGTATGCTTGGTCGCATAAGTTGGCAGTTGATCATAACGCTAAGCAACAGCAAGTTGCTAAGTTCGATGATACTCAGGTATCGCAATTCGAGGCACTGTTTAATGCTTTCGAGGCAGCAAAAGCAAAAGGCGCAAAGCGTTTGACGCTGCGATTTGACGGCGTTAATGTGAAACCAAACCGTGATCTTAGTGCTCTGTGGATTACATCACAGACTGAAAAGGAGGAAGGTAACTATGGTTTGCAACCTAAGTACCTTGGCAAAGTGACACGTATCGGCATGGATTCTCGCCTCTCCGATGATGTTAAAGAGGTGATCATGTCAGCGTCTAAAGATCCACTCAACGCTGCAATCCGCTATGGAAAGGTAAGCGGTGAGTGTTCATGTTGTGGTCGTGAATTAACCGATCCTCAGTCAATTGAGCGTGGCATCGGTCCTATCTGCGCCACTAAATTCGGATGGTGATATAACTAACCGTGCGGACACTAAATTATACTTAGTGTCCGCCGTCAATTATATCGTTAGAAAGATGTTTCGTGTATTATAATTAGCGTGTAATCGTGAATTGACAGTTATTGTTTATAGTGATAATCGTGAATTGTCGTTATAGTGAATAGGCAGTATGTGCGATTATTTTGTTATTGTTTATATCGGGCGTAGCGGTTATAAAAACGTCCAACTACCTTAACCTACAGAGGTGACAAATCGACCTCTAAATATCAATCTCAAAAAAATTTTCCGGAGGTATTCCAAGTGTTTGAATGGATTCATAAGAACGGTAAGAGTTGCCACAACAAAAATAAATCAAAAGGTGCAGAAAGATCTTGCGCACAAAAAAATGATGCAAGAAAGCAAAAGAAGAAAAAATGAGATATTATCGGAGGACACCATATTGGAATTTCTGGAAGGTTGTCCTAGCTGGTTGGATGATTCGTTATCCACGTCCTTTTTTTATCGCACTAGGATTTTGTATGATTGTGATATATAATGCAGTGACAAAATAAGACTGAAAAAAAAATTCCGGAGACATTTTTTTATGACGGCAACTGAAAAATTGTATCACATTTATGCAAAGAATAAGTGTTTATTTCATTCATTAAAAGAAGAAGAATTTAAAATCACTTGGAGTACTTTAAATAGATTGATTGATATACTCGATACCAGATATGCGGGTGATGATTTAACTTACGAAGAACTGTTAGTAAACAAGCAGCCAGTTAGAGAATCATCATATTAATGAATTGACAAGAGCATATATAGACTGATAAAATTGATCTGAAGGTTAATTTAACTTATGGCAAAAGGATTTACTGTAAAAGCAACAGCACCAACATCCAAAAAAGAAGACTGGGATATTGATGCGATTAAAGAAAGGATGCGAGGAAAGAGTATTGTATTCTGCCTACCTGGACGTGGATGCTCTTTTATTTTTCTGAAGAACTTTGTACAACTGTGCTTTGATATGGTACAGAATGGAATGAGTATTCAGATCTCTCAAGATTATTCATCAATGGTTAATTTTGCACGTTGCAAATGTTTGGGTGCAAATGTACTTCGTGGACCAAAGCAAATTCCTTGGGATGGTAAACTGCAATATGATTATCAACTTTGGATTGACTCGGATATTGTCTTTGACACAAACAAATTCTGGCAACTTTGTGATCTTTCTCTGAGTGAAGATGGCACTGAGCGTGAAATCACTGCTGGTTGGTATGCTACAGAGGATGGACACACAACTTCTGTCGCACACTGGTTAGAGGAAGATGATTTCCGCAAGAATGGTGGAGTGATGAATCATGAAACCGTTGAGTCTATTCAGAAGCGTCGGAAACCTTTCACTGTTGATTACACTGGTTTTGGTTGGGTACTCATCAAGAAGGGTGTTTTTGAAAACCTCGAATATCCTTGGTTTGCTCCTAAGATGCAAGTCTTTGAGTCTGGTCAAGTTCAAGATATGTGCGGTGAAGATGTTTCATTCTGTCTTGATGCAAAAGAGGCGGGGTTTGAAATCTGGTGCGATCCTCGTATCAGAGTGGGGCATGAGAAAACTCGTGTTATCTGATGACAAAAAAACTCTACAACCTTTTATATAAAGGTCGTAAAATTTATACAAATCTCACTATGGAAGACTGTAGTGAGATTCTTGAAGACTTCTCAGAGCGTTTCTACTCGGGAGAAGACATTGATCCAACTTTAATTGAAATGGAGGAAATTACAAATGGCTAAAGGTGGAAGTAATAAAGTACTGTTTCAACCAGGAGCACCGAAGAAGACACGTCAAGGACGTTCTCCACGTACATTGTTGAGTGCAACCTCTCGTAATGGACGTAAAAAGAAATATCGCGGACAAGGTAAAGGTTAATATTATAGATAAAGCAGGAAGTAATTCCTGCTTTTTTTGTTAGGTGTTATGGCATATTTAAATCACAATCTTCCAACAATTACTTGTTATATTCGTAATGAATTTCTATACAATCATAAAAAAGGTCACGGAGAGGTAACTTTATGCGACGTACACTCTGTAGCGTCCTTAGAGAAGCATGTACCTCTCTTTGAAGCATTTTTAGAGAATGGTGTTAATTGGACTCGAAGACCTATTCATGCATTTTGTTGGAAATCTGATGCGCCAGTTCCTCAATTAGAAGAATGCATGTGGTGGGATTGCTTTTCGCCTTATATTGATGTTCAAGTTCGTTCAAGGTTGGCTAACTTACGTGCTGAACTTATCAATTATCGAGGAGAAAAAAATGAAGGAACATATCTTTTTACGCTCGATTGGTCATGGGAGTCAAAATCTACTCTGAATACTAACTTTAGTGAGACTCCAGAGCACAAATGTGCTCATCTTTTCAAAATGGACAATGGAAATTTCTATGCATATCCAAATAATAAGATATTATGGTATGATGATGCATGGACAAAGAACAGAATTACCAAAAATCCAGGTTACGAAATTGATTTGACCGAATATTCCGTCGAAAATCGTCGCAAAATTGAGACATCTGATGATTTTATGTACGAAATCACAAATATTCGGGATAGCAACCCCGTAAAAAGTTCTGATTTAACAAATCAGGAGCAAAAAAATGACCAAACAAGTGGATAAAGATCAAAATTTCATGAAAAATGAGTGGGGAACTCAGTATTTGTCCTCAGAATATGGTTGGGAATCCAAAATTGACAAGCAAAAAATGCTTCGTGAGATCTCAAATGATGATTTGACACCTAAAAAGCATGATTTTTTCCATCAAAATGAAATACATTCACAAATTCGCAATGATAATGACTATGATGACTGGGAATATGGCACTGAACCACTCTATGAATCAAAAAATCTCTAATAAATAAGACAGAATTACTTATTTTTCATGCCCGCTGAAAGGATAAGCAAGTCATTTAAAGATATTAGTTTATCCTTTCAGGTTAATCCTCTGAGTTATGACTTGATTGCGATTAAAAATGAGACGGCTATTGCCAGATCACTTCGCAATCTTGTTTTAACTCAACCAGGTGAAAGATTTTTTAACCAAAATCTTGGTTCTAGGATTAATCAGTCTCTTTTTGAAATGCTTGATGAAATAAGTGCCTCTGTCATAAGAGACGAAATCAAAAATACAATTGAAAATTATGAACCAAGAGTGAGTTTAATTGACGTTGAAGTAACTCCAAATGATGAAAATTATGAATTCAATGTAACTATTAAATATTACATCGTTGGTGTTGATGTATTACCTCAACAATTATCATTTGCATTACAACCAACACGATAAATGGCACTAGTCAACTTCACCAATCTAGATTTCGATCAAATTAGGACTTCGCTTAGAGATTATCTAAGATCGAATTCAAATTTCACAGACTATGATTTTGAAGGATCCAATCTTTCAGTCATACTAGATGTTCTTGCATATAATACATATATTTCCTCATATAACGCTAATATGATTAGCAATGAGGTGTTTATTGATAGTGCTACTCTAAGAGAAAATGTAGTATCTCTTGCAAGAAGTATTGGTTATGTTCCAAGATCTAGAACTGCATCAAAAGCCAATGTTTCTTTCTTTGTAGATACAACGACTACTACTTCGCCACAAAGACCACTTACACTTACACTTAAGAAAGGAATTGTTGCAACTTCAACAGGGACATTTAGTGGTATAAGTTACGTTTATTCAATTCCAGACGATATTACTGTTCCCGTTATTAATGGTATTGCTGAATTTAATAACATAGACATCTATGAAGGAACGTATGTCACTGAGACATATACGGTAGATTCACTAACTCCCAATCAAAGATACGTTTTAAACAATGAAAATGTTGATAGTTCTTTGATTAGAGTAGACGTAAGAGATGGTCAACTTGGACCAAGAAAGAAATACATACAATCTAATAATATCTTATCAGTAAATTCAGATTCAAAAATATTCTTTATTCAAGAGATTGAAGATCAAAGATATGAGTTATTATTTGGCGATGGAATACTCGGAAGAAAACTTGTTAGTGGTGAAATAGTAGATATTTCTTATACTATAACAGGTGGAGAAACTGCAAATGGAGTATCTTCATTTACTTTCAATGGAACAATTGTTGATAATTCTTCATTTAATATAATTAGCGGGATTTCTTTAATTACTACAAATATTGTTTCTGGTGGAGGTAGAGAAATTGAATCCGTTGATTCAATCAAAAAATATGCAACTAAAATCTATGCAGCACAAAATCGTGCCGTAACTGCAAGTGATTTTGAGGCGATTATACCTCAGATATATCCAGAGGCGGAATCGGTTTCTGCTTTTGGTGGGGAAGATTTGAGTCCTCCACAATACGGAAAGGTTTTTATTACAATTAAACCAGAAAATGGATTTTTTGTTCCGAATAGCGTAAAGGATTCAATTAAAGAAAAACTAAAGCAATATTCAGTTGCTGGAATTATTCCAGAAATAATGGATCTGAAGTATCTTATTTTAGAGATAAACTCTACAATTTACTACAATAATAATCTAGCACCTTCATCGGAATATATTACAAGTACAGTTTCTAATAATATTAAAAAATATGCAAATTCATCAGAGTTGAATAAGTATGGCGCAAGATTTAAGTATAGCAAATTCTTGAAGATTATTGATGATAGTCACGAATCAATCACGTCTAATATTACAACAGTCCAAATGAGACGCGATCTAAAACCAGAGTTAAATAGATTAGCGACATACGAAATATGTTTTGGAAATGAATTCCACATAAAAGATCTCAGAGGATTTAATATTAAATCCTCTGGTTTTAATATTCCTGGAGTACAAGATACAGTTTACTTAAGTGATATTCCAAATGAAGGTGGACTTACTGGTACTATCTTTATTTTCAAATTAGATTCAGTTCAAGGGTCCAAAACAATTAAAGCAAATGCAGGAACAATAGATTATGTAAAAGGTGAAATAAACTTAAGTGCAATCACAATTGAATCTACAAGTAAAAATAGTGGCGGAGAACCAATTATTGAAATCTCTGCAATACCAGAATCAAATGATGTAATTGGACTACAAGATCTTTATTTGAATTTAAGCATTGATAATGTAACGTTAAATACTTTATCAGACAAAATATCTTCTGGAGAAGATCCTTCAGGGTCTACCTACACAAAAACAGCAAGCTATAGCAACGGAACAATCGTAAGAGAATAAGATGGCAGATACAAGAATTAAAATTGGTTCAATCGTACAAAATCAACTTCCCGATTTTGTACTAGAAGAATATCCTCTTGTTAGTGAATTCCTTAAGGAGTATTACAACTCTGTAGAAGGTCAAGGATCAACACTTGATATTCTTCAAAATATTGATCAATATTTAAAAGTTGATGAACTTTATAAATCAACATTTGCCAGAACAATTACTGTAAAACCACAATCTCCACAAACTTTCTTTCAAATTAGTGGTGGTTATTCGGTAAATGATCTTATTGTCTTAAAAAATGGCACTAAATTATTGAAAGATACTGACTATTTTGCTACAGATGGATCTTCAGTAATACTAGTTACTCCTGCTGTTCCCGGTGATGTTTTAGAGTTTGTTGTAGAATCTCCATCTTCAACTATTTTGACAAGTGATGTTGAATTTGTAGACACTACGATTAACGTCGCATCTACATATGGATTTCCCGATATTAATGGAATTATCCAAATTGATTCGGAAATCATACTTTATTCATCAAAAACTTCTACTTCCTTCAAAGATTGTACTAGAGGGTTTAGCGGTATAACTTCTTATAGAGCAAGTAATCAACCAGATCAACTCGTATTTTCAACATCTGAAATTGCAGAACATACCTCAAAAACAACTGTTGCAAACTTAAGTTCTTTATTCTTAAAAGAATTTTTAACAAAAATAAAATCACAATTAGTTCCTGGATTTGAAAATAGAACGCTTGCAGAAGGTCTGGATGAAAGAAATTTTATTAAAAATGCAAAGAGTTTTTATTCATCAAAAGGAACTGATGATTCCTACAAATTACTTTTCAAGGCATTATTTGGACAGGAAGTAAGTGTAATTAAGCCAAGAGATTATTTACTCAAACCATCTGATGCTCAATATAGAGTTGTTAGAGATTTAGTTGTTGAGTCTATTTCTGGAGATCCAATGGATCTTGAGAATAGAACTTTGTATCAAGATCAAGTCGGAAACTATAACAAAGCTTATGGATCTATTACTAAAGTTGAAAAAATTCAAAGGGCAGACAAAACTTATTATGTCTTAAGTCTAGATTATGATTATAATAAAGATCTTACTGTTAGTGGATCTATCTATGGAAATTTTTCAATACATCCATCAACAAAAGTAATTGCGGAAGTATCTACTAGTGGCACTGTTATTGATGTTGATTCTACCATTGGATTTCCTCCAAGTGGACAACTAGATTTTAATGTGAGTGGAGTTGATTATAATATTTCATATTTCAACAAAAATACCACTCAATTTTATATTACATCATCACCTTCAATCTCCATTCCAACAGGGACTGATCTAAAACTAAATCAGTATGCCTATGCTAATGTTGGCATTTCAACCGTAAAGGTTAGAATAACCGGTGTTCTATCTGAAGTTGATTACGACTCAAGTAACACATTAATGAAAAAAGGTGATCCTCTAAGTGCAGTTTCTTTAGGATATAACCCAAAAGGTATACTAGCAAATAATTGGATTTTTAATCTTGCCACAAAATATAATGTTAAGAATATCAGTAGACCTAATTCTTCTAATCTAATAACAAACGTTTTTACTTACGAAGTAATTACTTATGATCCACATTCATTTTCACTTGGCGATAATTTAACATTAATAAATCCGAATGGTGATAAAAATGATTATAAAGTTGTAAGTGTTAATAATGAATATTCTGTTGTAGTAGAAGGAGTGAAGATTAATAATCTTACCCTGAAATATGTAATTGAGAGGATTTTGAAAAAACCAAAATTCACTAATTACACAAATATCAATTCATATTCTGCTAATGTTCAAAACGTCTATTTAAATAATGAAGATGAAATATATGTTACATCTAATTCATTGCCAAATTATTTGAACGAGGATTTAAATACAAAAAATACTAATATTACTTTCTCTGGAATTTTTAATGGAGAAACTTTAGATTTAAGTTCAGGAAACCCAACTAATCTGCACGGATTTCTTACAGGCGATACTATTGTTTATAGTAGAAATACTTTTAATCCAGATGAATACTTGAATATTTCTGAAAAAACTTATTTTGTAAAAAGAGTAGATAATACTAAAATAAAAATTGCAAATAGTAAAACCGATTTATATAAAAATAAATTTATAACTGTATCTGGGACTGCGAGAAATAATATTTTCAAAAAATTAAAATTTAATATATCATCACTGTCACAACAAGGTTATATAAAAAAAATATCAAAACCCGTTTCTGCAGATTTAGTATCAGAGACTCCAACAGGTCCAGTTGGAATCTTTGTGAATGGTGTAGAAGCTTATAGTTATAAATCTGCAGATAAAGTTTTTTATGGTGGAATTCAATCCATAAACGTCATCGGTGGCGGAGAAAATTATGATGTAATTAACCCACCTACTGTATTAGTAGAAGATAGTGTTGGTTATGGTGCATCTGCTTTTGCTCACGTTGTTGGAAAATTAGAAAAAATAGATGTAATAGATGGTGGATTTGATTATCTTGAAGATCCAATTATAACCATAACAGGTGGCAATGGATATGGTGCATATGCTAAACCTAATATGACTTCATTTAGGCATAGCGTATCATTTAATTCAATACAAAGTTCTGGATTTGTTAATCTAACCACTAATACAATTGGTTTTTCATCTTATCATAAATTTAGAGATTATGAAAGAGTTACGTATCTAACTGAAGGACAAACTGGAGTTGGTGGTTTATCAACAAATGCACAGTATCATGTTTCTGTTCAAGATGCATATAATGTTAGGTTGCACAAAACTTTAGATGATGCTGTTTCTGGCATAAACACAGTAGATTTAACTTCTTATGGTGTTGGAATTCATCTAATAGAATCCACACTATCAAAGAGAAAAATATCAAATGTTAGTGTATTGAATTTAGGTTCTGGATATACTAATAAAAAAATTTCTTGCGCCATCTCCGGAATTCACACTTCATCAAATACTATTAAAATAATTGATCATGGTTATAAAACTGGAGAAATTGTTGTATATAATTCGACAGGTTCTGCAGTTGGCGGATTATCAAATAATCAATCATATTATATTACTGCAGTAAATAAAGATGAATTCAAATTATCTCAAGTTGGAATTGCTACTACAAATAAAGATTTTTATTTTAAAACCAAACAGTTTATAAATCTGACTTCGGTAGGATCTTCATACCATACATTTAACTACCCCAACATAGTTGTAAGTGTATCTGGAAAAATTGGCGTATCTACACTAACTGGACAAGATTTTAGTGCTAAACTACAACCAAGTTTTAAAGGAGAAATTAGCAACATCTTTATTAAAGATTCTGGTGTTGGATATGGGTCTTCTGAAATCATTAATTACGAAAGACAACCAAAAATTACTTTGGGTATTGGATCAGGAGCTCAACTTTCACCCGTACTTAATGGAGGAAGAATAACAGAAGTTATAGTTCTCAATAGTGGTAATAATTATACTTCTGCACCAAAAATTGAAGTTTTGGGAATAGGAACCGGTGCAGTTTTAACTCCTATTGTAAATTCTGGTAAAATTGTTGAAGTAAAGGTTGTTAATGGCGGAGTCGGATTTAATACTACGGGAACTTTCTTAAATATAGTTCCTTCTGGAAATGGATTCTCACACGAAGTAAAAATAAAATCTTGGACTATTAACACTGTAGAAAGATATTTAAATGATGAACAAATTGTGGATGATGATGGTGTAGTTGAGGTCTCTTCATATACTGTAAGTGGTTCACAATATTGTCATTTATATGCACCAAGAAAGTTAAGAAGAAGTGTATTTGGTATTGATTATGTAAATGGGAACAAAGTTTATGTACCAGATTTAAAATTAGTAAACAATAGAGAGGTAGTTTCTACCACACACTCACCTATAATTGGATGGGCATACGATGGAAATCCAATTTACGGACCATATGGTTATAGCGAAAAAACAGGAGGATCTGTAAGAGAACTTACATCTGGATATATTTCATTGCCTTCTAGTGATAGACCAGATCCAATTTCTACTACAGGACAAAGAATATATCCAGAAGGATTTTTTGTTGAAGATTATCAATATAATGCAAGTGGAGATTTAGATGAGCATAATGGAAGATTTTGTGTAACACCAGAGTATCCAAACGGAACTTATGCATATTTTACTACAATTAATAATGGATTAACAGAAACTGCCGGTGTCTTCAGGAATTACAAAAAACCAGTTTTCCCTTACATAGTTGGTAATACTTTTAAATCTACTCCAATTGATGTAAATTATGATAGAAACATAAACCAAAATAATTTTAATTATACAGAATCTGGAATTTGGAGGAACACTAAACCATACAATCTAAAAAGCAATAACTCTGGATATGATTTCGTATTTGATCCATTAAAAGTTAGAAAACCAGTAGTTACTGTAAGATCAACTTCTGTTGGACAACTATCTAATGTTGGAGTTGTTACTGGAGGTTCTGGATATAAAGTAGGAGATACTATCAATTTTAATAATACTAATTCTGGTGGATTCAATGCTTACGGACAAGTATCGTTTGTAAAAGGAAAAGAAATAAAATCAATTAGTTTTGCTTCTACCTACACACAAGGAGTTGAATTTTATCCATATAATAATGGAAATAAACTTGTAGGATTTTCTTCATTACCACATAGTTTTATAAGCAATGATATTGTTTCAATATCTGGTTTAAGCACTTCTGTTAAGATTTTTAATTCGTTTTTTGTAGTTGGAGTTAATACTCACACTTTAGTTCTATCAAAAGCAGTAGGAAATTCTACATCTACCGGAATTGTCACTTATTTTGATATAAATGGATCTTTAGACTTCTCATATATTAGAGAAAATGACGTTTATAAAGTTGAAAATGAAAAGGTTAAAGTTCTTTCTGTAGATGAACTTTCCTCTAGAATTAAGGTTTTAAGAGGATATGATTCAACTGTAGGAGTTTCTCATACAGCATCTACGGTTTTATATGAACAAACAAGAAAATTTACCATAGGATTTAGAAATAATAACAGCAATTTTAACTTTAATTTTAATAGAGAACTATATTTTAATCCAACAGAGTCACTCAGTCTTGGTACGACTTCTGGAGTGGGAATCGGATCAACTTTATATTTTTCAAATCCAGGTGCTGGAATCACTAATATTTTTGTTCCGACTAAAACAATATATCTACAATCACATTCATTAAACACTGGAGATGAGTTAATTTACTCTAGTAATGGAGGATCTCCATTCTTTGTTTCTGATGATGGTGCTTCAAGTTTCCAATTACTTGACAATCAAGTAATTTATGTTGCAAAAGTATCTGATGATTTAATCGGTATTTCTACAAATAAAGTTGGATTAGGATCAACAGGATCATTTGTAGGAATAAACAGTAGTATCTTAACATCAACGGTTTATTTTACAAATGTAGGATCTGGTGTTAATCACAGTTTTAAGACAAATTACTCCAATGTTCTAACTGGAGAAGTTTTAAGAAACACAGTTACTGTTGCCGCGGCTTCAACTCATGGATTAGAAAGAGGTGATAGTATTTTTATTGATTCTCTTCCAGGAATTACTACCAATGTAGTAATTAAATATAATGATGAAAACAAAAGACTTCTTGTTAACCCAAGATCTTTCACTGCATCCGCAGTAAATTTATCAGACAATAAGATATACATTGAAAATCATGAGTATACTACAGGACAAAAAGTAGTTTATAGTGCGACAACTTCAATTGGAGGTTTGGAAAATGATAAAATTTATTATGTTGTGAGATATAATAAAGATTACATTAAATTATCTTCAAGTTATTACAATGCGACTAAAGAAGTTCCAGAAATTATAGATTTTACGAGTGCTTCTGAAGGATCTATTTCATTAGTCAATCCTAGTATTCCTATTATTCCCAATCAAACAATAAATTTTGATCTATCAGATAGATCACTTTCCTTTACAAAGAATGCTAATTTATATTCAGCATTTGATTTTGTAATCTATTCTAATTCTAATTTTACTAAGGTTTTTGATAAAATTGAAGGATCTTCTAATTTTAGTGTAATAAAAACAGGAAAAATTGGTATTGATTCTACTTCTTCTGTCAAATTAACTACCTCTGGCGTAGAGACAGATTTGTACTATCGTTTGGTTCCTGTTGATTTGTTCAACAACTCAACGGTTAAAAAGGAAATTATAACAGACGATGAGAATGTAGATTCTAATAACACATTAAAACTAACAAGAAGTTCATACTCTGGTTTTCATAATGTAGTTGGAGTTGGACAAACGACTTTCACATTCAATATAATTGATTATCCAGAAAAAACATCCTACACAAGTTCTGATGGACTTTTTGAATATTTTACAGACTCTAAAACAGCAATTGGTGCAATTAGTGAAATTGATTTATTGTCCGGCGGTAAAAATTATCAGTCTTTACCTGGAATAACTTCAGTATTTTCAGAGATTGGAAGAGGTGCAATTTTAAATTCAAACACTAGTTCAATTGGAAACATTAATCGAATTGACATTGATAATATTGGATTTGATTATCCATCAGATATTACTCTGAGTCCATCTTCTAAACTACCTCAAGTATTAAAAGTTAAACCACTTTCCACTTTTGATAACATCGGTGTTTCTTCCGTTGGAATTAACTACACATTATCTCCAAATTTAGTAGTTATTGATTCAGTTACAAATAAAGTCGTTACTGATGTTGATTTGAAATTTAATATAAAAACAAAAGAAGTTGATATTATAAAAAATACTGATGGAATTAATAATGCAACACCACGTATTGTGCCTATTAATAACTCAAATGGAGTATCCATTGACAATGTAACATTTAACAATTCCACAAAAGATGTAACTATAGAACTTGGTGTAAACTATAGTTTTGGTCAGATTTTTCCATTTAATGTTGGTGATAGAGTTCTGGTTGAAAATGTAAGTGTTGGCATAGCAACAACTGCAAAAGGATATAACTCAAAGAATTACGATTATGCATTATTTACATTAACTTCAGTAAGTCCACAATATGGAGGATCTGGAGCTTCTATTACATATAATCTTTCAAATTACTTATCTGGATCAGAAATTCCCGGAACATTTAATGTAGAAAATTCTGCAGGCATCGTTGTTCCTGAAAAATATTTTCCAGTTTTTAATCCTGTATTGAAACCAGGTGCATTTATAGTAGGAGAAAAGGTTACTAGCGAATCTTATTCTGGAACTGTATTGGAGTGGAATTCTGACACAGAACAACTTAAAATTTCTTCTTCAGATTCATTTGATCAAGGTAAATTTATTAGAGGAGAAACTTCAAACGCCAAAGGAACTATTGGAGATGTGCAAGATTTTAATGCTGTTTATTTAATAGGCCCATCTGCAGTAGTGAACAAGGGGTGGAATAAAGAAACTGGATTCTTAAATAATGCACTACAAGTAACTTCAGATAATAATTATTATCAGTATTTTTCATATTCTATTAAATCGAAAGTTGATTATGAAACTTGGAATGAATCTATTGGCAATTTAAACCACACAGTTGGTTTCAAAAAATTTGGTGACTTGGAAATTGAGTCTATTGATGCATCTTTTACGGGAATATCTACTACACAAAACGAAGGAAGTTTTATTGGCATATCAGATTTAATTCAAGAAATAGATCTAAATTGTGTTAATGATTTTGATCTTGCTAGAGAAAAAACTATAAAAATTTCTGATAGTTATATTTCAAATGAAATTATTCTCAATACTGTCTCTCTCCAAGATGAATTTCAATCATTAGGGAACAGAGTTTTGATGATTGATGATTTTAGTGATCAATTTTCAAATCTTCCTTCAGAAAATAACTACGCAAATGTAGATACTTTTAGATTATCTGATATTAGATCTAAAAAGTATGTAACTTATGTTAGAGATAAAAGATTTACAGGTCTCAGGCAAATTTATCTAGTTTCATTATTACATGATGGTTTAGAAGGTTACTTAAGTCAATACGCAAGAGTTGAAACTAATAGAGATTTAGGATCTTTTGATTTTTCTATTTTTGGATCTGAAGGAACTTTAAGATTTTATCCATTGAACTTCTTAGTTAATGATTATGATATTAGTGTGATGTCTTATGGAATTACTGATATTATTTCTGGAATTGGAAGTACATCTCTTGGAAATATTGTCGAATTAAAATCATCCACTGCGACCATACCATCAGGAACTTCTTCACAAACAACTATTGTTGGTATCGGATCAACATATAGAGCATCTAAAGTATTAGTAGAACTTTCGTCCACAAGCGGAGAATATTATGAATTTAACGAGTTGACTCTTATTCATGATGGAAATAATGTAAGTATTCTTGAATATGGACAACTTTCAAACGAAAGTAGAGTTAGATATATTGGAGATGGAATAGGTTCTTACACCGCTTATATTTCTGGATCCAATATAAACTTAGATTTTACTCCAAATGTTGGATTAGGAACAACATATATTGCCAATACAGTTAGAGTTTCTGTAGCAAGCACTATAGGAACTAATACGGGATCATTGACATTTAATACCGGTCAAGTCCAGTCCAGTTATGTTTCAATATCATCGTCTTCCACACCAACACAAAATAAAATTTCAACTTATAGTTTAGATCATTCTGGAGCATATTATTTTGTAGTAGTTGAGGACAAAACAAATAATACATATCAAGCATCGGAGATTACAGTTGTTGATGATGATACTGATGCACACCTTATTGAGTTTGGTATAGTTGGGTCTTCTTCTGGACTGGGCACAATGGGAGTTGGTGTTGGTGCTACAGGAACCAGTTTGTATTTTACACCAAATCCAAATATAAATGTTGATGTTAGAGTTTATCAGCACGCTATGCGCGTTGTTGATGTAGATAATTCTTTTGAATTCTATAGTTTGGAAAATGCAAGAATTGATTCCAAGTTTACAAGTTATCAAGGAACTTATAATTCAATTAAAAAATCATTTAACCTATATCATCAACAAAATCCTATTTTCCAAAGAGTATTTAATGCTTCAGATTCTACAATTGTAGATATTACAAAAGATACAATAAGAATTCCTAAGCATTATTTTGTTACTGGAGAAGAATTGGCATATAGTGAAGGTGATGGATCTCCAATTGGAATTGCAACTACAACTATCACTGGAATAGGAACAACTGATAAACTACCATCAAGTGTTTTTGTTGTTAAAGTAAATGATCTTAATATTAAATTAGCATCTTCTGCTCAAAATGCACTAAAAACAGTTCCAGAAGTGTTTAGTTTGACTTCTGTTGGTATTGGCACTACTCATAAATTAACTTCATTAAAGCAGAATGCAAAGTCTTTAATTTCTATTGATAATTTGATTCAAACGCCAATTGTATCAACATCAACTACTACATTTCTATCGAGGTCATCTTCATTAAATGAGAATACTATTACTCTTTCTGGAATAACTTCGATATTTGGAGGAGATTTGCTTAAGGTTGATAATGAAATTATAAAGGTCAATACAGTTGGATTCGGAAGTACTAATGTTCTTCTAGTTGATAGAGGTTGGATGGGAACTGATCCAGCAAACCATTTAAATGGATCTCTAATAACAAAAATTACTGGAAACTATAATATCATTGATAACACTATACATTTCGTAGAAGCACCTTATGGAAACTCTCCAATAGGAACAATCACAAATAAACCAGATTCTAGAGACTATACTGGGATTACGACAAGATCCACATTTAGTGGAAGAGTTTTCTTAAGATCTGGTCTTGAAAATGGAACTCTTGATTCATATGGCAAAAATTATATTTTTGATGGATTATCTGAACAATTTACTGGAATTCAAACACAATTTAAATTAACTTCAAATAAATCTGATGTAAGTGGAATTTCTACAGGATCTATAATTCTTCTTATTAATAATATATTCCAAGAACCACAAAGACTTGGAACTATTAGCATTCAAGGTGATTATAAGATGTCCGATGGCGCCGGAATAACAACATTAGCATTCACCGGAAGTATTTCATCTACATCATATGATGTTAATACTGCAAGTATACCTAGAGGTGGAGTGATTGTTTCCGTTGCTTCTTCTCAAGGATTTGGATATCAACCGCTAGTATCTGCAGGAGGAACATCAATAGTTTCAGTTGGAGGAACAATTTCTTCAATTAGTGTTGGAAATATTGGATCTGGATATAGGGGTCAATCAAAGTATGAAATAATTACTCAAACCTCCATTTCAATTAGTGCTGGATCTACCATTATTCCTATCAATAATTCAAATGGTGTTATTCAAAAATTGAGTTTGTCTTCATCTAATACTATTAATATAGGATCTACATTCATAGACGTTCCCATAGTTGGTGTAGGAATATCACATGTATTGATAGGTAGTGGAAATACATCATCACAGGGAATCACTGCAGATTCCACAGTATTGATAAGTCTGAATTCACCAACTATTGGGTTTGTGGATGTTGGAGTAAAAACTGCAAGCATTGGAAATGTTAATTATGAATTTATTGGATTTGCAACCATTTCTTCTGGACATGTTTCCAATAATGTTACTATCACTAATCCAGGTTCAGGATATACTTCATCCAATCCTCCTGTAGTAGTATTTGATTCTCCATTAAGTTATTCAAATATTCCTCTAATATATGCTCCTGGATACTCGGGTATAGGAACTGCAGCAACTGTAAACATTATTGTTGGTCAGGCATCTAGTATTACTGATTTTGAAATTAAAAATCTTGGATATGCTTATAAGGTCTCGGAGGTATTAACTGTACCTACTGGAGGATTGACTGGAATACCAACTGATCCTTCTAAACCATTTAGAAATTTTGAATTATCAATTGATCAAGTATTTTCCGATGCGTTTTCTGCCTGGTCAGTAGGAGACCTTCAAGTAATTGATAAAATAGAAAACTTATTTAATGGAACAAGAAGAACATTCCCAATAAAGATAAATGGAACACAAACTTCAATTAGAGCAAGAGTTGGATCAAATATTGATGTTCAAGCGACTTTATTGGTCTTTATCAATGATGTACTACAAGTTCCAGGATCTGGATATATCTTCAAAGGTGGTAGTATTATAACATTTACAGAAGCTCCAAAAGAAGGAGATAGTTGTAAGATTATATTCTATAAAGGAACCGAGTCTGTAGATGTTCTTTTTGCTGATATTTTAGAAACTATAAAAATTGGAGATGATGTAAGACTGAATAGTGATAACGTTCTACTTAAAGAAGATGACAGACTTGTTACCGAAATAGTTGCTTCTGATACCATTCAAACAAATTCATATCCGGGACCAGGATTAACTCTTGATGAAGATCTATCTAGACCACTTATTTGGTGTAGACAAACTGAGGATAAGATTATTAATGGAAAGGAAATTGGAAAGGATAGAGAGTTATATGAGCCACTCATCCAACCACTATCAAATATTATTAGTAACGTTGGTATTGGTTCAACTGAGATATTTGTACAAAGCGTAAAGATATTCTTTGATGATTCTAGAGAAAACGCAACAATACCATTCAAGACGAAGATTTTAGTAACTTCTCAGGACACTATTGTAGGTGCTTCAGCAACTGCAATAGTATCTGCCGCAGGAACAGTTTCCTCTATTTCTCTATCTAATAGTGGATCTGGATTTACAACTACACCTTCAGTTACTATCTCAAATCCAATTGGATTTGGAACTTCTGTAGGAATAGGAAGTACTGCTTTAGCGATTTCTTCTATCACTTCTGGTATTGTTACTTCATTTACAATTACAAATCCTGGATTCGGATATACTTCATCCAAACCACCTCAAGTTTTAATTGAGTATCCAGCACTTAATTATGAGAAAATTGAAGATGTTACTTATGAAGGTGACTTTGGAATTATAGTTGGCATAAAAACTACCACTGTTGGTGTTGCATCCACTGGAATTGTATTTGATTTATTTGTTCCAACAGATTCTTACTTAAGAAATACTAATATTAATGTTGGAATTGCAACAACTGGTATTAGTGGTATTAAGACAGATTATTACTTTACAGTTTTCAATTCTAATATTGGATTTGGTATTACTTCTCTAGATTCCAACTCATCAATTGTTGGCGTTGGCACAACTTGTTTAGATAATGTTTATAAGGTTGCATCAGTTTCTATAGCATCTACGAGCGTTCCTGGAGTCGGCGTAACTAACGTTTCAAGAGTTGTGGTTAGTGTCTTGAATTATAATGGATTGACTGGAACTGGATTTAGTAATTTCTATGGTGAATTTAGTTGGGGCAGAATAAGTGTTCCTACAAGAAAGAATCCTACAATCTTTACAGCATATACTCGAAATGGCATATCTGGTCTTTCTACATCACCAATTGTTCAAAGATTAAATCCATTGAGATACGTTGGATATTCAACTACATTACAACAATAACTATAAATAGATAAAAAACGGTAAAATGTCTGCAATTATAACTGATCAACTTAGAGTATTAAACGCAAAGAATTTTGTCGCAGCAGCTACTTCAACCACAAGTAGCTATTATACCTTTGTAGGTCTTCCAAATGCATCAAATTACGATGCAAATTGGGATTCTGTTCCCCCAGCACCAAAAGATTCTTTTGATGAACAGAATGATTACTGGGATACAATGATTGCATTGAAGAAAATTTTGAGTAGTGATGTTCGTCAAGTGGTTAGAAAAGTCACTTGGACAACAGGAACAATTTATGATATGTATAGGCATGATATTAATAGAACTAAAGTATCAGTACCATCAAATTCCACAAATTTATATTCAGCAAACTACTATGTAGTTAATAGTGATTATAGAGTTTATATTTGTCTTTATAATGGTGTTGATCCAGAAAATCCTAGCGGAAAACCATCTCTAGATGAGCCAACTTTTACTGATTTAGAACCAAGATCAGCGGGAGACAGTGAAGACGGTTATATATGGAAATATTTGTTTACCATTAAACCAAGTGAACTGGTAAAATTTGATTCTACTAATTTTATTCCTGTTCCTTCTGATTGGGAAACAAATTCAGATTATTCTGCAGTTAGAAATAATGCGCTAACAAGTGGTCAAATTAAAATTGTAACAGTAACTAATAGAGGCGTAGGTTTAGGAACTGCAAGTAGAACTTATACCAGAGTCCCTATTTACGGTGATGGCGCTGGAGCTGAGTGTACTATTACAGTCAATGCCGACTCAAAAGTAGGATCTGTAATAGTTACAAATGGCGGTTCTGGATATACTTATGGAACAGTTGATTTAGTTTCTGGAAATGTTCCAACTGGATCATCTAGCCCAGTTTTTGATGTTATTATTCCACCACAAAACGGACATGGATATGACATTTATAGAGAGTTGGGTGCGTACAGAGTTTTAGTTTATTCAAGGATTGAAAATGATAATGAAAATCCAGACTTTATAACAGGAAATCAAATAGCAAGAGTTGGAATAGTACAAAATCCTTTGTCTTATAATTCAGACTCGGTTTTAAATGAGAGTAAAGCTAGTTCACTATCTGCCTTAAAATTAGTAGGAACTGGATATAGCACCGCAAATTTTGTTGCTGACAGTTTAATATCTCAAACTATTGGTGTAGGATCTACTGCAGTTGGTAGAGTAGTTTCTTATGATAAGAATACTGGAGTATTAAAGTATTGGCAAGATAGAACTTTGGTTGGATTTAATAGTGATGGATCTAAAAATCCAGATACGTTGTATGGATTTAAATTGCATAGATTTACAGCATTTCCAGAAACAGGTGGATCATTAACAATTACAGCATCTGGAGTTAGTGGTCTTGGTATTGATACATCATTTACAGGTGTCTCTACCACAATAAATAATAGAAAGTATTACCTTGGGCAAACATTTTTTAATGGAACCTCAAATCCAGAGGTTGAGAAGTATTCCGGTAATATAATTTATGTTGATAATAGACCTTCCATAACTAGGTCGTCTAATCAAAAAGAAGATATCAAAGTCATTTTGCAATTCTAAAGAATTATGCCACAGCAAACTAACCTAAACGTATTTCCATATTTTGATGACTTTGATCGAGAAAATCAATACTATAGAGTTCTTTTTAAGCCAGGTTATCCAGTACAGGCTAGAGAACTAACAACATTACAATCAACTCTCCAAAGTCAAATAGAACAACTTGGTGATCACTTTTTTAAGGAAGGATCGGTTGTAATTCCTGGAAATATTAACTATGTTGATAATTATTATGCAGTAGAACTCCAAGAAAATTATCTTGGATCGGCAGTTTTAGATTATTTGCCATACTTGATTGGAGCAAGAATTAGAGGATCTAGTAGTGGTGTTAGAGCTCAGGTAGTTGGAATTTTAGATTTAACTAATTCGGAAAGAGGAAATAATACACTATATGTAAATTTTTTAGGATCAGATACTGCTACTAATAGTTTACAAGGTTTTGCTGCGGATGAAATTTTAATCGTAGAAGACGGAATATTTGAAACAAGTACCATAAATGAAGATAATTCAGTAATTATTCAACCCGGAGATGGATTTGCACTGACTATAGGTGGAAATCCAAATTCAATTGCCTCTTCTGCTCACATATCTAATGGTGTTTATTATTTAAGAGGACATTTTGTAGATGTTGAAGAACAATCAATTCTTCTAGATCAATATGGAAATAAACCAAGTTATAAAGTTGGTTTAGAAGTTACAGAAACTATCGTAAATTCCGATTTTGATATTGATATTAATGACAATGCTCAGGGATTTTCAAATTATGCGGCACCAGGTGCTGACAGATTGCAGATTCAGGCAATACTTACAAAAATACCATTAGATAATACATCTTCAGAATTAACTTCTAATTTTGTACAACTTTTAGAAGTTAGAAATGGAATTTTACAACAACAGATTACCAATCCTGATTATAATATTTTTGAGAAGGAGCTAGCAAGAAGAACATATGACGAATCTGGAAATTATTATGTAAAACCACCAACTCTTGTTGTTAATGAAACTCTAGATGATCTAAAAGGAAATAATGGTGTGTTTAGAGATGGACAATTAACATACAATAATAATAAAGCATCTGATGAGTTAGGAACTTATGTTATATCTCCATTAAAGGCATTTGTAAGCGGATATGAAATAGATGTAGTAGGAACAACATATCTTGATTTTGAAAAACCAAGAACTACAAAATTACTAGAAGATCAAAGCGTAAATTATGTTACAGGACCAACTTATACTCTCAACAGAGTATATGGATCACCATCACTTGGAATTTCAACTTCATATGCATTAAGTTTAAGAGATCGTAGAGTAGGGTCAAACCAGACTAGTGCTGCAGGAAAAGAAATAGGACTAGCAAGAGTATATGATTTTGCACTGGAGTCTGGATCTTATAACACTTCCACTCCAAATGCTAATGAGTGGGATATTGCTTTATATGATATTCAAACTTATACTGAAATTTCTTTAAATGAACCAATCACACTTACTACACCAACTTATATTAAAGGAAAATCTAGTGGGGCAACTGGTTTCCTAAGATATAATGCTTCTAATTCAGGTATTATAACAGCATATAATACGAAAGGATCATTTTTAGTTGGTGAAAAATTTATATTTGATGGTATAGAAAATACAAGAGTTTCCACTGCTCTCACTGCATATTCTACAAATGAAGTAAGATCTTTGTATGGAATAGTGGGAAGTGGATCAACATTTACTGCAGATATTAAGCAATCTGTACTAGCAAATGTTGGACAAGTAAAAATAACTGCTACTGGCGGTGGAATTAGCACTGTAACCTCCTCTGACTTTATCTTCACAGGAATTGCAACTGTTGGAGGAACTGTTGCATTTTCAAATCCAGGTCTATCGGTAAATACCTTTGCTAAAATAGAAACAGTTTCTCAGAGTTCTATTACAATTTCTGATGTAACTACAGTTTCTGGTGTCTGTGATGGTGGACTACCTACATCTGACATTAACCCAAGTGATTTTAGAGTTTTATATTCTAATTTCCAGTCATCAATTGATAATACATTATATACAACACTACCAAAGAGAAATATTGCTTCAGTGGACTTGACGGACTCATCATTAACCGTAAGAAATCAATATAATGTAACTATTACTACCAATTCTACGAATACAGTTTCTGCAGAATCCACTGAAACTTTCTTACCATTTGATGAAGAAAGATATGTACTTATCACTAATTCTGGTGTTACTGAGAGTTTAAGTTCAGATAAACTTGTATTTTCTAATGGCGGCAGAGAATTAACGATTAATGGATTACAAACTACTTCTGGAACAGGAAGATTAATTGCAACACTAAGAAAAACGAATATTAAGTCAAAAGTTAAGAATAAAAATAGAGTAAAGACAATTGTAGTTGATAAGTCTAAGTATGCTTATTCCGGTGTAGGTGCCACTACGAATAATGATGGACTTACTTATGGAACTTATCCATATGGAACAAGAGTTCAGGACGAAGATATTTGTTTACTTGAACCAGATGTAACAATACTATATGGAATATATGAATCAAATGATACATCTGAACCAGAACTTCCAAATCTAACACTTTCTTCAATTATCAGTCCAACAGGAAAAACTGATGATTTGTTAGTTGGCGAAGAATTTGTAGGATCTACCAGTAGTGCAGTTGGTGTTTATGCAGAAAAACTAAATGCAACAAAAATATCATATGTGGTATTGAATTCTAATAGATTCCAAGTGGGTGAAATAATTACATTTAAAGAATCAGGCATAACAGCTACTGTTACTGCGTTTGATGCTGGTGATAATAACATCACTGCAAATTATACTTTTGATAATGGTCAAAGAAATACAATTTATGACTACTCTAGAATTACAAGAAAATCAAATTCAAAGGAACCAGTTAGAAAACTAAAGATTGTTTACGAATCTGCAAGTTTTTCAACTTCAGATACTGGAAATATTACCACTGCAGATTCATATAATCAATTTGATTATTGCGACATTCCAAGTGTAAATGGAATTAGAAACACAGATATTCTTGATATTAGACCAAGAGTTTCAAACTTTGCAGTAACTACATCGGCATTATCTCCATTTGAATTTAATGCTAGAAGTTTCACATCAAGTGGAAATTCTGCTTCTAATGTTTTAGCATCAGATGAATCTATACTGCTAAATTATTCTTATTACTTACCAAGAATTGATAAAATTTATTTAACAAAAGATGGTGTATTCCAGCTAAACAAAGGAGAACCTGCAGATAATCCACAACCTCCAGTGGATATTGATGATGCATTAAATATTGCAACTATTACATTACCAGCATATCTCTGCAATGTCAATGATGCAAGTCTAAATCTTGCAGAGCACAAGAGATATAGAATGAAAGACATTCATTCTCTTGAAAATAGAATCAAGAACTTAGAATATTACACTTCACTTTCTCTGTTAGAAACTGATACATCAAATCTCTTCATTAGAGATGTAAATGGTCTTAATAGATTTAAGTCTGGATTTTTTGTAGACGATTTTTCAACTACATCTGCACAGAAAAAAGTAACTATAGTAAAGAATAGTATTGACATTGAGAATTCTGAACTAAGACCTTCACACTATACTACAGAAGTTGACTTAATTATTGGATCCAATTCATTAATCGGTTTAGGAATTACTGCCAATCCGCAAGCGGATCTTAGATATGTAACAGATCTTAATGGAACTAATATTGCAAAAAGCAAAGAGTTAGTGACTTTGAATTATGTTGAAGTTGAGGAAATAGTTCAACCATATGCAACTAGAATTGAAAGCGTATCTCCATTTAGAGTAGGATATTATGGAGGAACTATTAATCTTATTCCTTCATCAGATGTTTGGGTTGATACTGTAAGACTCCTAGCGAATACAACTGAAATATCAACAAACTATATTCAGTCCGAGTCTCAAATTACTGCGGCAGAACTTGATAGTCAGTCTGGATTTGGTCCCGTAACTTGGGGATCTTGGGAGACAGTATGGACTGGATCTACAAAAGCAGTAGATACAAGAACTGTTAATGTTGGATATTATATTATCAAAGAAGATCTTGAGACAACCACAAAAACAGGAACTAGTACCAGAACTGGTGTTAGAAAGATCACTAAAGACGAATTTAAGAATGTTTCTCTTGGAGATACTGTCCTCAGTACAGAAATAAGTTCTTATATGAGATCCAGAAATATTGAATTTGTTGCTAAGAGACTGAAACCAATTACTAGAGTTTATTCATTCTTTAATGGTGTTGATGTTAATAGGTATATTACTCCAAAGTTACTAGAAATCAGTATGATTTCTGGAACATTCCAAGTAGGAGAAACAGTTGAAGGAACGATAGTTTCATCTTCAACATCTGGTTTGGGAGTAATTCAATCTGATCCAAAAATAACCTTTAGAGTTGCAACTGCTAATCATAGATATGGTCCATATAATTCACCTACTGATATATCTCAATCTAATCCATATAATGTAGCGGAAACACTACCTTCTGAGTATTCTTCTACTTCAACAGTATTAAATATTGATACTTTCAGTCTTTCACAACAACCTCAAGGTGAATTTAGTGGATTTGTTCAATCTGGAATGAAATTAAGAGGTCAAACAAGCGGAGCAGAGGCAACAGTAACTCAGGTCAGGTTAGTAACTGATCGCAATGGAGTTGTGATGGGATCGTTCTTCATTCCCAATCCAAATGTATTTGGCAATCCTACATTCCAAACAGGAACAAAACTGTTTAGAATGACTAGCAGTTCAACCAATTCACTGATAGATTCAACTATCACTAGTGCTGAAGAAAAATTCTATTCTGAAGGAAAAATAAATAGAGTTCAAGAAAATGTTCTTTCTGTGAGAACAGTGAGAACTGAGACTCAAACAGTAATTGAGAGTAAAGTAGAGTCTTCAACTGGTCCTACTGCTGTTGTTTCTACAACTATTGTAGGAAACACTCTACCACCTTACGTCCCACCAGCACCTCCGGTTCTACCTACACCAAATGATGATGGAATTGTTCCACTTTCTGAAGATCTTGATTCTAAAGAACCTATTACAAACTATCCAGAACCAGAACCACCAATTGATACACCTATAGAATCTCCAGAACCAATCAATAGTCTTCCAGAACCACTTCCAGAGACCAACACACCAAAAGATCCTAAAAAGAATAAAAATGTTAGAACTTCTTATACTAATGTAGATGGAGTATCAACTCCATTTACACAAGTAAAATATAAAGGTAAGTGGTACACTGGTCCAGAATTGATCAAGAAGATAGGTAAGAAAGCAGCTGCATCAGAGTTTAGAAAAAATAATGTTAAACTAACTGAACTTGACAAAAATCCAATTTATGCAGCACTTTCTCTTAACAACAAAGAAACTAAAGTGGCTAAAGGTACTGTTTTTACACTACAAAATACTTTACCAGGAACACCTGAACGAGCACAAGCAGAACTATTGAGAAAGAATAAACTAACAGGACAGCAAAAAATTAAACAAGGTTCTACTGGATTTAAAGCGACAGCTCTTGGTGTAGTTAAGGTTCCTGCTATTAAAAACAAGGGTAGTAATTCAACAAGAACAAATCCACCACCGGCACCGCCAACACAGCAACAGCAACAGCAACAAAAACAACAACAAAATAAGAACAAAAGAAGATGATAGACAACAGCAATAGAAATAAATAATCTTATCAAAAAGTATTTAAAATGAAATTAATAGATCCTTTAGCACAAACTTTTTATGTAGAACCTGATAGTGGTATTTTTGTAACCTCACTTGATTTATATTTTTATTCTCGTGATCAAGAATTGCCAGTAACAGTTCAACTCAGACCTGTGCAACTTGGACAACCAACAGATCAGATTTATCCATTTGGCGAAGTTGTAATTGAACCATCCGATGTTATTATTTCTGAGGATGCGTCTTTACCAACTAGAGTTACTTTTGACTCTCCGGTGTATCTTGCAGGAAAACAATTTCATTCAATAGCAATACTTTCAAACTCTAGTTCTTATTCTGTTTGGATTTCTAGAATTTCCGAATTTGATGTAAGTACTACTACATTATCAGAGTCTCAACAAACATTAGTAACTAAACAACCTTCAAGTGGTTCTCTATTTAAGTCACAAAATGGATCTACTTGGAATCCAAGCCAATTAGAAGATTTAAAATTTAAACTTTACAGAGCAGATTTTGTTAGTAGCGGAAATATAAATTTTTATAATCCAAACTTAAGCGTAGGAAATGATCAAGTTGCTACTTTAGTAAAAGATTCTTTAGAAGTTAATTCTAAAAAAATCAAAGTAGGAATTGGAACCACAATTGCAACAGCAAATCTTCCTACTTTAGGAAACACTATTATCCAACAAAATAGTAATGCAACTGGTAATTTTGTTGGATATGCTGGATCTGCATTTAGCACCTTAGGAATTATAAATGCAGGAATTGGATACACTCCCTCTTCTGGAACGTTTGTTTTTTCTAATGTTTCTTTAGATAGTGTAACTGGAAGTGGTAGAGATGCAAGAGCAAATATAACTATCTCTAATGGAGTTGCAGTAGCCGCTACAATTTCTAACGGAGGAACCGGATATTCTGCTGGTGATGTTCTTGGAATTACCACTATAGGATCACAAAATTTAGGAAGAAATCTAAGATTATCAGTATCTCAAATTTCTGGAGTAAACGAACTAATAATTGATCAAGTTCAAGGAGAATATGTAACTGGAGTTGGAAACACTGTTAGGTACATTAATAACCTTGGAATATCTACTGACTTAAATAGAACTGGAGCAAACGTAATCATCCCAACAGGTGGAATTACAGAAATCTCCGATGGTTTACATATTAAAGTAAACCATAAAAATCACGGAATGAACTCAGTTCAAAACTTAGTTACTATTAGTAATGTTACATCAGATTTAAAACCAACAAAACTTTTCTTAGATTATACTGCTGCTTCAACTGACAATATTTCAATTGAAAGCACACAAATAGCAAATTTTGGTGCATTTGAAAATGTCTCTGTTGGAGCAACAAATCCAGGTTATGCTTTAATTGAAAATGAAATTATTTCTTATACTGGCATAAATTCCACATCATCTCCTCCACAACTCACAGGAATTACAAGAGGAGTAGATCAAACAAAATCGTTTGGTTATGTTGCAGGAACACCAGTGTACAAATATGAGTTGTCAGGAGTTTCTCTAAGAAGAATTAATAAAACTCATAATCTGGAAGATGTAACGATTTCAAATCCAAGAGATTTAGATTACTATCATATTAAATTGGATATGACTGATCAAAGTTCTACTATGGTCAATAGATCTTTATCAGTTGGATATCCAAAATTATTCTTAAATGAAACAAAATCAACTGGGGGATCTTCTGCGAATGCAACTCAAAATATTCCTTTTGAAATAGTTAAACCTATTGTTCAGACTATGACTCTTAGAGGCACAAACATTAATGCCTCAATGAGAACTGTAAGTGGAACTAGTATTGGTGGAAATGAAATATCTTTCTTAGATCAGGGATTTGAGCCAATTAATCTAAATGCAACTAACTATTTGACCTCACCAAGAGTAATTTCTTCAAAGATTAATGAAACTTCAAAACTCACCAATCTACCTGCAAATAAGTCATTCACATTAAATCTTAACTTATCAACAACAAATTCATATCTATCTCCAGTTATTGACCTTGATAGAGTTGGTATGATATTTACGACTAACAGAGTTAATAAAGCAATTGAAAATTATGCAACGGATGACAGAGTATCTACACTGAAAGATGATCCTTCTTCTTTCGTTTATGCTACTAAACCTATAGCATTGGAGACTCCAGCATCATCAATCAAAGTTTATATGAGTGCCTATGTAAACACTCAAAATGACATTAGATGTTTCTATTCCATTACTGACGATCCAAATTCAGATCTAATATACTATCCATTCCCAGGATATACTAATCTAACAACAAATGGTGATATTATTAACTTATCTGATAGCAATGGATTACCAGATAAATCTATTTCAAAAACAGATGTAATTGGTTTTGATAGTGATGTTTTAGATTTTAGAGAGTATGAATTTACTATTGATAATTTACCAAACTTTAGATATTTTGGAATTAAACTTGTAGGAACTGCTACAAACCAAGCATATCCACCAAGAATTAAAGACCTAAGAGTGATTGCATTGGCATGATATGGAACACTCCAGAATTGATGGATACTCAAATTTAATCCGCGATGAAGAAACCAAAGCAGTTATTAATACTAGTATGACTGAGTATAATTCATATATGTCTCAGAAAAGGATTAAAGAAAAAGAGAATCAGAAAATACAAAATCTTGAGCAAGATCTTTCTAGTATGAAAGATGATTTAGATGAAATTAAAGTCTTATTAAGGAGTTTATTAAATGAATCCAAATGACATATCTCTTGAAGATCTTAGTAAAAATTTTGAATATTTCAAAATTTCTGCAGAGATAGATAATATAACTGATATTGAAGAAGCAAAAACTCTTGCAAAATGTTATTTTAAACTTTATTTAAAACAGCAAGAAGTTATTTCTAAATTCTAATGGCAAAGCACACAATCACATTTGATCCAGAAACTGGAGTTTCTTACGGTGTTAATTTAGTAATTAACACCGGATCTAACTTTAATGATTCTTTTACAGTACTAACAACATCAGGAAGTCCTTTTAACTTTACAAGTTGGACTGGATCTTCACAAATGGCAAAGAGTGTTTCAATAGGATCTTCTTCATATGCCGTTGCTACTTTTAACGTTGGTTTCACAAGTGCTGCTGGCGGAAGATTTAACATATCACTTGGATCTACTGCTACAAGAAATTTAAAAGAAGGTAGATATGTTTATGATATTTTAGTCAGTTCTGGTTCAACAACATATAGAATTGCAGACGGAAATATTTTAGTTAGACCGGGAATTTCTTCCACACTATAAATATCTTTTAGGAATAAAAGAATAAATGGCACAACCATCTACTAGACAAGAACTTATTGATTATTGTAAGAGGAAACTTGGTGCTCCTGTTCTGGAAATTAATGTTGCAGATGAACAGATTGAAGATTTGGTAGATGATGCTGTTCAATTTTTCCAGGAAAGACACTTTGATGGTGTTTATCCTGCCTTTTTTAAATATAAATTAACGCAGAATGATATTGATAGAGGTAGAGCAAGAGGAGGCAATGCTCCTGCAGTTGGAATTACTACAACAAGTGTAACTACCACTATTGCAGGGATTACCACTACTTTTAACTATGAGGAAAATGGAAACTATTTACAAATGCCACCGTCTGTGATCGGAGTAAATAAAATATTTCTTTTTGATGGAGCAAATACTATTACTCACAACATGTTTAGTGTGAAGTATCAGTTATTTTTAAATGATGTTTATTATTGGGGATCAACTGAACTTTTAACATATGCAATGGTAAAAACTTATCTTGAAGATCTTGATTTCCTATTGAATACTCAAAAGCAGATTAGATTTAACAAGAGACAAGATAGATTATATTTGGATATTGATTGGGCATCAGTTAGAGATGGGCAATATATTATTATTGATTGTTATTCAACACTAGATCCAAATGATTATAGTAGAGTTTGGAATGATTCATTTATAAAACCATATCTAACCTCTCTGATTAAAAGGCAGTGGGGACAAAATATGATGAAATTTACCGGAGTTAAACTTCCAGGTGGAGTTGAACTTAATGGAAGACAAATGTATGACGATGCTCAAAGAGAAATTGACATTTTAATGGAAAGAATGTCCAATACATATGAACTTCCACCACTAGATATGATAGGATGATCAAATGCTTAATCCATTTTTTCAGCAAGGATCTAAAAGTGAACAAGGTTTAATCCAAGACCTAATAAATGAGCAATTAAGAATGTATGGCGTTGAAATATATTATATTCCTAGGCAATATTTAACTAAAAAGACTGTAATAAGAGAAGTTATACAATCTAAATTTGACAATGCATATCCAATAGAAGCATATGTGAACAGCTACGATGGATATAGTGGAGCAGGTACTATATTGTCAAAATTTGGAATTCAAGAACTAGATGATCTGAGTTTGATTATCTCAAGAGAAAGATTTGAAACTTACATTTCTCCACTTATAAGAGATGTACCAAATATAGAATTATCTACTAGACCAAAAGAAGGAGATTTAGTTTATTTTCCTTTGGGTGATAGGTTGTTTGAAATAAAATATGTTGAACATGAACAACCTTTCTACCAGTTACAAAAGAACTATGTTTATGAATTAAGATGCGAACTCTTTAGATACGAAGATGAGGTAATTGATACTGATGTAGATGAAATTGATGATAATATTAAAGATCAAGGATATATTCAAACACTGACTTTGGTTGGATCAGGTGTAACTGCTTCTGCTTATACAAATATTGTAAATGGTGGAATAAGGTTTATTCGCATCACAAATAGAGGTGATGGATATACCTCAGTACCTAGAGTTGCAATATCTTCTGCTCCTGCTGGAGGAATTAATGCAGTTGGTGTTGCAACAATGATTGGAAATATTATTGATTGTAACGGAACTACTTCATTAAAAGTTCAAGGAGTTGAATTAGTTAATGTGGGATCTGGATATACGGTAGCACCGGGAGTAGTTTTTATTGGCGGCGGTGGATCTGGAGCTGCTGCAACTTCGGTAATTGGAGATGGATTAGTAGGAATAGTGACAATTACATCCGGTGGTTCTGGATATACTACTTCTCCAACAGTTACATTTACTGGTCCTGGAATTGGAACAACCGCTAAAGCATATGCTGTAGTAAGTTCTGCAGGAACTATTTCTCAAATAAGAATAATAGATGCTGGAATAGGATATACTGTAGCACCAACAATTACCATAGAGTCTCCATTTACAGGCGGAACAGGAACCTATCAGTTTAATGAAATAATTACTGGATCAGTAAGTGGAGCAACTGCAAGAGTCAACTCCTGGAATAGTGTGACTAATGAACTTCAAATATTTGTAATATCTGGAACTTTTAAATCAGGAGATGTAATAGTTGGATCTGCAAGTAGTGCATCATATAAATTAAATACTATTAACACAGATAATATAGTAGATCCTTACGCGGAAAATGATGTTATAGAAAGCGAAGCAGATTCAATAATTGATTTTACTGAAAAAAATCCTTTTGGTACTCCATAAATAGTATATCTAATTTTTTCTAATAATGTTTGAGTATTTTTATCACGAGATATTAAGAAGAACAGTAATTTCTTTTGGTTCTTTATTCAATAATATCTCAATTAAACATACAGACAACAGTGGAAATGTTGTTAGTGTTATAAAAGTACCTTTTGCATACGGTCCTACTCAAAAATTCTTGGCCAGACTAGAACAGTCTCCAAATTTAAATAAACCAGTTCAAATGACTTTGCCTAGAATGTCATTTGAACTGGTTGGTTTATCATATGATCCTACCAGAAAAGCCACTACAACTCAATCATTCCTAACTACATCTTCAACAAACAAAACTCAAGAAAAAAAGGCATATTTGCCTGTTCCATATAACCTTGATTTTGAGTTGAGTATAATGACAAAATTGAATGATGATATGCTCCAAATTATAGAGCAAATTATACCATATTTCCAACCAGCATATACAATCAGTATTGATTTAGTAAAAGAGATTGGAGAGAAGAGAGATATACCTGTTATTCTAAACAGCATTTCAATGTCTGATGATTATGAAGGTGATTTTTCAACTAGGAGAGCACTAATTTATACATTGAGATTTACTGCAAAAACTTATCTGTTTGGACCTATTTCTACTGCTTCTTCAGATGTTATCAAAAAAGTTTCTATTGGTCTTGTTGCAGGAGATTCAACCAAAACACCAACGAGAGAGGTTGTGTATACAGTAGAACCAAGAGCAACAAAGAATTATACTGGAACTATCACTACAACTCTTTCAAAAGATATATCTTTATCTGATACTCTAGTAGAAGTTGTAGATGCATCCAATATTCCAGAAAATACATACATATATGTTGATGAAGAAGAAATGTATGTTGATTCTAAAGCAGGAAATCTTCTTACTGTTAAAAGAGGATCAGATGAAACAATTGCAGCACCTCATGTTTTAGGATCATCTGTTAAGAAAATTACAACCGAAGATAATGATCTCATAGAAGTTGGCGATGATTTTGGATTTAGTGGTACATTATCATGAAAATGACAAAGAAATTTAAAGACCTAAACGATACCTTCAATGTTTCCGACGAAAATGTTGAAATTATATCTAGTCCCGAAATTATTGAGGAAAAAATTCAAAAAGCAGATATTATTGGTAATGAAATAAAAAAAGATTATGAATATACTAGAGGAAATTTATACTCTTTAATTGAAAAAGGTCAAGAGGCAATTAATGGAATATTGGAACTGGCGCAAGAAAGTGAGATGCCTAGAGCATATGAAGTAGCTGGTCAATTAATTAAAAATGTTGCTGACGCAACAGATAAACTAATGGATCTTCAAAAGAAGTTAAAAGATATTGAAGAGGATAGGTCATCAAAATCTCCAACAAATGTAACGAATGCATTGTTTGTTGGATCGACAGCTGAACTTGCAAAATTATTAAAAAATCAAGATCTAAAAAATCAGTGATTTTTTCTTAAAATAAATACTCTTATATACAAAGTACGAAGTTATTGAGAGAAATATCACTTTTAAATATGGGAAAAAAAGTACTATCTCCATCAGAATTAATAGAATTTCGTGCTCGGCAAAAAGAAGAGGAAGAAATTTTTGCGGCAAAATTAAAAGAAGAAAATAAATTACAAGAAAAACTTAAAAGAATTTTATCTCCCAGCGATCTTCTAGATCCAAAACAAGAGTCTGGACCAGTAATAGAAGAAGTAATAGAGTTCATAGAAAAAATAAAAGATCCAATTGAAGTTCTTCATGAAAGAATTGAAGAGGTTTCTTCGACCATTAAAGAACCAAAGTACTATGATAAAGAAATCTCTCAAGTAAATACAGTAATTGAAGAGATTAAAAAAAGTATTCCAAAGGTCCCAGAAGTAAAATATTACGACAGAGAGATTCAATCGATTATTGAAAAATTAGATTCTCTTGATATTCGTTATTACGAATCTGATATACAATTTATTAATGATAGATTAAACAAACTTCGTGATTTTGATGTTAGAAACAATAAAGAGATAAGACTTGCTATTAGTAGAATAGTAGAGGATGTTGAAAAGTTTTATGAGTTGGAGATACTTGATCCAAAAGAAACTCACAAGTATATTGATCTAATAAAAGAATCTTTTTATAAAAAAGTAGAAGATTTAAAATTACAACTTTCTGAAATTCCAGAAGTTAAGTATTATGATGACGAATTATTAGAACTCAAAGAAAAGATTGAATCCGTCAGAGTTTCTATTCCAA
>JACCDX011455804.1_pt1 | contig 35156 bp, 41 predicted proteins | sample 7449681 | NCBI WGS metagenome assembly JACCDX01 (sample SAMN15323450, study PRJNA562643) | freshwater metagenome | isolation source: river surface water | place: USA:Blue River Watershed | collected 2017-08-18
AACCAATAGATACAGATAATTTATCATCAGACCAATTAAGTGATATTTATGTATTAGCTAGTAGGTTTTTAAGAAAAGAAGATAGAGAATTATTGATACATAAATTAGAAAATAATGAGTTAAAACCAATAGAGTTATGTGGTGATTATATATATTTTGAAGGATATTTAAAACGTCGAAATAATACATGGGTATATGCCATAGGTTCATAAAAAATTATAATAAATTTGATAATTTTTATTAATAATTAGATGTTAATAAAAACAATCATAAATATTCAAAAATGTCAAATTTTGTATTCGCTGATAATAAAATTTCCTTTTCTAAGGTGTTAGATGCTCAATTAATGAAAGTATTATCTGAAATAACATCAGATGAGGGTTTTTATCAATCCGAATTCAAAGTAGTACCTGAATATTTATTTCAATATTTAAAAGAACTTCAAAATCGTGCAGAATCAGGTGATTACTGTTTATTTGAATTAGTAATGTTTTTAAATGAACAGTTTAAAGATTCAATAGAAGCAACTCAAAATATGATTCAAGATAATAAAATATCTTTTAATGCACTTCAAAATTACTTTCAAGTAGGTAATAAAATTATTACTAAAGATGATTTTAATAAATTAAGTGGTGGTATTATAACAGATGTATCAATGCAAACCAATCAACAAGGTATGCGTTATTATCAAATTCAATATAGCCAAATATCAACTAATGGTAAAGGTGCTATATTAATTAATAAATATGCATATGTAAATTATTTCAGAGGAATGGTCAATATTAATAGTTTAGATACAAGGAAACCAACCGATGAAGAATTAGAATTATTAACTGAACGTGGTAAAAAATTCAAGAGTTTTATTAGAGGAAATCATTATAAACTTTATAATGGAAATATGTTTAAAATGACTTATTTTGGCCCAATGTTATTTAATGCAACTGGTCGTTGTATAGTAGATCCACAAGGATTTAAAAAGATGAATCCAAATCAGAGTCATGATAAAATGTCAAATATGCATTCATTACCAGATGAGCAATTATTTATGTGTAGTCCATTTATTCGTGGATTTTCATTAGTAGCTAAAACCTGGGGTGAAATGTTTGTAGAATCAATTGACGAAATTAAATTTGACGAAAATGCCTATGATTTACTAGTATTAAATCCATCAATAAAAAAGATGGTAAAAGCATTAATTGTAAATAGTAATAACTCATTTACTGATATAATTAGTGGTAAAAGTGGCGGTGTTTGTATGTTATTACAAGGAGCACCTGGTTCGGGTAAAACATTATTGGCGGAATCATCAAGTGAATTATTAAAAAAACCATTATACAGTGTAGCTGTAGGTGAATTAGGAACTGATGTATCCCATTTAGAAACGCAATTAAATAAGATTCTAGAATTGGCTGCATCATGGAAAGCCGTAGTGTTGATTGACGAAGCCGATATATTTATGGCAAAAAGAACAGAACATAATATAATCCATAATGCGATTGTATCAGTCTTTTTAAGATTATTAGAAAGATATGATGGTGTCATGTTTTTAACAACAAATCGTAATTCTGATATTGATGAGGCATTCAAGTCGAGAATATCAATAAGTATTCCATTTGAAAAACCAAACATAGATACTCGTAATGAAATATGGACAAATTTACTTAATGCATCAAAAACTGAATTAAGTAAAGATGACATAGCATATTTGTCAGTAAAATATGATATAAATGGTCGTCAAATTAAAAATGCAATTAGAATGGCTCAAGCATTGGCTAAAGATGAAGAAATACAATTTGCATTATCTCATTTAGAATTGGCATTAAGCTTTATTTAAGAAAATGCACTTTTTATTTTTTCAATCTAAATTACGATACAAATCATTGATAATTCGCATTGCATTATTCCAAATGACATAATTCGACATTAATAGTATGTAATTCTGATGTAATACTTGTATTGGACTAATGCCAAATTTAATTAATCAATCTAAATTACGATACAAATCATTGATAATTAGCATTGTATAATACCAAATGACATAATCCGACATTACTAATATGTAAGATAAAACATAATAAATTTGACAAATCTTAATTTAATTTTTATTATTTAAAACAACTATAAAATGACTACAACATATCCGGAATTATATGACAATGAGTTTTCAACTAAACTTTACACTAATTCAACTGAAGATATAGATGTAAATGAATTAAAAAATAAATTATCGATGAACCTTGACTATATAAATATTGATAATGACCTTGGAACAAAAATTATTAATTTTATAAGCAATCCATCATATTCATATGAACGTAGATATAAGATAGAATCATCCAATATTGCAATGGTAATGTTATCAGCTTTACGTGGATATATAGATAATGAACCATGTAAATTTTTAAAAATAGTTCAAATAGGTGTCGATAATAAATATCAAAGATTAGGTTTATGTAAAAAATTAATAAGTTTTATAAGAGAAAATGCAATCAAATCTGGTCATTGGAAATATATAATAATTGAATGTGTAAATAATAAACACTTGTATAATTATTTATTGACGGTTGATGATTGGAAATTAATGCCTTGTGCTAATGAAAATTTTTATACAAAATTAGTATAATATTAATAAAAAAATTGATAAATTAAATAATTTTTATTTTTGAATTATAAAAAATATAAAATGCAATTTAATAAATTTATTAAAAAAGCTAAACCAATTATTAAAAAAGCAATAGATGTATCTTTAATGGATATAAAAAATATATCTGATTTAATAATTAATTTTGCAGTTATACCTCGATATAAATATAGTATATCATATGAAAATGTGCGTGAAATAGGTAATTATCATTATTATATGTATTTATATGCAAATAATATGAACGAAGCACGTAATATTTTTATAAAAGAAATTGAAAGAGATAATGGTAATAAAACAGTAGATATATATCATAAATATTTGAAAATAAAAAAAATAGAGGATATCGAATATCGCTTAGATGAGCCAATAATTCTGTCATTTTTAAAGAAACGCAATAGTCTATTAAGACCAGGAACTATCTATATTAAATTTAATTTAAAAGATGATTTAGTAAATAATAAAAAAAGTAAAAAAGAATTTATAACAAAAGATTCATCATATTTATATAACAAACTACAATATAAAATGTATTAAATTATCAATCTTTTTATTTTACTCAATCTAAATTACGATACAAATCATTGATAATTTGCATTGTAATATACCAAATGACATAATCTGACATTAATAGTATGTTGGAAATGTATAGTAATAATTCTAATTTATAAGTGGATAGATTAAATAAATAGTAAAAATTTTGATAAATAGTAAATAATTTATCAATAATAATAAAAAACTAATTTATAAAATGTCAGGTAAAGCTAATAAAAAGACTTATTTTGTATCTAAAAAGGTAGGTAGAACAATGAGAGTATTTTGGAATAAAGTAAAATCGAGTTATGATTATTTATTATTAACAAACTTTCAAGACCAAACAAATAGAATTACATTTTATAAATATATGACTTATTTCAATAATTATATGAAAGTATTATTTACTAATAAAGAAGTATTAAAGATAGAAGGATGGCGTGATTTATTAATAACTTGGAAAGGGTTTTTATGGTCATGGAATAAAGAACTATTTGAAGGTGCATATAAATGCATTGAATATGTAAATAAAGTAATAATAAATTTTACTTATGAAAAAGAAGAGACATATATAACATTTGATGTTGATTATCGAAATTTTATATATGATATAGTTTTAAAGGTAGAAAGAGGCGAATTACCAACTTATTACCAAACATCACCAAATTATATAAGTGAAAATGAAAAAATGATATTTTCAAGTAATTATGAATTGTGTTTATAAACAAACATCATAATTTTTTATTTTATTTTTATATATTATAAATGTCAATGATGCAACAACCAACTATGTACACCATGCAAGGTTTATTAAAATGGTCTAAAGTCTTATTTGAGAAATTAGGATGGATGGTATTAGCATATTCACGTGGTAATTCATTTGGTATGACTAAAATATTAGCGTATAAAGAAGCTATTAAAGAATGTGTAATGGGATTACAAACAAAAATAACTCAAGTTCATGAAAAAGATAGACGTGATGATTTACAAATTACATTAAATAATTTAATGATATTACAACAAACTGTCGAAGGTTTATTTCCTGCTCAACCTGTAGTTCAACAAACTAGAACAGTCGGTGGTAGAAAAAATAAAAATTAAATCATAAAGTAAAGTTTTTTATTTTATGATTTTGGTGGATGGGTATAATAACAGCCTCGAGGCAGATATACGACTTGATTCTAATTCGTTGATTATATAAATAATCGCCTATGTCGAGGATTTTATCAAAATTTATAATTTAAAACTTGATATTTAACATTTTAATCTTATAATCTTTGTGTGTTAGATTTTAATGTTTGAAATTTATAAGTTAAAGACCATTTTAGTCTTAACAGACCAAATACTATTCGACAATATGCATCGAATTGTTTTACGCGCTATCAATATAATTTGATATATTCTTTGATTTTGAATCTTAACGATGATTCAACCGAGAACCCGATGGTATCCGTTCAACCATTTCGTTATTATACCCACCTATTCTTAGTAAGATACGAAATCTTTAAATAAATATAAATTTTAAACATTTATTTTAGTAATCGCATTAATATATGATAATTTATAATCAACTTGATGTTTGAAATTTTCAATATCAGTTTCTAATTCTTTAATTTTATCATCAATCTTAATCGGGTCAATTAATTCAATAAAGTTTTTCTTAACATACATATCGGTAATAGTGCTAATATCTTCACTATTATTTTTTTGAGAACTATCACGTCCAAACGAACTATTAATTAATGCATCAATTTTACGTTGTCTATCAGTATTATAATTATTAACTTGATTAGATACAACAGCTTTTTGATTTTTTAATACATCTAATAAATTTTGTTTATCATTTATAAATTCTTTAGTTGCAATTGCTTCTGCAACTGTATATGTTTTACCAGCAATTTCAACCATAGTTGTAGCGTTTGATTGCATAATTGATGATTTAATTCTTGCTCTTCTACTAATTAATTCATTTACAGATTGATAATTTGCAGCAGAATCTTTGCAAACTAATTCCTTATTTTTAATATCTTCGGAACGAATTGTATTTACAAAACTAGTAGTTGTTATTAATTTTGAAATACGAGAAGATAATAATTTAAGTTCTTGTAATGCTTCGGTAATTGTATAATCTCTTGACATTTTAAACTTATTATTATAATCTTAAGATGTCTTTAAGTAATTATTTTTGTTTTTTTTATTTCATTAATACAAAAAATCTTATTTTTTTATTTCTAATTTTTTAACAGGTGATTTCTTTTTTGGTCTAGGATTCATTTTTTTTAAACCTAATTTTTTCATAGCTAATAGTGCTTCAACATTTCCGATAGAATCTGTTAATGCCATATGATTGTGTTTAGTGACCACAAATTTACGCCAATCATTTTGTTTGCTCATATCCATTTTCATACCAGCATAAATATCTCCGATTCTACGACTTGAAAAACCGAATGGATTCTTACCTAAATAAAAATGAAAATAATAATTAATAAATGACCAATCAAATCCATTATTATCACTTATAAATACAGGTCTATCACCCTTTGGTGTTACTGATTTAATCCATTCTGCAAATTTTTCCATAACTTCTTTAGGGTCATCAAAATTCTTTTTTGCATATTCATTTGTATAACCGATCGCATCCATCGCACCTTGCACATAATTATCTGAAATAGGCTTTAATCTACCATAAAATGTTTGTTTTACTTTTCTTCTATTTACAACAACAGCACCTATTTCAGTCATTGAATAAACATTAGGGATAGGGCCGGATGCCTCCACATCACATTGAATAAATACCATTATACTATATATTAATAAAAATATTATTTAGAAGCAGAAAATAAAAATCGTGGAACAATCTTATTTAACACATCAATTCTAGAAGATGGAAATAATTTATCTAATTTTTTTATAAATTTACATACATTTGACCAATCATCAATAATAAGTGTAATATATTTTTCTTTTTTATTTAAAACAGACATACAACGTGTTCCAGTGCAATTATCAACCAATATTTGCCATCTAATTAATGAAGTTGGAATAAATACATCATAATCAGATTTAAATGTTGGATAATAAACACGCACGTTAAATGCACTAGAATGAAACATAGTGCCATTATAATTAGTTGGATACATAAATAATATAAAATAATGTAGTATAATAATCTTATATTATTTTTTATTGAATAATATGTTTGCTAATAAATTTTTGCAATTGTAAAAAACTTAAAGTTTTATTTGTATCTGTAAATTCACTAAATAATTTATTTAATGCAAAATCAACATTAAATTTAGTTCGGTCATCATCATTTTTTAATTTTTTTGATTTAATATAATTACATAATCTACCAGTAATATCAACCCTAGATAACATAATTGAATTATCTATACCTAAAAATGAACTTAAATCAGGTGATATTTTATTTAATTTTTGTAAATTAGAAGACATTGCTATTTATATATATTCATTTTTCTTTATATCAATATAATCTCTTATGAATCATTTTCTTTTTAAAATTTTTACTTTGAACACCATGTTTATAATAACAATTATATGGATTATAAAAATCCTTATTAAAATATTTTTTTTCAGTAAATAAATATATATTTTCGGTTCCTATTGCATAATCATAAACTACATCAGAATTACCTAAATCCGATATAAATTGTGTAATTATATCCTTTGTGTTTAATTGATAAATCATATTACCAATATATACATAATTATTATCATCAATTTTAACTAAAATACTTTGTCCTTCAAATTGTGGGTATTTAGAATCTTTACCTAAAAATATGAGTTGATATTCAGTTAATTCTAATAACTTTTTACTATATATATCTATTGCAGTTGATTTATACACTTCAATTTTATGTTCTTCATCATTTATAATTACTTTAAATGGACGACCACCATTATCATGTGTTAAGTATGTATTAATCATTAATTATAATATTACTTTATATTATATAAATTATGAATAAAATAAACGCATCATATAATGATAAAACTAATTCTTTAGGACCAATTTTCACAACATTTTTAAAATACTTTTTTATAATAAGAAGTTTAATAACAATATTAGCAGTTTTATCTATTATTTTTACAATTATTTATGATGTTTATAAATTAAATATAAATATTGATAATTATTCAACTAATATTAGCTCTAGTATATATTTAACTGTTCAATCTATGATAGGTTTTTTTGCATTCTATTATCTTAATAAAAAACAAAAGGAGAATTATAATTATAATGGTATTCGTATGTCATTATTTTTTTTATCACTTGGAATTATACTTTTTTTGATAACTAATTATATGGAATTACGTGGTATAATTAAATTAAAATAATAAAATATTTATGGTAATCTAAATTGATACTCATTTTCATATATAAACTTTATATCATATATTAAATTGAATATATTTCCAAATAACCATAATGAATATGATAACCAACAAATAATTTCCTGATAAAATTCACTAAATTCTATTTTATAGTTATTAATGTTTATTATAAATAAAGATATTGATGTTGTAATTATTAAAATATTTGGAATTATAAGTCTATTACGTGTTTTTAATATATTTGGATATATATAAATCACTAAAATATTTTTAATTACTACTAATATTGCTTGTATAATTGATGATATTTTTAATAAATATATATCAGTTGATATTGACATACCAATAGCGAATATTAACCATATAATTGATGTATATATAGTTAATATTTTATTAAATTTAGAATTATAAATCATTTTTTTTATTAATAATCTAAAATAATAGAATAATAATTATCAAATTTTATAAAAAAATAAAAGCAGTGTTTTTTATTATTGAACTTAACTTACCTTTCTATTGTACCCTAAACAATTTCTATTCACGTATCAAATCCTATTTAAAATAAACATAAACAAATTATAAGTAAAACAAATTTAATTAAAATTAACATATTATATATTAGACTTACCATTATTGAATTATCGAGTAAATTAATCGGAGTATTAAAGTTTTCTTTAGTATAATTATATTCTATTAATTTAATAACTATTTTTTCAAATTTTTTATTAAAAATGCCTTCAGTATATACATTACATTTAAAATTTTGCTTACATAATGGGCATTCAAAATTATTACATTTATCAATACAATCAATATGAAATAAATGACCACATGATAATTTAGTTAGTCTTCCTTTATTTAAACATATTGAACATTCAGAACAATGATATTTTTTATCAGTATTGAATGCTTTACTATTATACTCATTTAATGATTGAGAATACCATTTATTATAATCATTCGCATTTGCATTAATTGTCTCTAATGCAATTTCTAATTGTGATAATTTTTTATTAATTATTATATCACCTGTTATCTTCGGTCTATTAAGATTATTAATATAATTTTTGTAATTTTGACATAATTTTACTAATATTTTTTCCTTATCACTATTTATACATTTTCTATTAATTAAGACTGCTAAATGATTAATAATATTATTATAAATATTACTGTTTTTACAAGTATAAATATTATCTAATTTAGATACTTTTTCTATTATTTCATTACCAATTAATAATAAATTTTTACTAATGTAATCACTCGTATATTCCGATTTTAATAATTCTTCCTTTATAAGAATACTCTTATATTCTAATAAATAATTTAAAAATGATTTTTTTTCATTTAGGTATGCAATATAGACCATAAAACACTGTAATTTAATTAAAAATATATACATAACTATCAAATTTTTTTTATTTATATTTTTATATAAATTACATTTTAATTATTTTTTACACCTTTATAAAAACATTTTATAAAAAAATTTGATTATTAATATAATTTGTTTTATTTATAACAATTCAATCATTTATTATTACAAATAAAATGACAACTGCATTAATTCATCCTCGTAAGATTCATTTAGAAAATGTTTCAATGTTTAATCGTTTTCCAGACAATGATGTTATTATAAATAAATTAAATGAATTATTTCATTCATATCAATTTACATTAATAAATAATACTTCAAGTTTTGTTTGGACAAATGGAGTTTTAACATTTGAAACCCAATGTAATCCTTTAACAGGTGATATCTTTAAAAGAGATAAATCAACAAATACGGTCTATAAGACAACATCACAAATCGGTAATTTTGGTAATATGTTTATATCAAGCAAAAATTTAGAATATTTACGCAATTTTATAAATAAATTTGAAATGAATTTTTCAGATGATGTGTTAGATTATGACCCAGAATTATTAGATGACTAGACTTAATTAAGTTTAGTAAAAATAATAAATTTTGTTATAAATTAATTATGATTATTCGTTATAATAGAATTTATTATTTTTTTATAAAGATAACTTTTTTATTATTATATAAAATGAAGCTTTTTATTGGTTCAATTAATACTATTAAAAATACACCTATATCTTATACATTAACATCATTAAATAAAAGTGAATTAAAAGATAATTTAAAAAATAACATTAAATATCAATTAGATTTTAATTCATTAGAAATAGATGATATATTTTCTATTAATAGTTTTGATAAAAATCCTATTTATAAAATTTATATTGGTAATGCTATAGCTACTCAAAATGATATATTTAATAATATTTTAACTGAATTTACAATCTTAGCAAAAAATGAAAACGAATTATATTCATTATTAAAATCTTATTCAGATATTAAAATAACAAATTCATATTCTATTAATCATATCGAAATTAAAATTAATGATGATGGTAAAAAAATAAAAACTATTAAAAAGTATAAATCTCGTATAATAGAGTTATGTGAAGAAGTAAATGATACAAATTTAGATGATGGATATGATTATAAATATAAATATTATTTATAAAAACATTTTTATCATATATTTAATAATAAATTGTTTCCAATATTTAGGCATCAAATTACATTCATTATTTAAAATATTAGAAATATATACAAATGGTGCATTAATAAAGTCTCGTATATTTACAAATATATTTTCGGATATATCATAGCATTTAGTATTTTTAAAGTAAAAATGATATTCATTTCCATAAATATATATTAAAATTAAACAAAAGGCAAACATATCATTATGCATTACATTTTCATTATGACTATCATTAATAAATTTATATTTTTTATGATATTTTGTTTTTAAAATATCTAATATTTCATCTTTAAAATCTTTTTTAAAATATTCAGCATTAGTTATTTGAAATGGATTAAACCATCCATAAGTTGCTAATGTATAGCATGGTAAATTACCTTCTAGACTTTGGATTATATTTTCAGATAATCCAAAATCTATTAATCTAATACGATTAATATCATTTTTAATATTTAAATCAATACATATATTTGTAGGCTTTAAATCACCATGTGAATAACCTAATTTATGTAAATTTTTAATACCTTGATATATATCCATTGATAAACGATGTTTTGTTTTTAAATTTAATTTATCCATTTTAAGGTCTGATAAATTATAACCATAATTCGGCATAATAATATATTTATAGTTTGTCTTACAACTATTATAAATAAAGTAATTATATTCTAATATTTGACAAATACCTAATATATCTTTATTTTGTTGATAAATTATTTTACAAACCTCTGATTCACATGAATTATCATTATTTATTAATAATTTTAATATATAATTTTTATCATTTATTTTTATTTTAAATACAAATGATTCTTTATTTTTATTATCCTGTAATTCTATATAATTATTATATTTTTTAAAAGTAATAAGCCATTTATCTACTTTATTATTGTTTGATAATAATTCATAATCATCATAATCTAAATTATAATTAAAATTCATTTTTTTTTATTAATAAAATTGGTAATTAAAAGAATATATCAAATTTTATAAAATAAAAATGGATTATTTAGCATAAATACTATTGTTTTTATAACGATATTCATTTCCATATCTATCGAAATATTTATCTTTACAATTAAAATTTAAAATATTTATCTCTAACCATCCATTAAATGCAGGCATAATACCTTCTTTCAAAATATAATGGTCATTATGTCTGTCCATTAATACTTGACGACCTTTATATGATATTTTTTTAACAAAAATAGATTTTTCACGTCTCATTTCAATATGTTAAATTAATACCGAGTTATAAGTATTTTTAATTAAAAATATTTTAATCAAATTTTTATTTTTTATATTATTTATAAATGGATAAATAATGTCTTTTATTATATTAAATGAATCCTATTATTCCACTATATCCGAATATTATTCAAGTTCCACTACCACCAAATTATCTACAAATGCCATTACATCAAATACAAAATATATCTTCTAATGAATTACCAGCAACACTTCCATCAGTAATTAAGATTGAAATAGTTCGTGATGTTAATTCTAGATTAGAATGGTCCAGTAGTATTTGTGATTGTTGTATTGAACCTGGAATGTGTTTAACTGGCACATTTTGTCCTTGTATTTTATTTGGTAAAAATGTTGAAAATCTAACAAATAAAAGTTGTTGTTTAAATGCATTTTGCTGTTGTATATTACCATGTTCATTATTTTTAAGAGCACCATATAGACGAAGAATTCGTAATAGATGGCAATTAGAAACAGATACTTGTAATGATTGTTGTGTATCTTTATGGTGTCCATTATGTGCATTATGTCAAGAAACTAGAGAAATAAGATATCGACAAGATTTAGAATCTAAACGACCTAATCGTCAATTTATGGTTTAATTATACTAACTTAGATAAGAAATTAAGATAGTCAAAACCTGGTTTATTATTAAAGAACAGCATAGGAACATTATATTTTTCTAATATTTTACTATATTTTTTATACCAAGTATTTTTGGCATATTCAGGTATTAATATAGCTTTAATATATTTAATTGGAATACTATTAAATAATACTTCATGTGAAATTTCATTTGAAACTGGTGAATTTGTAATATATTCTTTTTTATTGGTCTTATATAATTTATCATAAAAATCATAATAATTCGAAATAAAATTATTAATATGATTTTTTAATTTATTCATATTAGGTTTTTTTGTTAATGAACCTTTACTTTCAATTAATAAATGTTTTTTATTATTTTTACATGAACCATAATTCATACTATCACATGCTATAAATGATAAATCTTTTAGAATAGATGTATCGATTACAAATATAAAATCTGAATCTCCATAATACCATCCATGCCAAGTAGGTTCATTATTTAATATTGGTTTATATTTCATAGTATCAAATATATATGTTGTATATACATATGGTAATGCAGATTTAACTGTCAAATATTCTGAATCATTATTTCTAGGTAATAATGTCTGACTCTTTAAAATATCATCTATTGTATATATTGAAGTGCTATGTAGTAAAAAATCCCAATGTTTAGGTTTAGTAGTCATATATAATATCTTTTTATTATTTATTAAATGTCTAAAAATTTATTATTTTCATCAGTTGGTGATTACACTAAATTCTATGAACGTTGGTGTAATAATAATCGAAACTATGATATATTCTTATGTTATTATGGCGATGATATCATAAATAATAAATACACCGAATATGCGAATATATATCAACGAAGAAAGGGTAGTAAATTTCAAAACTTTTATTATTACTGGAAGAACGATTTAAAAATACGAGAATATGATTATTATTTTATAGTAGATGATGATATTACAATTGAAACAGATGATATAAATAAATTATTTGATTATATAAAAAAATATGATTTATGGATATGTCAGCCATCATTTGAATCGACAAACACAAATTCTAATTCATTAATCAATCATAAAATTACGGAAAATATTCCAAATTCTATTTTAAGATATACCAATTTTATAGAAGTAAATTCAATGTGTTTTAGTAAATATTCTATTCAGAAATGTATGGAAATTTATAATGATAGTCTTGTAGGGTGGGGTATAGATTGGCTTTTTATATGGTATTTAGGTAAAGATATACAAAATAAATATGCAATAATAGATGATATAAAATGCATTAATCCTTGTAAAAGAGAAGGTTGTAATATAAAAGAAATTGATAAATTACAACATTATAGTGATAGATTTTTAAATTGGAAAAGATTAGCTATTAAACTGAAAATAAATGAATGGGGACATATTGAATATTCGAGAATTTAATTATCGATAACCATGATAATTTTTATTTATTTGTAATTTTTTATTTATTTCTATAATTTCATCTGCAAAATATTTATTACTTCCTTCATACGGATTTATTGTTAATTCATGACATAATTTACAATTACAACTATCATCACATGGTTCGACTTCATCATCACTATCTTCATTTAATAATTTACCACCACTATTTAATATACTCATTTCATTCTGAACTATCGAATCAACTATTTTATTAATATCATTTTGGTCTAAAAATCTTCCAGTAGCATTATATAACATATAATTATTATTCTTAGTGACATTTCTAATTCGATTTATATTATTATGTGTAGTAATACCATTTGTATTTGGTAAATTAATTTGTGTATTCGATGCATTATTATTTGTAATAGTCGTAGTTTTTACATAATTTTCAGGATTAAATGTCGTTTTGGTCGTTGTCCCATCTTTATTATTTAATATTGTTGTATTTGATGTATTCGGTGTATTAGATGTATTCGGTGTATTATATTTATTTATTGTATTAGATGTATTATGTGTATTAATTTGTGTAGGCTTATTTACTTGATTTAATATCGAATTAGCTGTTTGTGTATTCGGATTCGATTTTATTTCCATTCTAATTGGTTTGTCCGGTTTAGGTATATAGGTTTCATTCAAAATTTGTTTAAAACATTCTTCTCGTGAAATATCCGCTAGTTTAGCTTCACATAAAACTGCTCTGGAAATGTGTGCTTTAATACCTGCTTTTGAATTAGATATTAACCCACATCGAATACATGTAAATGATTTTTTATTTTCATTTGTATTAGTTTCAATAGTAGTATTATTAACTTGTTGATTTGTATTGCTCATTATTAAATAGAAATATAGTTATTGAATAATATTTACAATAATTTTATATAAAAATAAAAATTTAATTATAAATTCTTTTTTTAAATTAACTTATTAACCAAACTTTCGAATGTAATATTTTTATTACAGTCATCATATGAACGCATCAATAAATCAAATAATTTTATTTGAATATTTGGATAGTATTCTTTTATATTATTATAAATATTATTAGATGATGTATCTAATTCTAATCTTTTTTTACTCCAATAAATAGCCCATGTTTTTTTATCAGTATAAATTGATTCTTCTATTGGAAAATTTAAATTATACCAATCTAATAACGAATCTGATACACAATTTTGTAATGATGGTTTTTCACGAAATTTAGCTAATCTATTTCTAAGTAATTTAAATTTGTCATCATCAGTTAATTTTTGAGCTGCGTCTTGATTACGTTTGCTATTTGGTTTGTGAGCAATGTAATAAAATTCATATTTTAATTTTATTGGATACCATTTATTATTCATATCATCAAAAACATGAACGACATACCCTTCGGGTTCTATTTCATTATCACCTTCTAGTAATTTTTGATAATTATTATTAACAAACTCAAATATATCATTCCAATTATTAAATTCATACATTGGTGTATTTACAGGTAATGAATATCCCGTTGAATCAGGTAAATAGAATTGTTTATTAAGATTGGTAAATATTGTATAACCTAAAAATGGACAGAATGCTTTACCATAATATACTGTTAATTCAGAAGTAGGTATTTCATCAATTGCTTCAAAATGAAACGTAATTTGTTCATCAATTATATTATGATATTGTAAATACTCAATTATACATTTTTCAAAATTATCTAATGTTCCATAACTACCAATTATTGAATTAATAATACGAAATCTAACTGGATTAGATTTTGAACTTGCAAAACGTCCTTTGGAACCGAAGAATAATATACCATATTTATTAAACATAATTAAATTATCATCATTGTTTTTAAAATAGTTTGAATTATTCATTATATTGTATAATTTTGAATTTATAGGTATAAATGTTAAATTAAACAATGAACCATCATGTTTATATGTTAAAATATATTTTGCATCTAACTTAGATATATATTGATACCAATTTTTACGATTTGGCATAGCTTTATCTAAAATGTAATAAATATATGGGAAAACACCTGGGTCTTTTTCAATTGAACAATAATCAGGAAATACGGGTAATGAACCACGTAATAAATTCCATTCATTATTTTCTTTATTTAATAATAATATTTCTCCTCTGTAATCACGAGAAGGACCAGTAAATATCTGCATACCATCTTTATATGATAAATTTAAAATTTTAATTAGTTCGTCTTCATATTCAATGTGTTGTTCAATTAATCCATTTGGAAATAATGAAATAACATTTTCGAGACTTTTATGTTCATTAATTAAATCAATTATAGTTCTTTGAATACCTATAGTTGGAATTATATTAACAGATAATAATCTATCAATAATTCTAGGAATATTTTGAATAATTCCAGTTCCAATATCAATATTTAAATTATTAAAAATTCCTAATTCAAAATTAACATTTGGATAAAATATATTATTTTCAGGTAATATAGAATATTCACCTGTTTTAGATTCGATATTAATTGATAATTGATTTATTGGAAACAAATACGCCCCAATCTTAAATGAATTTGTATAATTTAATCTTGCTTCTTCTGACAAATTATTTATTGTAGATGTCCATGCTAAATTATATAATGGTTGAACCGAATCAATAATTATAATTTGATTACTAGTATCTTCTAAATTATCATTTAATTTTGTAGTCCATAAGTTTTGAACTTTACTAGATTCATTTGCATCTTTAACAAACTTATATATATCCGTATATTTAGTATTTTGTGTTAATTCATAACCTAATTCACATGCTATTTCATAATAACATGTATCACGCTCGATATGTGCAATTTTATATTTATTTGATAATTCATCATTAATATATTTTGCAGTTGTTGATTTACCTGAACCAGATAATCCATAATTAATTACTATAATTTTTTCATTTGTAATATGTCTTTTATTAAAAATAGATATAATCATATCAGATAATTCATTGTTTTTAACATATCCAATTAATTCATCACGTAATTGGATAGAATGATTGATAGTAATATCATGATTTATAATTTCATCACACTTTCTCGATAAATTATCGGCTGCGAATAACATACAAATCATATTAATACTTAATTCAAAATCTTCTAAGTTTGGAATTGTTGTAATTAATAAATCCTTAAATTGATTAATTGTATTAAATTTTGCTTGATGTGCACAACAACACATATGATTATCTATAGACCATAATAATGGTTCTATATATTTTGAAGGAATCTTATCTTTAAACAACATATTGACTAGTCTTGAACCTAATTGTGCATGACCAGTAAATATACATTTTCGTTTTTTATTATCAACAAACTTTTTAGCAAAAGGCTTTCCAATATCATGTAAAAATCCGACCCAAAATGCTATATCTGGTGTAATACCAAATAAATTTGAAATAGACTCACATTTTTTTCCACATTCGAATAAATGTTCTAATAATGGTTCTCTGTGATATATTGTTGATAAATGATTATCATTTAAATCTAAAATTTCATTATAAATATTTGTTGGAAAATTACAGTATGCTAACGCTTCTTGATAAGAATTAAAATTCATTTTAATTGATTTTTAATATTTATTTAATTTATATATAAAATTATCAATTTTTTATTTAAATATTCTAGTTGTTTATTAAATATAAATGAACTTATTTAATTATATTAATCTATGTTATAATTTTATTAAAATTACTACTAATATATATTATAATTATACTGCATATACGGGCTTATTTTTAACATCATCTATATCTGGAATATATGGTATATTACATATGTATAAAAATGGATTATATACCGATATGAATATTCAAATTAATAATATAATAGAGCTCAGTGGTCATCCACTTAAAGTCTTTTTTTATAGTTCTTTAATTGGATATTCCATTACACCAATTTTAGCACCATATATTATAAAATCATTATATAAATTATATATGTTTAATAGTGTTAAGTTAGCAACAGAGTTATATAATTATAGAAAAACAATTATTAATATATCAAATGAAAAATTTATCCCTGATAATTGTGTAATTTGTCTAGAAAATATTAATGATACGGATGAATCACTTAGTTGTGGTCATGTTGTTCATCGACATTGTTTTATATCTTCAAATAAATTAACATGTCCAATATGTCTTCAAGATGTATATATGACAATAAATGAACTAACAGAATATATAAACAGAAATAAATTAAAATATATAAAATAAAAAAATTTGATATCAACTATAATATTAGTTATTTATTATAATTCAAAGAATGTCAAAGTATTATACAGAAGTCGCAAAACAATCTGCTTATTCTAACATTCAATATACAGCTATCTTATACAAAAAATCTTTGCATGAATGGAGTGATTATATTCATTTAAAGATTTCTTACAAATCCGGATGGGATTATGTTAAATTAAACCCAGGAACATTTGGTTTTGATTCTAATATTGAAACTATAATGGCTATTTTTATGTATCTTCAAACTACCACTAATCCAACTATTGAAGGAGCAGCGGAAGCATGTCATGATGCTTGGTCTTCTAATTATTGGTATTGGGTTAATAATAAACCCTTCAAATATAATAAAGCATATAGAGTATCAAGAAAACCATTAGGTGATTATAGAAGAACTGAATTATCCAATACAGATTTTAAATATTTACCTCAAATTGAAAAAGATAAAATATGCTATTTTGTAAAACAAATATATAATGAAATTGAAAAGTAATTTATCAATATGTGAATTATATATGATTTTATTTTATTAGCCATTTATAAATAAAAAAATAAAAATTTTGTTATTAAATTATTAAAATTTGATTTTTATAAACATATTTTTTTTTATTATTAAATCAATTTTAAAATGTCTTTAGCTAATTGCACTGCACATCATTCTATTAATTATATGGATATAATTTTCAATAAAACTTATTATGAATGGGCTACATTAATTGCTAATCGTATTGCAGATTTAAATAAGAAAAAAAGAAAATATCTTAAATTTGGAACATATACTTTAGATAAATTAGTATTACAAGTATTTAATATAACAACTTATTTATTTAGTCTTTCTACTGTAGAAGTAAATACAATATCAGCTGCATTATATGCAAAAATGGCCTGGGAAACTAATTATATTTATTGGCGTGATAATAAACCATACTTAACAAATCGTGGTTATTTAAAACCTAAATATGATATTTTTACTAAAGAACATGAATCACGATTAGATACATTTGAAACTAAATATGATGATTTATTACCTGTAATAATAATACTAGAACATATAGGTCCATTAGATGGATTTGGAATTCTTAATGATTTAAAATTTAATCAATTAGATGATTATAATGTTTTAGATGAATTATTATAATTTTATTTTTGTATATTCTTTTCTAAATAGATTTTCATTTATTAAATTATATTTATTTAATATTATTAAATATTCTAGGTAGGCTTCATCTATTGTAATACGTTTAAATGGGTTCCCATTCAACATTTTTATTATTAAATTTATTAAATCTAATTCTAATTTACCACTATTATCAATATATCTATTTATTATTAAATTTAATTTATTATTAAATATTTCAAATAAACATACTCCTAAACTAAATACATCTATTTGATTTAAAGTTATTTTATATAATTCACCGATTGATAAATTACTATCTTTTATAAAATTAAAAAATGATATAGTCGTATTATTTAAATATTCTATTAATTTTATTGGTAAGTTATGATAATACGATTTATAAATATGACTATAAATATTATTTAAACTTATATAATGTCCTTTACTTATTAAAAAAATTATAAAATCTGGAGACCAATATCTATAATATGGGTCATTAAATGACATATATTTTATATTAGTTTCTTTCGTTGCTAAACCAAAATCTATTATTTTTAAATTTAATTCCTTATCTAAAATTATATTTTCTGGTTTTATATCCATATGAAAAATCTTATTATTTTTTAATAATATTAATCCTTTGAATAAATTTATTATATTTTGTAAAATTATTTCTATTTCTTTTAAATTAAAATTATTTATATTATTTAATGCATTATATAATGATTCTCCCCCATATGGTTGTATAATATTTTCAAATTCAATATTTAAATTATTAGTATTATGATTTTTAAATATATTACAGTCTTCTAATCTATTATCATTTTCTCTATCTATTTCAATAACTTCATCTGCTTCTATTGGTATAATAAAATATTTATTATTTTTATCTATTTTATGAATACCTAAATTTGATACTAATTCAACTTCACTTTCAATATCATTTTTAGGTAATAATTTACTTATTAAATTTTTATCTCTTTTATTATAATTTTCACTTATTAAATTTGGATTATAAATACAACTATTACCTGAAAATATTAATTTACCTCCTGTCTTATTTTTTAATTGTTTTTTCATTTATTATATAAAAATAATTTTTAATTATTCTATTAAGATTAATACAATGACTAATTTAGCTAATTTAGGACTAATGTTAATAGGAGGATATTTATCAAATATTGCTTATAAGACTTTAACTAAGAGAGAAACTACGATTTCAATTCATTCAAAAATAAATAATTTTAATAGTATTTATTCAATTGGTAAAATAAACAAGATATCTAAATATGCATTATACGATAAAAATAAGAATTTATTTACGATACCATATTATTATCTAAATAAACCTATTTATCCTGATAAATTATGGAGTGAATTATTAATTAATAATACGTATAAAATAACTTATTATGGATTTAATATTCCAAAATTAGGAATTTATCCTCGTATAATAAAAATAAATAATTATGAAATAAAGTATTATGATATAAATCATAAATATATTGATAATACGCTTTTTATTTCAAATTATGTTAATTATAATGTTAATCAGATTAAATAAATTATAAAAAATAAAACTTATTTATAATTTAATTATTTAGAACCATAATATTGGTCAAAAACTTTACGATATTGTTTAGGTGATTTTTTAGATATTTTCTTTAATGATTTGGGTGAAATTGAAATTCTATTTGAATTAGATTTAGATGACCGTTTTAAAACATATTTACGATGACCTCCTTGTTGTGGTGGTTGTACAACAGTAGTTAATTCTAATTCAGATTCAGAACCACATATTGTTCCTCCATCATTAAGACATGATTTTGCTTTTATTTTATATTTATTATTTTCATTTAAATTATTAAATTTTAGTTTATATTCATTAATATTATCTTCTTTAAATTCGATTTTATCTACATCATCATTTGATATAATAATTGGTTCTATTTGATTATTATCTTTATCAGTTGCATTACTATCATCTTCTTTTGTAATATAAATTATATATTTTTTTATAAATTTATTTAATAAATTATCGTTATCCATTATTGGTTTTTCTAATTTAAAATATATTGTATCTGTCGTATTATAATTATTACCATTATCATCTATAATATTTAATAATGATGGTTCCGTAGGATTATAATTTTCAAATATTTTAAAATTATTAGAAGTTATTATATCTGAACTTTTTTCTAATATATCTTTTATAATTATATCTATTTGAATTTCATCAGTCAAATTAACTAAATCATTAATTATATATTCTGTATTATTAATATCATTAATATTATTTTCGTTGTTAATGTATATATCTATATTATTATTAGTTCCAATTTTTGAAGAATTATTACCATTTAATTTAAAAGTTATTATATAATTTTTAAATGGAACTCTAGTAAGTTTAGCTTTTGGAAAACTAACTAATAATTTATTATAGTCTAAAAATTTTGTAGTTATATTACCATCATTAAATTTTGGTTTATCAATAATAGCATCAATGTTATTTTCTACTTTATCTTCTTTTGTTGTAATCTTTAAAGCTGTTTTTAATAAATCAGATTTTGTATTATTAATAGTAGTAGCAAATATATCTATTTTATACGTTGTAGAAGGACTTAAATTGTAAATAGTATATTCATTTTCATTATTTTCATTCCATTTAAGATATGTATAATTATCCGAATTAGCTGGCACAATTATATTACTTATATTATTACCATTCGTATCTTGTATAGGACTATTATTTTCATCTGTAATTATAATTGTATAATCTTTTATTTTAGAAATACGTTTAAGTGATGGGTCATAATTATTCCATGATAATGTAATTGCATTTGAATGAATATTTTTTTCAGTTGCTGAAAAACCTGGAACTGATGGCGGTTTTGGGTCATTAATAATTGATATATCTCCAATTAATTTTATTTGGTCCTGTAATTCTTTTTTATTAACTTTTGGACTAACTATTGCATATATGATTAAATTATTTAATAGTTTTAATATAGGTTTAATGTATAAATTTTGAATATTTTTAGATTCATAATAAGTTAAATCACTATCAAATCTTATAAATTTTCTACATACATTAGATGTTTTTAGTATAAATTCACCATTATAAAGTTCATTAAAATTTTTGGTTTTATCACAATATTTAGTTATTAAATTATTAATTATATTTGCAATTTGAGTATTAAAATTATTTATATCATTATCATTTTTATATGCATCTTTTATATTTTTAGATAAATATCCTTCATAATATTCTTGATTAATTGATGTAAATCTATTTACTTCATTCGCATTATCAGTAATATCATTTAATAATGAATCATCAATAATTGAATTACGTTCTCCATCACTAACATTTTTTATTCTAAAATAATTTTCTTGTATATTAGATAACATTTTATTCGCAAAAACTGTATATTGTTCTTTCGTATTACTATATTCAATATCATTATTAAAATTATTATTAGTTATTAACATAAATATATCTAAAAAGTTTTCATCTAAAATAAATTTTATTAAATTATTTTTTTTAGTAATTAATTTTTTTTCAATAGTTGATATAAACTTTGTAGTAGAACACCATGTATCTTTAATTCCAGTATTAATATAAGTAAAATAATCAGTAATATATTCTTGGAATTTATCTAATTTATATTTTATAAGTAATTTAGGATTTTGAACACATACATCCATATATTTATCTAATAATAGATTTTGTGTTGATTTTACTGAAAATTCAGTGTTATTTATAAAATGACTAAATAATAATTCAAGATATATAATACCTAAATTATTATCTTTATTTAAAGTAATAACTTTATTTAAATCTTCTAATGATAAATTTTTTAATGTTTTATTATCTGAATTAATATCTATTAAATTAATATTTGTAGTTCCATTAATTTTAATTTTATCTACATTTTCTAAATTTAATAAAATAATATTACTAACTAGTTCATAACGAATATTATCTATATTTGATATATATTTTTCAATATATGGTTTTTTAGTCATATCTAATATTTTAGATAAAATTTTATCTAATTCTTTAATTAAACTGTTGTATTTTTTAATAAAAAATTTAATAATATTTATCCAAGATATATTTTTATTTAATAAATTTTTACCAGAACTAATTATTTTAGCACATTCTGGCGATTTACTTTCATCTGTAAAATTAGATACTATTTTATTTAATTCTTTAAATACTAATTTACTATTATCTTCAACATCTAAATCTTCCTTAATTAATTGATTTAATGCATTATTTGTATTATTATTAAGTTTCTTTTGATATTTATTATCAAATATATTTTTCAAGTTAATTTTATCATTATCATTAATATTAGTATTGGTTTTAGTAACTGACGGTAGTGGGTTTTTAATAAATAATTTATTTTCAAAATCAACATCCGAAACAATATCTGGAACTATTTCATTATCTGTTAAATTAGTATAACCAGTAATCCATTTTTCATTTGCGATGGCGGTTATCATTGGACCAACACTATATTGATTAATACCCCAACAATTATTAGAATCTTTTATATCAAACGGACGAACTAATATATCTCTAATTATATAATATGCTTGATTTTGAGTAGTATATGGGGTATTCAAATCTGATAATTTTATTTTATTATCTGTATTTGAAGACAAAAGTATTTTTAGTTTGTTCGATAATCCTGGAAAAATATTTTTTTCAAAATTAATACCCAGTGTAGATTTTTTTGTATTATCATAATATGCTAAATGATATGTATCTGATAATAATGAACGAGGACGGCAACGCTGATAAAAAATACGTTCTAAACGGTTAGGTATAATATTATTATATAATAATATAAAATCATTAATTAATGCATAATAATCTTCGTAATATTTTGTTATATTAGAACATATAGTATTTCTTAATTTTAAAGCATCTAAAAATACTTTTCGTTTATCTTTATTTGCGGATGTATTATGTAAAAATTCCTTTGTAATTTTAAATATACCAGTATCTTTATTAATATTTATATCTAAACCTATCTGAAATAAATTTTTATCTATTTCATTTTTATTATCTTTATCAGTATCAACATAATATTTTTCTTGAAATTCTTTATTAGGTTTTGAAGCAGTTGGAATTTTATAAGTTTTCTTTTCTATTTTTAAGTTTGTAATAAATGAATTTAAAAAATCATTTTTTCTAGAAATAATTAAATTATTTTCACAATTAATTTTATTACTACCTATATTAAAAAACTTACCGACATTATAAAATGGATTATTATTCTTAATATTATATGCTAATGTCTTAAGATTATCTAATGTTTCATATTCATTATTTATATTTGACATTATTTATAATATTTAAATATATTATTTTAATAATTAAAATAGTATATTTGTTTATGGCAATTTTGGAACCGAATCCTGATTAGACAATTTAATACTAGGTTATGTATTAGAAACAGGTGGATTAGAAACAGATGGATTAGAAACAGATGGATTAGAAACAGGTGGATTAATAGGATGTGGAATAGACTCTGATTTAGGCAATTCTATATTAGGTTGTGAATACTTATTATAATCTGTTTTTACTTTAGTTTTATCGTTTAAATTTTTACTTCTAGGTGCATAATATTGTCTAGAACCTTCACATATACGATTAATTGATTTACGAATTTTAATTTCAGTTTCACCATCAAAAAAACTATTATCATTTAATAATTCTAAATATAAATTTTCTGCTTTAATAATACCAAAATTAAAGTTATCTGTATATTTTTTAAGTTCATTAGTATTAATTGTATTTTTATCTTTACCATTATTATTATAAAATTTTGAAACAATATTTAATAATGATTCATCATTATCATCTTTTTTTAATAAAATAATATTAATTAAATATTCATATTTCTCATTCAATTCTTTACTTGTAAAAAATTTTTCAAATATATTTTTATCATCAGAATAATCAACTAGTTGTTTAAATAATGTATATAATTGATTTAATATTTGTTGTTGAATACTTGTTAATAATGATATTTTTAATTGATATATTTTATTTAAGTTTATTTGTTCTAATAATGTTTCATCCATTTTATGATTACAATTAGAATAATCTTTATTTAAAACATTATCATAATCAACAAAATCATAATTCTTTTGTTGCCCTAATGTATTTGTATAATAAACATTTGGTATAATTTTATTATTAACTAAATCATCATAACTTTTAAAAAAAGTATGGTCTGGATATTTATTACATTCATCTTCTTGTTCGACAGGTAATTCTTTTGTTAAATATCTTCTTTTTAAAATATTTGAATCATTGACTAAATTCATAAATTTATCTGATAATTTAATAGTTTTGTTTGTACCTCCGGGTTGTTTAATTTTAAAATTCCAATTATCAATTTGAACTAAATTTGTTTCTGTTTTATCTATAAAATAATTTGTTGCATCCGGTATCTTAGTTTTTAATATATTACTCATTTTACTAGGAGAGCATCTTTTTTTAATATTTTTATTAATTTTTTTATTATATACTACTTTATATAATATATATATATCTGTAATTAAATCTTTTAATAATAATCCTGTGTCTGAATTTTGAAAATATCCACTTATTTCATCTTTTAAATCGTTTAAAATTTCTAAACGAAGGTCTTGATAATATGATAATTGTATTGTTAATGCACCACCTACTTTATTTTCTTTTTCTTCAACTAACTCAATTGGTATTTTTTCTTCTTTAATATTTGATATTTTTTCAGTTTCAGAATTTATAGCAAAACCAATATTAAATACTTTATTATATTCTTCAGATAAATTAATCTCTGGTTGTTTTTCTTCAGATGATTCAAATTCTTTTGCATCTTCAATATTTTCATCTTCTAATTTTGTATATGAAAAATCTTCATTTAATTCATTACTATCATCATCTGGATCTGAACCACCATTCGCACCTCCTTTTTGTTTTTTAGAATTAGAAATATCATTTATAGATTTTTCGGTAATATTTTTTAACAATGGTGTAGTTCTTGATATAATAATTCTATTTAAAAATTTATCTCTAATATTATCAATATCATTTATATAATTTCCAATTTGTTTTAAAGCATCATCATAATCAACATTTGAATTAACTGTTTTATATATTGAACGATTATTACCCATGTTATTTTATTATATAAAAATATTATAAAATCAAATTTTATCCCTTAATAAAAATAAAATTTATAATATTTATAAAAAAAATTTGATTAGTTTTGAATCTATACCTATTTATGTTGGTAATATAATTTACCGAAGAGCAACCCATTATATGAAAAGTTTAGTCCAATTATAGATATGACTATTTAAGTCGATAAATAACGATCTATCCAAAAACTTATAGTGCTTCACCTCAACGATAGTTTATAGCCTATATATAAATATACCACATTATATTATAAATAATTTATGTTAATTCATTATGATTTATAATATTATATTAAATAATGGAAGAAAAAATTATGATAAAAAATTAGAATTGTATAGATATTATAATACATTTAATATACTCAAAATTTATTAAGTAATGATTTATTAAATCATGAAAAAAATGAATAAAGATATGTTAGTAATATAGTAATCTTATATAAATGTCAATATAAAATCATAATTGGATAATAAAAAACAATAAAACAAGTTTCGATATTAATTGTAATTTGTAATTTGTAAATAAAAATCCTACGATTATGTTATACATTAGTTTGTATAAAATTAGTATAGTGAAATTGATTGTGGTATTGATAATATTTGTAAGGAAACTTGTAAATATTATTTATAATAGGTTTATGATTTATTAATATATATGTTTGATTACATATTATGTTAGATTTTTAATCAATATAGATAGTAATATCTAGATATTGGTTTATTATCAATTTCAAAAAATAATAGTATTTAAATTATGATACTTAATTACCAAGTAAATATTGATTTTATAGATATTGACTTTATGTATATATCTATCTTCAGCTATTATTTTTTTTTTTTTCAAACTATGAATTTAATATGAATATAATATATAAATGTCATATCATTCATCTATATATTATGATAATTATACTTATAGTAATTTATCTAATAATCTATTTAATTCAGAATTGACCAATATAAATCTATATACTAAATCTATTGTTGGTTATAAATTAGGTTATTTAGATAATATTTATTCAGACCCAGTCATTATAACTCTTTATATACCAACTTATGCAAATACTAATATTAATCGAAATAATATAGTTGATGTTAGTTATTCTATATTTGAAACAAATATAGCAGTTCCTATTCAAATAAATGATGTAAGTGATAATCAAAATTATGAAAAATGCAAAAATCAAAATATGGATATTAAGGTTGGTAAAATAATTGAACAAGATAAATTAAGTTTTTTTTTAAGTAAAGAATATTTATTATACCAATTTAATAAAAGAAATACATCAAATTATACCGGAACATATACAATCTATAATGATAATGGAAGTATAAAATGCATTGAAAAATATGTTAATGGATTAAAGTCTGGACAACATACATATGTTTATGAAAATAGAAATCTAGAAAAGAAATGTAATTATGTTAATGGTAATTTAGATGGAGATTATATTGAATATTATCAAAATGGAAATATTAAAATAAAATCACATTATACAAATGCTACATTAAATGGTGAATATATAGAAAATTATGAAAATGGGCAAAACTTGGTTAGATGTGTATTTAAAAATGGAGTAATTGATGGTGAATATATCGAATGGCATAATAATGGTCAAATATTTAAGGAAGTAAAATATAAATTAGGTAAAAAAGAAGGTGAATTTAAACAATGGTATTATAATGGTTCGATGGAAGTATCGACTTATTTTAAAAATAATGTTTTACATGGTATTTATCGTAAATTTTATATGAATAATCAATTAGAAATTGAAACTAATTATATTAATGGTGAATGTAATGGTAAGACAACTACATGGTATATAAATAGTTTAATGAAAACAGATTGTATATATAATAATGATATTCATCCAAATAATTGTAGAACAAGATAAAAGTGTAAAATTTGATAATAAAATATTATTTTAAATGAATAATAATTCAAAAAATATGAAAATAAATATTATAACTCATTTTAAATCTGAAAATAATAAAGAAAATTATACATTATTTTTAGACTTATTATATCGTATATATGAAACACATAAAAAAGATTGGATTATACTTCATAACCCAATAATTATTATGAAATGTCGTGAATTATTATTAGATATGAATTGTTTTCCAAATAGATATTATATTGGATTATTAGAATATATAATAAATAATTATACAAAAATGACAGATGATATGATTAAATTTATAAAGTCTATGTTAATGGTATTTGAAGAGAATGCAATAACTGGGATAGTTAATATAACTAATAAAAGAATAATAAATAAATTAAAAGAAAATAAGATATCAAATACACATGTAATAAACTTTATTAAAATTTGATAACAAAATTTATTATTTTATAAATATTAAAATATAAAAATGAATATATTATTTAATGAAATTAATAATATTTTAAATGACTTTTCAAAATTTACGGGTAATTATACAGATTTAGACCGTTTAAATTGGCTTAATAAAAATTCATTAATAATTAGTCAAATAATTATAAATAAATCTAAATTCAATAAATATAGATATAACCAAATTGACCTAGATTTTTTAAATGAAATATATGTATCTTTATTATCACTATGTATCGATTATAAGATAAATAATGAATATGAAAAATTATTTACTGCAAATATGATAATACCTAATTTTATAAAAATGTTTCGTGATTTAATTCCAGAACAAATATATCATTTGGATTTAGAATATAATAAAATAATAAATTTTAGTAGTTTAAATAATAGTATATTACTAAATTATGGTTTATTATATAATAATTATGGTAAATTGAATCATAATAATGATTTGAATAATTTTATAAATAAAAAACGAAATATAGAGAATTCATCCAAAATATATGATATCCCTGATGAATGTTGTATTTGCACCAATAAAGTGAAATGTTTTGATAGACAATCATGTGGTCATTATGTTCATAAACATTGTATTATTGCAAATGCAAAAACTGACTGTCCTATTTGTAGAAATGAAATTGCATTAACTCGTGATGAATTAATGCAAATTTATTATAATAATCAAAAATAATTATCTTTTATTTTATTTAAAATGGTCGAGGTTGTGAGGAAGGATATCCATATTGAGTTTGCATTTGAGATAACATAGGTTGTGGTTGTAAATATGGTGGTGAAATAGGTTGATTTTGCAATGGATAACCATATTGCATTTGTGGATTAGGTTGTAAATAACCGGGTTGTATATTAATAGGATTTTGATATATATTCGGTGTTCGAATTGGTGCTAACATACTAGATTGGTTCGAAATAGCCGTATTTAAAAGAGGATTATTAAATGTAGATAATGGACCTGCTAATGGTCCAATTAAATTATTTTGATTTTGAACAAGAGATGCATTAGTAGATTCTTCGAAAGTGCGTCTTTTTAATTCAGTTGATTCATATTCTTGTAAAGATTTACGTGTTTCAATACGAGTAAATATAAGACTTAAATATTTTTTTTCAATATTGATAATATCTACAGTCATAACTTTTAATAATTCATCTGTTAATTTTTGCATATCTAAATCGGTAATATCAATTTCAGTGTAATTATAACCAGAACCGGATGCATCAGTAGCAGCAATATTTTCAATTTTAACAAGACGTAATAAAAAAGATTCTAAATTTTTATGAATTAAATTTAAATCATTAATGAGTGAATCATAAATCTGAAACCACTTTGTATTAACTTGTTGTCCTTTAAAATCAGTAAGACCTCTAATAGGAATTCTCCCTTTTTCTTCTAAAACATCTGCTGTAGCCCAAATACCATTATTACGAATACAATCTTCTGGATTATCTAATTCAGAAATAAAATAATTTTCACTACCTTTTATATCAGGAACACTTTTTAAAATTTCTGTCCTAGAACCTCTTTTTATAATATTTTCAGCATATACTGATGGTATTTTATATGGTTGTCTATTTTGACCACGTTTCCATGCAGATGATTCCGTAATAGTTATATCAGATGGTATAGTTTTTTTATCATCTTCTGTTAAACAGAATTGTCTTTCTTTTAAAAAGAATAATTTAGTATTTACAATATCTTCAACTGTTCCTATAGTTACTGCTAATTCTAATTTTTTTAAATAATATTTTTTAAAATGAGAACAAACAGAATCTAATTTTTGTTGGTCGACATATTCATATCCTATAATTAAATTTAATCCATTTGAACGAAGACCAATTAAATCATTTTTTGATACAGCATTTAAAATTCTATCTTCTAAAATCATATGAATATTTTTACAACTATTTTTATCATGAAATAATTTCTCTGTTTTTGTTTCCATTAATGTCTTTATAAATCCATTAATATGATTCATTAATACTGAATTCGGTGCATACTTAACTTGTTGTTTCGAAGTTTTTTTACTTGTAGAATTACCCATTGTTAGACTATTTACTTATAATAAATTAATATTTTTATTTATTTTAAAAATTTGATTATTTTTTATTATTTAATTTGTTGAAATAAAAAAAATGAAACTTAGATCCGGTAAATTAACTATTCAAAATAATGAAAAACAAATTTCTAAATCTATTTCAAAATCAATAGTAATTAATAATACTTTAACTACTAATATACTAAATAATAAAAAATATTCAAATAGTATTGTCTCTTCAAATTATAATTCATCATCTGAATCCGATTCTGATAATGATTTAAATTATTTTCCTAGTGAATCTGAATGTTATGATACCGATGAATACGTAAGTAATTCAGAGGATACACCAGATGAATACGTAAGTAATTCAGAGGATTCTCCAGATGATTTTCCAAATAATAATAAAAATAAAAAAATTGAAATTGATTTAAGTTCGAATGAATCCTTAAATGAATTAAAAGATGAAGATTATATATTATCAGAATCTCATATTAGTGATATGTCAGATGATGATTCACAATGGGATTCTAATGCTTCGTCGGATGAAGAAAAGGAACGTCTAGAACAAATTGAAAAATATAAAGAATTTAATAGACAAAAATGTAATAATTCACAGATTAATTTTGAATCCGATGAAAAAGATAATAGTAATGATAATAAACAAGAACCGATTATTACATGTGAAGGATGTTTATATGATATGCCCGGACAAATGGCTCATATGGATTATGGAGGTTGTTTATATCAAGATTATTCCGATTTATTAGAATAAGTATATATTAAATTTATTTTTTTATAAATTCAAAAATTTGATAATTTATAAAATTATATAAATGATATTTAAATCAAAATATAAAAAATGTCATATATAATTGACATAGAACGATGTGAATCGCCTCAAATTGAAATTGAAATAAATTCATGCTTTAAATGTAGTGAATGTTGTATAAGCACACTATATGGTATTAATTGTAATAATATTACTAAACCATATTGTTTAAATTGTTTTCCACCAACAAATATAGATAAAAATCAAAATATATATTTATTAATATGTCGAGATGGTGAAACATTCGAATATGCTACTTACTCTGAAAAACAATTTGCATTAGAAAAATATTATAATAATAAATATACTTAATATTTGTTATTTTAGTATTTTTTATTTTATTCAAATGGTGCATAACTTAATGAACTACCATAATAATTTGTAAATTTTTCAACCTTTGAAGTTGCATCCGCATTTACTGGTGCAGGAGCAGATTGTGAAGTTGTAGCAGATGGAACTGTTGATGCAGTAGTAGCAGTTTGACCAGTTGGTTTAATATCAACCGATGGTTTAGTTTCAGTTGAAGATTTGGATTCAGTGGAAGGTTTAGTATCAGTTTCAGTTGATGGTTTTACTACAGATGATGAAGATGCTGTTGGGGAAGCAGTTGAACTGAAAACTCTATCATTAAAGCATTTAATATTAATTAATTTATCTTGTTCTTCATTAGATAATATAGACCATTCATATGAAAAGAAATATAATCCAATAGTTAAAATAGCTAATAAATATTTACCAACAGAACGAATAAAACTAACACCAGCACCGCCAGTTTGAACAGTAGGAGATGATGAAGACATAACAGATGAAACACCTGAAACTAAATTTTCACCAATATCCATAAAAAAATCTAAAATAAATAATGATGCAGTTAAAATAGCTAAAACTTTAACAATATTCATAATAGTTGGATTGTTTCTACGTATTTTAATTTGACTAATTTTATTAGTTTTTTCATCAACAGAAACCTCGTATAAATTATTTTCATATGAAACTCTCATTTATATTCTATATAATAAAATAATAAAAAAAAATGATTGAATTAGATTTTATTTAATTTATCTTATTTCTGTCAAATTTATATTGTATATGTATCTAAGACTAAATTAATAATCTAGGTTATTTTTTACAAAGCTTTATTTTGTAGTTTCTTTATTATTTAGATTGCTATAATATGAGTTAATTATTTCTTTTAATTTATTTTCATTCATACCTTGTATATTTGTGAAATTAATTGGATTTGTATCGTCTTTATTAATTTCCATCTTATGTAATATATATTCATGTATTAAGTATATAGTTGAAGATAACCCACTAACTATTGATAATACTAACATGGCATAAAACTCATGTGATTTATTAACAATATATAATATTGTCTGACATAATGGACTACCGATTTTTAATACCGTATCAAAATAACCGAAAAAGGACACCGCTGCACAATGCTTTGAGTAAATATGGGACGCGACACCGTGGATTATGATAATCAAAATTGAAAAGGCATATGAATATAAAGCAATTTTAGCTTTGTTCATCTAATTCAATTAATATAATCAAAAAATAATTAATATAATCAAATTTATTTTTAAATGTAATAAAATAAACTATTATTATTATAAAAATGTATTATAATAATTATTTATTCATAACCAATTAGATTTGAATATAAAATTAAAATAATATTTTATAATAAAAATGAATTATAATAATTATTTTATTCCTAAACAATTAGATTTGAATATAAAAAAAAAATTATCATCCCTATTACAATTACCTACAAATGATATAAATTATGAAATGGCTGGAAGAAATCAAATAAAACTGTTATTAAGTTTTATTAATTGGTTAAAAGAACATTTATTACAAAAATATAATTTAAAATTATCAGATATGGTTTTAACCGAAACAAATAGTGGTTTTGGTGGTTTAACATACTTATTTCAATATTATTTTAAAAAAATTAATATAATTGATATTGACAATGATAGATTAAATTTTATAAAAAATAATATTTCTATTTATCATAAATATACAGATGTTAAATCAACATTTCGTTATTATGAAGATAATTATTGCGTTTTAAAGGATGATATAAAACTAAAACAAGATATTATCTTTTCTGATTTTCCTTGGGGGGGTCCATCTTATAAAAATGTCAAGTCATTACGATTATGTATTGAAGATATATCGAAAAAACCAGTATATTTAGAAGATGTTATTTTAGATTTATATAAAAAGAATTTATACAAATTTTATGTTGTATTACTTCCATTTAATTTTGATATGGAATATTTCGATAAGTTTGCAATAAATAATAAAATAGTATATGATATCTTTAAAATTCCAAATATAAAAGAACGTTTATTAGTAGTTATAAATCATAATGCATTTTCTAAATCAAAATAAAATTATTTTTTTTAATTTATATTCACTATTAAAGTTATTAAATTTAACTTAAATTTATCTGTATTTATCTCATTTAATAAATTTATATCTCTTGGATATTCATTTTGACCACATTCTGATAATTCTTTATTAACATAAATATTTTTAAATTCAAAATATTCTATTCTATTTAATAATCCTAAGTCTTCATTATTTATATTTAATTTATTATTACTTTCCATAATTAATAATGAATTACACTTTAGATTTACTAAATGATTATTAATATTAATTATTATTTCTTGATTACCACATAAATTTTTAATTGAATTACCATTTATTTTATCTTGATTAGTAATCTCAGGTATAAACATAAATTTCTTATTTTTTATTTCATTTACTAAATTATGTGTCATTTTTATAATTAAATTATCACCTAATATAGGATTTATATTTGAATTAAAACACATATTTTTAAATGTATTCGATATTGCATGTTTTAATAATGTTTTACCATTATTTCCTCTGCCATAAAATATACATAATTTATTCGGTTTATTTCCATATAATGTATTTTGAATATAATTAATTAATTTATTACCTTCTTCAATACCGAGATTATTATAAAATAATCTTTTTTCGATTGAATCTTGATAATCTAAATCAATTAATGATTTTTCATAATTTAAATTAAAATTTGGTTCATCAACCAATTTTTCTATAAATTGATTTAATTCTAAATCTAAAATACCGTTTTTAAATGTTAATATAGTCATCTTTTTTATTAAAAATATTGATTTAATCAAATTAATCAAATTTTTATTTTTTTAGAAATTTAAAATTATAAAAATATATTTTACTTTTATAATGGATTATAGTAAAGTATATTTGAAAATTAGTGGTAAATGGTATGATTGCACATATTATTTAAAAGTTCATCCGGGTGGAGTAACTATAATGTATAAATATAATATGCGTGATGCTACTTATGCATTTACTCATTTAACAAATCATTTTAAAGATGATTTTATAAATTTATTACTAAAAACTATGGAAGTTAAAGAACCAGAATTAATAGAAAAATTAGATAAATTAATGTTCAGATAATGGTTTAAAATATGTATCATATAACTTTCTTTTTTCATAATATTGTATCCAAACACAGTCATAACAACCACATCCACAACACTCAGTATCTCTCGGTTTTATAGGTATATATGTTTTAAAATTATTTACATATAATCTCTTATAAATATATTCATTTATGTATCTAAACATATAAAATAATAATAGATAAGTTTTAAAATAATATTAAATATACGTTAATCTTAGTTAGACTAGATACAAAAAAACATAATCCAATGCTATCGCATAATCTAATATCGATATTATCTAATTTACTATATTTGACGTAAGTCATTGTATATTTTATACGTTAATCTTAGTTAGACTAGATACAAAAAAAATAATATATTGTTCTACTACTTATACATATGGTAAAATAGTGTATTTAACCATTAATTATACATATGGTAAAATAGTGTATTTAACCATTAATTATACATATGGTAAAATAGT
>JACCDX011865697.1_pt1 | contig 35139 bp, 35 predicted proteins | sample 7449681 | NCBI WGS metagenome assembly JACCDX01 (sample SAMN15323450, study PRJNA562643) | freshwater metagenome | isolation source: river surface water | place: USA:Blue River Watershed | collected 2017-08-18
CTGCCATCTGGCGAAGGAGCTGATAGCGCCCATCAATTAGCTCGCCAGTTAGATCAGACATATCTGCAATTTTAGGTAGTTAAAATGAAATCTGCCTTTTCACGCGTTGAGTGTTGTAAGAAATATTGCGCTTGTGTTGTAAGCCACTTTTCCATCTCTTCTTGAACATGTGCGCCATCGCGATTAACAACGCGCTTTAAGCCAGCCTCGGGCTCAATTTCCATCCAAATTAGCGCTGCAAATTTATCTTGGATCTCCTTATCGCCGCTACCAACGCCTTCCAGAATTAACAGATCGCAAGGGGCTATCACTTCGCTCTCGCCGAAGGATGAGGTGCTCCAGTTATATCGCTGGATATTCGCCGGAGAATTTGCGAGATGTTGATCGACCAAATAGCAAAGCACCTTTGTTAGGTCGGCGGTTAGTGCGTTATTCCAACCGGCGTACAAGTCATCCATATGAATGACTTGTACCGACATCTTGGTTGAGAGCGCTAAGTAAATTTCATGAGCCAGCGTTGTCTTTCCGGCACCAGCTGGACCATCTATTGCGATGATCGGATGAGTCTTCTCCTTACAGAGATCGGATAGCGCTGCGATGAGCTCCATACCATTTGCTCCATCCCATAGCGGCGAGAATTGTGAAAGTTACATAAAGAGCTGCAGTAAATGGAAGATCTTGGGATGCATATAAAGCAACATATCCGGCATCGACTATCAACCAAAGCACCCAATTTTCATACTTCTCATAAACCATCAAGATTTGCGCTGTTAGTGAGCCGAAGAATAAAACTGCATCTACATAGGTTGATGCTGCGCCCCAAGATTTTAAAACTGGCGCAAGAGCAAGGGTTGCCAAGATGATTGCAACTAAAACATACGCACGATAACTGTTTTTCAAAGCACTTGGCTTGGCACCTGTTGGCTCCCATCCAAACCAGCCAATTCCGGCGGCGATGATAAAAACTATCTGAAGCGCGGCGCTTGCGTAGAGCTCCCACTGCAAAAAGAGGATTCCGTAAAGAACAGAACTAAATGCCCACCAAGGCCAAGTAATTCGCTTGCCGGTAATTCCAAGTGCTACTCCGATAAAGGAAGCGAGAACGGCGAAGAACTCAAGATATGAAAGTTCGTATCCCCAAATAGTTACTAATACATCAGAAAAGAAATTGAATATAGATGGCATAACGTAAACCTTTCCTCATCCGCATTACCGGACGGGTCAAGCGGTCGATCTGGATTTCAGATCCTCTCAGCCGTATCAGCGGCTCCCGCAAGATTTACTTTAGCGCAAGCGCGCGATTACAGCGCTGATATATGCCGCTAGCGCCACACGTGCGCGGCGCGCAGTTGAAGTCTTTGCACGCTTATTGAAAATGTCGTAACCAATTTTTTCAACTTCATCGACTATGCCGCAATACAACTCACTTGCCGCACGGATGCAGGGCTGGCTGGTCTTATCCAATAGCGCAATTCCCGGCTCAGCATCTTTCTGCAATTGGCGAACCCGAGCGATCTGAAACTTAAGCGCGCTAATAATTTCTGGCGTTAACTTTCGAGCTTCTAACATCTGGCGAGTAACTCCGTGTTCAGCAAGTTCTTGCAGTGGTAGGTAAACCCGCCCACGCTCTAAATCTTCACCAACATCACGAATAAAGTTAGCAAGCTGGAATGCAACACCTAGATCTTTGGCGGCCTTTAACGAATTGACGGTATCTCCTCCCAAAATCGGAACCATCTGCAAACCGATTACCGCAGCTGATCCATAGACATATTCGTAGAGATCTTCGAATGTTTGGTATTCGGTAACAGTTAAATCCATCTCCATTGAATGTAGAAAATCAACGAAGTGTTGGTGGGGGATATCAAAACGTTTTACCGTATCAATCAGCGCACGGCCAACTAAATCAGAACTTTTTCCAGTTTCTAATCCGCGCAGAACTTCAGAACTCCAATTGCGCAGAACTTCAGCTTTCTCCTGTGCGGAAAGTGTTGAAGCCAAATCATCAACGATCTCATCGGCGTAACGAGCAAAGCCGTATAGAGCATGCACAAACGGACGTTTTGCAGCAGGAAGTAGAAGCGTCGCTAAGTAGTAAGTCTTGCCGTGTAGCGAGTTAAGGCGCTTGCATTCTTCATAAGATGCGCGAAGTTCGGGATCGGTAATCCCGGCAGCGTTTAACTCACTCACTTACTTAACCGGACCTACGATTCGTTCTGCCGCTAAGCGACCAGAAATCAAAACCATTGGAACACCAACGCCTGGTTGGGTACCGGAGCCAGCAAAGACTACGTTTTCAAAACCTGCCGCAATATTGCGAGGTCGGAAAGGTCCGGTTTGGAAGAAGGTATGAGCGCTAGCAAATGGTGCGCCGCGTTCCATTCCTTGCGCTTGCCAATCAAGCGGAGTGGTCATAACTTCGGTTTCAATTGAATCGCCAAAACCGGTATAGCCACGATCTTCTAGGGTTTTAATCATGTGATCGCGGTACGGACGCGCTTGGGTCTTCCAATCGATATCAGCATCCAAGTTAGGGGTTGGATAAAGAATGTAATAACTCTCTTTGCCGGCTGGGGCAAGAGCTGCATCATCTTTCGTTGGAATCGTTACGAGAACTGAAGGATCAGACATCAAAGTCTTCTTCTTAATCAACTCGTCGAAGACGCTATCCCAAGACTCGCCAAAGTGAATATTGTGATGAGCAACGTGGTCATATTTCTTAGAAGAGCCAACCAACAAAGTTGCACAAGATGGTGAGTATTTCAGGCGCTTAATGGAAAGTGGAGTCTTGCCAAGGAGATCGCGCCAGACAACTGGCAGATCTGGGTTCATAACCACTACATCGCACTCGATACGTTCGCCTTTATCGGTGATAACTGCCTTGGCGCGCGAGTTTTCTACTTCTAAGCGAGTAACTGTGGTGTTGTATTTAAATGTGACGCCATGCTTTTGTGCCGCAGCAGCAAGTGCGCGCGGAACGGCATGCATTCCACCCTTAGGGAAGAAGACGCCATTTACAGAATCCATGTAAGCGATGACCGCATAAATGGCTAGCGCCTGTTGTGGGCTAACACCCGCATACATCGCCTGGAAAGAATAAACCTTTTGCAGACGAGGATCCTTCAAGAATTGATTTACCTTCGGCGAAAGTCTTCTAAAGCCACCTAGTGCGATCAATCGCGCCAAGTTGGGGGTAAGTAAGTTAAGAGGAGAGTCGATATTACGATCTATGAAATCGTTCATCTCGTACTTATATAGCTTGGTTACAAAATCAACGTAGTTGCGATAGCCAAGAGCTTCTTCTGCACTTACGGTACGACGGATCTCTTCTTCCATCTCTGCGGTATTGGCGTGAACATCGATCTGTGAGCCATCGTGATAGAAAGCGCGGTAAAGCGGCTTAAGCGGTGAAAGCTCTAACCAATCCTTCATATCTTCGCCAACGCAGGCAAACGCATCTTGAATAAGAGATGGCATTGTTAATACAGATGGACCGGTATCAAATGAGTATCCATCTTTTTCTAGCAAACCATTGCGACCACCGGGAACTGATTCGCGTTCAACGACAGTGACTTTGCGACCTGCGCCCGCTAAGCGAAGCGCAGCGCTTAACCCAGCAAGTCCTGCACCAACTACGACTACGTGATCGGTTGGTCCTTTTACCTTTGCGGGCATTTAATGGCTCCTACGAGTTGCGCTAGTTGCGAGTTCAATCAATAACTCACGGGCTGATGGGTCAATTTCAGCAGAGTTTGCCGCAGTTAGCGCGTTGGAAAGCAGCCCCTCGATGAGATCTTCGACAACTTTTACCGCACCGGTTGCGGTGATGAGCGCGCGGATTTCTTCAATTTGATCGGAAGTTAGATCCTCGCGGCCAAGGGCTGCAGTGATCTTGGCCGCGCTTACTTGGTCGGCGCGTTCTAAGGTCATCGCCATCAAAACAGTGCGCTTACCCTCGCGAATGTCATCGCCGGCAGGTTTACCAGTGACCGATGGATCGCCAAAGATTCCGAGCATGTCATCACGTAATTGAAATGCTTCGCCAAGCGGAAGACCGTAAGCGCTCAAAATATTAACTAAGTTCTTTCGTTCTGCCGCATCGGTAATTGCAAGCGATGCACCTAAATGAAGTGGACGTTCGATTGTGTACTTGCCTGATTTATAGCGAGCAATGCGAAGTGAGCGATCAACGCTAGGGGAGAGTTCTCCTGCTTCGCGAACATCTAAATATTGTCCGGCCATTAATTCGATACGCATTTCATCATGCACTTTTAGCGCAGAAAGCAAAGCTTCGTTTGCAACACCCGATGTATGCAGCAGATGATCGGACCAAACCAGGGCTAAGTCACCGAGTAAAACTGCTGCAGCTTCTCCAAATTGATCAGCCAAACCGTTCATAGCTTCTTGCTGATGCAAATTTTCAAAGTGGCGATGGATCGCAGGTTTGCCACGGCGTGTATCTGAACGATCCATCAAGTCATCATGGATAAGAGCGCAGGCTTGCAAGAGTTCCAGGCTGGTAAATGCGCGGATATCTGCCGCAGTTGCTACCTTGCCAGTTGCTGCAAAGCCGGCATAGGCAAAGAGTGGTCGTAGTCGTTTGCCACCTTCTAGCAAGAAAGATTCAAGGGCGTCGCAAACCGGAATTAACTCGGAGCCAATGGCGCTTAAATATTCGCGCTGCAAGGTCAGATAAGACGTTAGCTCACTTTGAACTGTTTCGCGTACCGCCAAAAGCGTGCCACGTGCATCGTTAACCACGGCGCAACGGTACCCTGACCGCGTGGAGATGCGCATGAAGAAGATCGGCGAAGGCGTTACTTACTCCTTTGAGTTCTTTCCTCCGAAAGACCCAGAAGGTGAAGAACGCCTTTGGGGTGCGATGCGCGCCCTCGAGCCTATTGCCCCAGATTTCATCTCGGTTACCTATGGCGCAGGTGGCACAACCCGCGATCGCACAATCCGCATCACCTCTGAAATTACTGCGCGAACTCATATTCCAACCGTTGCGCACTTAACCTGCGTCGGTTCAACGCGCGATGAGCTGATCGAAATTTTGGCGCGCTACAAACAAGCCGGTATCCACAATATTTTGGCGCTACGAGGAGATCCAACTGGTGGGCCACGTGCACCTTGGTCGCCAACTCCTGGCGGCTTAAATCATGCAGATGAATTAGTAACTCTTGCAGGCGAAGTCGGTGGTTTCACGATCGGAGTTGCTGCATTTCCAGATGGCCATCCTGCATCCGGTTTAGATTTCGCAGAGGATGTTGAAGTCTTGCTTCGCAAAGAGAAAGCTGGTGCGACTTTTGCAACTACGCAATTTTTCTTCGAAGCAGATAGATGGAAAGCGCTAGTTGATCGCCTAGCAGCTCGTGGCTCAACACTTCCGATCATCGCGGGGATCTTGCCAGTTACAAATGTTAGCCAGCTTAACCGCATGGCCGAATTGAGCGGAGTGCCTATTCCTGCGCATATCGCCGAGCGGTTTGCAGCGCTAAAAGATTCTCCTGATGATGTTCGCAAACTTGGTGTGGAAATTGCAACCGAGCTCTGTGAAGATTTATTGGCCGCTGGCGTTCCAGGTCTGCACTTCTACACAATGAATACTTCATCGGCAACGCGCGAAATCTTTGCGCAAATCAAAGATAAGAAACGTGGATGAACCAAACTGAATTTTTTGCTAAATGGAGCGCGCTACATGGCAACGCTGAAATTAAAGGAATTGTAAGAGCCTGGCTAAAGATTTCCTTCGCATCTGCCAAATTTGTTTCGGCGCTGCGCTTAACACCAAACTTACTTACTCTGCTCGGAGTTGTCTTCGCTGTCGCAATGGCGTTTAATCCGCTATCGCTCTGGACTATTCCCCTTCTGGTTTTATCTCTGTATGCCGATGGCATCGATGGCAGCGTTGCGATTTACCAGGACCGCGCCAGTCAATTTGGCGCAGTTCTTGATTCGGTTGCCGATCGCATTAGTGAAGCGCTCTGGTTCTACATCGCTTATCGAATTGGCGCGCCTGCATGGCTTGTCCTACTTATATATGTGGTCGCATCAACTCAAGAATATGCACGTGCTCGCTTAGGCGGATTGGGCATCAGCGATGTTGGAGTTGTAACGCCAGCAGAACGCCCGGTCCGAGCCAGCTTTATCTTTATCGCACTCGTTGCTTATGCAATCGATCTGAATTTGGTATCAGCAGCAATGTCAGTTCTCGGAGCGCTACAGGCTTATAGCTTTTACCTAGTGGGTCGCTGGGCCTACAACTGCTTGCGAAACGATTTCAGCGCTTAACCCAACTAACGGCAAGCCTCCACCTGGATGCGCAGAACCTCCAACGCAGTACAAACCCTTTAGTGGTGAACGATTTTTGGCGCGCAAGAACGCTGAACGTGCCCCATTGCTGGAAGTGCCGTAAATCGAACCACCTGGCGCCATAACTGTGCGCTCAAGATCTGCCGGTGTGCGGATCTCGAGAACTTCCAAACGATCTCGGACGGAAATTCCACGAGCTTCGATCGCATCTATAATTTTCATCGCATAGCGGTGATTGGCATCTTTATCGTTCCAGTTAAAGCCATCGCTGCCATTTACATCATGTCGTGGTGCGTTAACTAAAACAAACCAAGCTTCATGCCCGGGATGTTTAACCATGGCATCGTCATTTGGCGCACAAATATAAATAGTTGGATCAACCACCGGAACCTTGCGGTTGAAGATATCTTCAAACTCTTGGTCGTAATCTTTTGGAAATAAGATGTTGTGATGCGACAAGCCAGTTGGTTTTTCTGCGGGGCGAAGTCCCAAGAGCAATGAGAAACCGGCAAGTGAAGGCTCAGCCTTATCCAAGTTCTTGCGGGTCCGTTTCAACTTCAAAACCTTGCCGGTGATCAACTTGTTATAGACAAGTGAAGCATCAGCATTTGCAACCACAACTTCATAGCCAAGAGTGCGGCCATCTGCTAACGCGAGTCCAGTGACGCGCTTGCCGTTGTGATTAATCGCAGAGACAGGGGAGTTGAATTCAAAGTTAACTCCGCGATCCAGACAACGCTGATAGACCGCATCAGCGAGCTTTCCAACTCCACCCTTAATGTGCCAAGCGCCGAAAGCTTCTTCGACAAAAGCGATAGATGCCAACACCGCAGGGGCAACTCGTGGATCAGAGCCGCTATAAGTTGCATAACGATCCAAGATATTTCTTAAGTGTATATCTTGGATTTTTAATCCACGTAGTGATTTCCAGGGGGCAATGACTCTTAAATCGCGAAGCAAGGTCGGACGTTTTAGCAGGGAAGCGATAGAACGTAATTCAGATTCAATAAAAGGCTCACGCGAAACATCCCACATCGCCTCAGCGGTGCGCATGACGCGATCCCACTCGTGGCCAGCCTCGGGGCCAAAGGATTCAGTGATTGCAGCGAGAGTTTCTTTGCGAGAAAGGTTTGCAAATTTCACAGACTTGCCATCGCTAAAGCGATAATCAAAAGAAGGGCTAACCGGAATTAACTCCAGAACGCGTCCCATAACTTCACCGGTACGTTGGAAGAAATCACGATAAACAGCGGGAAGCGTTAACAGTGATGGGCCAGTGTCGAATGCGTAGTTACCGATCCACTCGGTACGGCATTTTCCACCGTGGCGATCAGATGCTTCATAGACCGTTACTTTATGTCCGGCCTTAGCTAAACGCGCAGCTGTCGTCATTCCACCCATGCCAGCACCGATTACCGCTACCGCCAGTTTGGTTGCACTTGCTTTGCTCATAAGGTGCGACCTTTCCAAGCAACAACTCCACGTGCGCGCCAGCTATAGATGATTAGATAAATCAAGATTGCGCAGGAGATCGGATGAAGCACTGAATCTATGATCCGCCCACGCGAACGAACTGCGCTTAATACTCGCGTGATAACCACAAACTCATATGCAACAAAGCCAAGTGGATTGCCCGTAAACCAAGCGATGACTGGCGCTATACCGGTTAGGAAGAGAAAAACGATTGCACCGAAACTGCCGTTCTTTCCCCCGAAGGCTTTCCAAAGCGATTTACCGTAGCCAGCTTTGATCTCTGCAAAGTTTTTATACATACGCGTTTGTGCAAGAGACGAACCATCTGCAACTCCGCCTTTCGCGCCAGAAGCAATTAGCGCGCGAGCCAGTTCCATGTCATCAAGAACCTGAGATGCGATCGCGCTGAATCCACCGATTTGATCGAGTGCGTTCTTCTTAACAAGGAAAAATTGACCGTTGGCAACGGCTAAAGAAGTACGTGAAGATTTTTCGGCAATTCGTAAAGGAACCGTGCTCATCCAAGACCATTGCAACAACGGCTGAATCAGCCGCTCCGAAAGCGATTTCGCGATCTGCCGTGGGTAAGGCGAAATAAATGAGCGATCACCGAGTATTGCTAGGGCCTGCGCAATCGCAGTCGATGTCATGCGAACATCGGCATCAAGAGTTACAACAACTTCACCATTGGCTTGTAAATATCCTTGTTGTAGCGCCCAAGGTTTACCAAGCCAACCCTCTGGAAGAGTAGGTGCATTGATAATTTTTATCTGCGCGCCACCATCTTTGGCTTCTTGCAGTTTGTCGGCGGTTTCATCGGTAGATGAGTCATTAATAAAGATAATTTCCGGCTTAGTTAAGCATTGTTGAGCCTGCAGGCTTAGGACTAAATCCGCAATATTTTCCGCTTCGTTACGCACTGGAATCAAGATAGTTACTGATTCGGTGCGTTCAATGGCAGGTGCGGGACGGCGGATCGTAAAGAAGTTTGCAACTGCCAACCAAAGCAGAATTACTGAGGCAAAGAAAGCGAAATTGGTTAACACAATAAAAGTGGTTAAGGGCGCCCGAGCCAACGAGAGAATAAATAAGGCGCAAGAAATGCACCAAAAGTTGCGCCAAATAAGAAGGCAATTCCCGGACGATCAAAGAAGAAGAGGTTAGAAACCACTCCGGCAAACCAAGTCCAGATCATGAAGAAATCAACGGCGGTGTAACTCGCGCTCTGCTTGCGACGCTCGCGAGGAAGGGCTAGATGCAAAATAGCGATCAAAGCCATACCTGATAACAACCAACCGAAAGCATTTGAAAGCGGTACTTCAGGAGTAAATGGAACATGTGAACCTGGAACTTCCCAAGACCATCGCCCGGCGTTAACCATCTGCGGATCAAGGAATAAGTCATACGCCATCATGCCGAAACCGCCATAGAGAAATACCCAGTTACCAGATACTCGGCGAGCTACGCATAGAACGGGATGAGCAATCATCGCCCAAGCAAATGGGACAACAAGTGGAACGCTAATTAACTGCGGACCAAGTGATGGATCGTATTCATAAATTCCGAACGGCCAACCAGTTTTTACGCCAATTAACTCGATGAAGAATCCGAAGGCGAGAGCAATTCCTAGATATGTAAACGCGTAACGTGCACCGTAGGACATGAGTGCATGGAGTGCCATAGCTCCGGCGCCCCAATAAACAGTGGCAATTGTTACAACTCGAAGTGGTTCACCATCCAGTAATGGATATGAGACTTGCAAGAGAAGTGCAACGCCAAGTACTAAATACAGAAAGAGACGAGAGCGATCCGAAATTCCGCGACGGTGGCGCCGGCGGGGGTTGTAGTGACGAATCGACATGGGCTAATTCTGCCCTAGTAATCGACAGAAGAAATACCGCTATTTTGTAAGAGCACCGCGGATTTCGCGCACGGAAAAGCGCGCAAAGAGTTCCTCGGCATACCAAGCATGGCGTTCGGTTGCAGCAATTGCTTCTTGGTGGGCTGCGCCCTTGTATGCAAAGTTTCTTAAGTCAGCGCCAGAGCGCCAATGTGAAAAGGTTCCTTGTAGACCGATAGGTGCCTCACCAATTCCAATTGTCGTGATTAGCCCGGGCGAAGAGTGCAGACTCGATGTCACTGGCGGAACCGCTTTCCAGAAACGTATGTTCTGCGACCATTTGATGCGAGCACGAGTAATTGCCACAACTTCACCAGTGCCAGCAGCTTTTGCATAATCAAATGGATTCTTCTTTGCCCATAATCCGTGTGATGAAATTGGATCCACTACGTAGCGGACTTCTTCTAAGCTGTTTTGTCGCCAACGCGTAATTAGCTTTGACTGATCAAGAGAATCGAGCTGAGTTTCTTCAATTACGGCAAGTGCACCCCAGCGCGTTATATCGGCATCACGTGGGGTGAAGGTTTCTCCTTTGCCCGCCCCAAGCATTTTGGCAAAGTCGACACCTCTAGTTCTGCGAAGTCCGCCACGATCTAGCGCCATGCGTAGTAGTGCAAAACCAACTTTGCTCTGCTTTATCTTCCAAAAGTAAATTACGGTTACAAGATCATCGCTCATTTATTGATTCCGGCCACAGCGAATATTTCTGCGGCAACTTCCTGCGGGTGATCCCACATTGGAGCATGACCACATTCGCTAAAAATTTTCCATTGCGCATGAGCTGGCGCCATAGTGCGTTCTTGGCAAGTTGTCTCTGGAAGCGTGTTATCTGAATCGCCGAAGATAATTGTTACTGGAATCGATGGATCAATCTTGGAATCAAAACGTTTTTTAAGCATTCCATCCCAAGCGGGAAAATATCCAGGAGATTTAGCCATAGCAATAGTTGCATCTAAGCAAAGCTCTGTTGAAAACTCTCGCCACCTTGGACTTACCGATTCAAATCCCAACTTGCGTGACCACTCATACTTTAAAAATGTTGGAGCAAGCGGTGCTGAATTTTTTGCCAAAAAACGAAGCGTCGATGTACCGGGATATCGCTGAACAAATGTTGCCAACCAGAAACCAGCTGGCGCCAGTGCAACCACGCTCTTAATTGATTTTGGATGGGCCGCAGCCATTTCAAGTGCGATCCAACCACCCCAAGAATTGCCAACAACGCTAAAAGTTTCTAGATCAAACTCTCGCGAAACCTCTTTCACAACTAAGTTCGCCAAAGAATGTGGGTCCATCAACTGAGTTTTATCCAGCGGGGTATTTCCGTGCCCCGGAAGATCGACGGTGATTACGTTGTAGACGCGCTGCAGTAATGGAGTCAAGGGTTTCCAAGCAGTGGCTGCCGATCCCATCCCGTGCACTAACACGACATATGGCGCGGAATCGGCTTCCGAAGGGAAGAGTTGTAATGAAAGGTTCATCTTAAATTCAGATATTACTCCGTGGCGCTTGGGATTACCCGCTGATCTATGGCCGAAGATATGCATGTGAAACTGAGAAAATCGCTCACTGAAGCCGTTGGCGCTGCCACCTTATTACTCGTAGTAATTGGCTCAGGCGTTATGGCGACAAATATTTCAGATGATGTAGGCGTGCAGCTAGCGATTAATTCAGCAGCAACGGGCCTAATTCTCTACATTCTAATTACCTTGCTAGGCCCAATTAGCGGCGCCCACTTCAATCCGGTCGTAACTGTTATTGAATTGTTTAAGAAAAATATCAGCGCAACGCTTGCTGCCGCCTACCTTCTGGCGCAGATAGTCGGCGCTGTAATTGGCGTAGCACTTGCTAACTTCATCTTTAAATTACCGATCATTGAGATTTCACAGAAAGATCGAACTGGCGCTGAACTCTTCGTCAGTGAGATTCTGGCAACGGCCGGACTGGTCTTCATTATCTTTACTGCAATCGCCCAAAAGAGCGAAGCGAAGATTCCGGTACTCGTCGGCGCTTACATATCAGCGGCATATTTCTTTACTTCATCAACAAGTTTTGCCAATCCAGCGGTGACTGTCGCCAGAACACTCTCAGATACTTTCGCCGGCATCGCGCCTTCATCGGTACTCCCATTTATCGCCGCACAAATAATCGGAGCCGCACTAGGCCTGGTACTCAGCACATTTTTAACTTCACAAAAACAGAATCGAGACGTAAATGAGTAAACCAACTGTTCTCTTTGTATGCGTACATAACGCAGGTCGTTCACAAATGGCGGCGGGCTTTATGCGCGAACTCGGACAGGGTCGCGTAGAAGTACTTTCCGCTGGTTCTGCACCTAAAGATTCGATTAACCCGGTCGCTGTTGCAGCGATGGCCGAGGTCGGAATCGATATTGCAAATAACACTCCAAAGGTATTAACACCTGAAGCTGTACAAGAATCCGATGCGGTTATCACCATGGGCTGTGGCGATGTCTGCCCGTTCTATCCCGGCAAACGTTACGAAGATTGGGTACTTGAAGATCCAGCAGGTCAGGGCATTGAGACAGTGCGCGTGATTCGAGATGAAATTAAATTACGCGTAGAAAAATTACTTGCAGAGTTACTTAATTAATCTCCAACAACCATGGGCGTAGCACCATTACAAGTAACCAACTCGACTGGGGAAATGTTGTAGGAAGCTCGAACTTGGTCTCTCATTGGAAATGCCTATGCCGTTATTTCTGTTCTTTTTGTGCCGGACTTCAAAATTCGATAAAAAGCAAATGTAATGATTAATGCGGGAATAACGTTCCAACGCTCATTAACGCTTCTAGATGTTGCATTAGCAAGAATTCCCAAAATTCCAAGAATTATGAAAACTTTCAAAATCCATTTTGGTTTCACAACTTGTCCGCGTAGGTTGCGAATGAAAATTACCATTTGGTAAAAAACTAAGGAGAAATTCAAAACATAAATAACCCGAATGGAAGTCGGGAAATATTCGAATTGACCGCCCGCTGCGCGATCTAGGGCGTAGGACGCCCCAAGAATTACGCCGAGTACTAGATAAAGATTCCAAGCAAAGGAAGTTAAGACAAATACTGCAAAAATCTTGCTTCTCATAAAGCTAATCTCCAACCACCATCGGGGTAGCGCCAGTGCAGGCAATTAACTCGGCATAGCTAGTTGGGTAAACAGCGTGAGGATGTCCAGATGCTGCCCAGACAACCTGATAGTCATTAAGTGCTTGATCAATCAGAATCATCTCAGGTTGGCTAATCCAACCAAGTGGTGCAACTCCGCCAACGGAATAACCAGAAACATCTTTTACATAATTAGCATCTGCGCGACCGAGTTCTGCGATATCTAAATTTTTGGCAACTAATTCAGTATCTACGCGATGGCGACCACTGGTGATAATCAGTAGGGGATTACCCGATGGCAATTTAAAGATGAGCGAAGAAGCGATCTGCCCAACTTCAATTCCTAAACCATTTGCAGCATCGACTGCAGTGCGGGCGGTTTCGGCAAGAACTGTAACTTGGCCTTTAACTCCGAGGTCGCCAGCTGCCTGAATAAATCGTTTTACCGCTGCCTTTTCGAGGATGCCTTCCATAGTTGCAGGATACCCTTGGCAAATGTCTATCGGAGCACTTGATCAAAACCACCGTGCGAAATTAGCGAGAAATTCTCTACGAGTCTGCTTCCTTTTGCTCGGAATAGTTTCCATGGGTTGGGTGCCGCGTATTCCGGAAATCAAAGACTTAATCGGATTATCAAATGGGGCATTTGGCTTCGTACTCTTGGGAAGCACTTTCGGTTCAATCACCGGCGCACAACTTGCTGGAAGGCTGATGCACACCTTTGGTTCGCAGAAAGTGATCTTCGTTGGCGTATTCATCATGCCTGCTGGATTGGCAGGCATGGGTTTAGCAACCAATGCGGTTACCTTGTTTTTAACTTTGTACACCATGGGCCTTGGTTATGCCTTAATAGATATGTGTTACAACTTTCAAGCCACCGTTGTTGAAAATATTTTGGGCCGCCGCTACATGTCTTCATTCCATGCGATGTGGAGTATGGGCGCGTTTGTGACAACAGTTCTTGGTGGTGCAATCACGCGCCATGTTTCACCGCGCACAAATTTGGTCGCAATAGCGATCATTTCTCTGATCGCCTATCTCATCGCTGCTTACTATTTGCTTCCCTCATCAATTGATGGCCACAAGGGCGAAGAAGCACACGAAGCAAAGATTCCGCTGTTTGGTAAATCAGTTATACCGCTTTGGTTCCTAGGTTGCGGACTTCTCGCAAGTTTGGTTGGCGAAGGTGCGGCAAGTGACTGGGGCGCAATTTTATTGCGCGATGAGATGGGATACGGCAAAGGTGTTTACGCATCAGCCTTCGCATCTTTTGCACTCGCCATGATCGTAAGTCGCTTCTTAGGAGATCGCGCCCTCGATTACTTTGGTCCTGCACGTTTGGTAAAACTTGGCGGTTACTTTGGCGGAAGTATCTGGGGGATAGCGATGCTAATTGCGATTCCAATGTCGGATACTTATCCAATACCTGCGCTGATAATTGTGAATATCGGATTTATCGCAGCAGGACTTGGAATCGGTCCAATGTTTCCAGCATTTATTTTGGCGGCGAGCAAGACACCAGGAATTGCACCAGCGGTGGCAATTTCGCGCGTCGGTGTAATTGGTATCGCCGGCTTCTTCTTCGGGCCAACAATTACAGGTCTGATCGCTGAATATACGAATCTTTCGATTGGCATGGCTTATCCAGTAATCATGTTGATTATGGCTGGCTACTTATCGAAGTCGATTAAGGCTATTGAGGATTAAGCCCAAGTCTGCAGCATCGTAAAGGCTGCAACTAAAACAAGTAGCCCCGCGAAAGCTTTCTTAGTTACTTCATTGCTCTTTGATTGGCGATGCGATGCCATTAGAGCGATTGCCGTAGCACTTAAAGCCATAACTACTGGAATCTTCCAATCGACCTCATCCCAATGTGATTGGTGGCCGATAAAGGCGGTAATTGAGTTAAGTGCAATAACTACTAGCGATGTCCCCGATGCAACTCGTGCTGGAGTTCCGAAGGCATGCATTAATACTGGAATCACGATGAATCCGCCACCGATTCCAAAGAGTCCAGTGATTACACCAATCCCAAGAGAAATCATTACTAACGCCCCGGGAGACATTCTGCGCTGTTCTTTTTCGGCAGATTTCTTAAGCATGGATATCGCTGCACAAAAAATAGTGATACTAAATCCGGTTGTAATCACTTGATCGCTTAACTTGTGGGCCAAGACCGATGCTGACAGGTTAGTTACAAGTCCTAAACTCCAAATCACAAGAGCTTCGCGATAGAGAATTTCATTGGCGCGCGCTTTTGGAATTGAACCGGCGATTGCGGCACAGAGAACAATTGCCAGAGCACCTGTTGTTGCGGGAATGGCAGTGAAGTCAAATATGTAGAGAAGTATCGGAACCGAGAGCATTGCTCCACCAGCGCCTACAAAGCCAAGGACCGCTCCGATAAATCCACCCGAGACTATCGCCAGCAAGATATCCATCTATTAATAATCTCACCCAAAGAGCAAATCAAAAGCAAAATGGCCCCCCAAGTCGGGAGGCCATTTTGTGAACTTTAGGTTACTTGTTCAATTACTTGTTAAAGAAAGAGATACTTCCGATGTGTGGACCGAAAGCATCTGCTGAAATTGCACCGCTGTAGATAAGTGCGAAGATAATTAGTGATGCGCCAGCTAGAGCGAGATCCTTATTGAAAGCGATCATTTCGTTCTGCTTTGCAGTTGCATCAGTTTCTTTCCAGTAGTTGTGGAAGATAACTGCAGCAAGCACCAAAGTGATTGCGAGCATTAGAGCGCCTAGGTCTACCCAGAAGCCGAGAGCGATGTAGATTCCACCGAGAAGGAAGAAAAGTCCGCTTACCAATACGCCGAGCTTTGCAGCAGGCAACTTCTTGTACTTGGCATAGCCAGTCATCATTTCAAGCTTGGCAAAGTGAGCGATTCCTGAGGTGATGAAGATGAAGGCGAAAAGAATTCGGCCAATTACGAGTACTGCGTCCATGGTTCTCCTTATTTGTTAACTGAATTTATTAATTTTTTGTACAGCAGCGTCAATTGTAGGGGAGATAGTTGAAATTTCAACTATTTTAAGCGTGGCGACACACCCTTCTTGCCAATGTCAGGGCCTTGGGCTAGTTTTCGAACACATGTTCGAATTATCCACAGAAAGGCCAAAGGCGCGTAAAAATGTCAGTCCCAGAGATATCACCAGCCCACGAAGTAGTTTCCGATGGAGCAGCCACCCCTATCGAATTCACCTTTCGCGGCAAACGTTTTCGCATCCATGCAGTCTTATCGCGTTGGTGTGAAGCAGGTGGCTGGTGGAACCGGGTTAGCGATGGCATCTATCGCCCCGACGATGGCGCTCGCGCTTTATGGACAGTCGAAGCAGCTCCTATTGGAGCGCTAAACACCTTTCAATTAGAACGCGATGAGATAACAGGTTCGTGGATCGTTAAACAGGTATGAGTTAAGTATGAGTTTTATACATCTACGTACATCAAGTGCCTTCTCACTTAAATACGGAACAACGCAGCCGCAAGATCTGGTGCAACGCGCTGCCGAATTTGAATCACCGGCGCTCGCACTTACCGATCGCGATGGTTTATCTGGCTCTATTCGCTTTGCCCGCGCCTGCCTGCAATACGGAATCGCACCGATTATCGGAGTTAATTTAGCCATTGATCTTTCAAAGAATGATTTATTAAACGATTCCAATAGTAAAAATCCCATTCAAAAAAATACAATTGCTAAAGATCTGCCGCGCGTAACAGTTCTGGCACATGGTGATGGGGGATGGCGCGCACTTGTTCGCTTCATGACTGGGCTATCCATGAACGCCGTTGATCGCAAGCCGGTTATTACTCTCGAACTACTACAACGTTTTAGTGAATACTCAACACAGTTACATTTATTGCACGGCCCCGAATCTCCCTTAAGTCAGGCGCTGGTCTTACATCGCAGTGATATCGCCTACGAGCTATTTAATAAGACCCGTCCTTTCTTTGGCGATCAAGCAATTGACTGTGTTTCGCATCTAGTTGCTGGCAAAGGCCCGTTTTCAACAACGCATGCCGCGCGCTCTTTAATCTTTGCTCGCGATCACGATATCGATGCAGTTATCACCAATGCGGTGCGGATGCGCGATGCCGCCGATGGACCAGTTGCCGACATCCTCGATTGCGCGCGCCAATTGGTTCCGTTGCATCAACGCCACCTCGAAAGACGTAACGCCGAAGGTTATTTAAAATCTAACGAGCAAATGGTTTCACTGGCTGCCGAAATTGCACGAGCTGCAGGAGAACGAACACCGCGCGCACTTTTAAATACCACGCGACAATGGGCCGAACGCGCGTTTTTATCGCCGCAACGCGATCTTGGTTTAGGGGCAATCCATCTCCCTGAACCCCATGTAGTCGGTGCAGATTCGGCCAATCAGATGCGCACTTTGTTGCGCAGCCGTTGCGAATCCGGAATCAATTGGCGCTATAACGATTCAACCCTCATCGCTAAAGCACGCACTCGTTTAGATGATGAACTCGCAACAGTTGCAACTCTTGGTTACGAGTCATATTTCTTAACCGTTGCCGATATCACCGATATGGCTCGCCAAAACAACATCCGCGTTGCAGCTCGTGGCAGTGGCGCCGGCTCTTTGATCTGTCACTTACTTGGTATCTCAGGCGTTGATCCAATGCGTCACGGGCTTTTGATGGAACGTTTCTGCTCGCCGTTGCGTCGTGCACTGCCCGATATAGATATCGATGTTGAATCCGCGCGACGTCTAGAAATTTATGACATGGTCTTTAAACGCTATGGCGACACCGATTGGCGCGCGCCAGGTGCGCTCTCGCGCTGTGCAACCGTTGCGATGGTTGACACCTATCGCGCCCGAAACGCTATACGCGATACCGGCGCTGCACTTGGTATCTCAGCGATGGAGATCGATCTAATTGCAAAATCTCTGCCACATATTCGTGCCCGCAATATCGAAGCAACTCTTAAATCACTTCCCGAACTTCGCTCACTTAATTTATCCGCGCCACTTACTGCAATGGCGATCTCACTTGCTCAGCGCCTTGATGGCTTACCACGCCATTTAGCGATGCACCCATGCGCCGTTGTTCTATCTGATGCCGGCTTGCTCGATCGCGCACCAGTTCAATTTAACGCCGGCGGTTATCCGATGGTCGAATTCGATAAAGATGATGTTGAAGAAATTGGTTTACTAAAACTCGACATCCTGGGCGTGCGGATGCAGTCAACTATCGCCCATGCTGTTGCAGAAATAAAAAGAGTTGATGAAGCCGAAATTGATATTGATGCCGTACCGCTAGATGACAAAGCAACTTACGAGTTAATTCAATCAACGCGCACCTTAGGCATCTTCCAAGTTGAAAGCCCGGGACAACGCGAACTAGTCGGAAAGTTAACTCCGAAAACTTTTAACGATCTCGTTATCGATATCTCGCTCTTTCGCCCTGGCCCAGTTAAGAGCGACATGATTCGCCCCTTCTTAAGCGCGCGCCATGGCTTTACTTCAGCGCAGATAATCCACCCTGATCTATATGAGATCTTGGCTGAAACAGAAGGCGTGGTTGTATTTCACGAGCAAGTGATCTCAATTATCGCCACTATGACCGGCATATCTCTGGCTGCCGCCGATGAAAAACGGCGCGCTTTAGGCAGCAAAGAAGGCCAACAAGAAGTCTGCGATTGGTTCTTTCCTGCCGCAACTGCGCGCGGTTACGAGCTGACAACTATTACCGAGATCTGGGATGTCTTGCGCGCCTTTGCATCCTTTGGTTTCTGTAAAGCACATGCTGCAGCTTTCGCACTTCCCACTTATCAATCTGCTTATTTAAAGACCCACTACCCAGCAGCATTTATCGCTGGCGTTCTTACCCACGACCCCGGAATGTATCCAAAGCGTTTGATGGTTGATGAAGCGCGCCAATTAGGTGTTGGACTGGCACCGCTTGATATTAATTTTTCAAATGAAAGCTACACGGTTGAGAAAAGTAACGATGGCGCTTACAGCGTTCGCATCGCACTTTCTACAGTTGGCGGCATTAGCGCGGGGGAGATTGATTCAATAATTGCAGGGCGTCCCTATATCGATTTAGCTGATTTCTATCGCAGATCAGGTGCATCACATCCAATTATCGAAACGCTAATCATGACGGGCGCTTTTGATCGAGTGCATTCACTTAACGAGAAAGGTGGCGGCGCCCTAAATCATCGCGATCTACTTCTGCATTTATCTGATCTAACTCGTTCACCGGCTTCTAACATCTCTGGTTCACAGATGGTCTTTGGCTTTGCCCCACCTGCACTTGCCACCAGCGGTTTACCCGCGATGGGCGCTTCCGAAAAAGTACGCAATGAAGTCGAGCGCTTAGGAATGGATATAACTCACCATATGCTCGAGTTCTATGCGCCATTTCTTAACGCCATTGGTGCAGTCAAATCATCAGATCTGTTAACACTGCGATCACAGAGCGATGTCTTGGTTGCAGGAGTAAAGGTGGCGATGCAGACCCCACCAGTGCGTTCGGGTCGCCGCGTTATCTTCTTAACTCTCGATGACGGTTATGGCTGCACCGATTCAACATTCTTCTCTGATGCGCAAGAGGGTTTTGCTTCCACTCTCTACTCAACATCCTTATTGTTAGTCCGTGGCAAAACTAGGCGCACCGGCGAACGCGGTATCTCGATCAACGCTAACGGTGCCTGGGACCTACGCCAGGCTTATGAAAAGTGGTCACGCAAATTAATCGAGAGAGCGATATGAGCCACGAGAAAGAGCAAGAGTCCACGATCTTGCATGTGGATATGGATGCCTTCTACGCATCTGTAGCTGAACTCGATCACCCAGAACTTCGCGGTAAAGCAGTTGTCGTCGGCGCAGGTGCGCGTGGCGTTGTGTTATCTGCAAACTACGCAGCACGTAAATTCGGAATCCGCGCCGCAATGCCGGTAGGTCGGGCGCAACGAATGGCACCTAATGCAATCTTTATTGCACCGGATCACCATCGATATTCTGAAATTTCTGAACGCGTAATGAAGATCTTCGAATCATTTACCCCACTAGTTGAACCAATCTCACTCGATGAAGCTTTCTTGGATGTCACCGGTGCGCGCAAATTACTGGGCACCGGCCGCGAGATTGCAACCGCTATCCGCGCCCGCGTTGAGCAAGAGGAAGGCATTACATGTTCCGTCGGTATCGCGCCTTCAAAATTTATTGCCAAGCTCGCATCACAACATTGCAAACCAAATGGGATGCTCGAAATTACAACTGATCGCATCTTAACTTTTCTACATCCGCTGCCGGTTGGTGCAATCTGGGGAGTCGGACCAAAGACGGCAGAACAATTGGAAAGACTTGGCCTTCATACAGTTTCCGATATCGCAAATACTCCACGCAGTACATTGATCCGCGCACTTGGTGATGCCGCAGGTGCTTCACTTTATGAACTTGCGTGGGGCCGTGACTATCGCGATGTGACTCCAGAAGAACCAGATAAATCCATTTCCGCCGCTGAAACTTTTTCAACCGACCTAGATAATCCAACAGAGATCTTGCAAGAGTTTCTACGCATGACCGAGAAGGCAACGGCGCGACTTCGCGAGAAAGGTTTATCTGCAAAGACGATATCGATCAAGGTGCGCTTTGCAGATTTCTCAACAATCAATCGCTCCAAGACTCTGCCGCTTGCAATCGATAGCACTCACGAGGTTTATGAAGTTGTTAAGGGGCTTTACTTGGCGTTAAAGATCGATCGTGCTCGGCTTCGCTTAGTAGGAGTAGCATTCGAGAATTTGCAGGAGGATTCACCAGAACAGTTGGTCTTGGGCGCGCGTGAAAAGGGTTGGCGCGATGCTGAAGGGGCAATTGATCGTGCCAAGGCGCGCTTTGGACGGGGCAGCGTGCGTCCGGGGCGCTTAATTAAGGCTGAATCCGATGAAGAAGACGAGACCAACTAGCGACCTTTCTTAACTTGTTCTATTGTGGGGATATGGCACTTTCCGATCGCGAATTACGCTTGTTAGCTGAGATGGAGCAGGCTCTCTCAGCAGATGACCCAGCTCTAGTTTCCACGCTCACTGGCGCTCGCCGCCGTGGGCCAGGCGCTGCAATTGGCGCAGCCGCCCTAATAATCGGCATCGCAACTCTCTTTGCCGGCCTAATCGCTCAGGCGACCCTAGTAGGCGTAGCCGGCTTTGTGATTGCGCTTGTAGGCGTAATCGCCCTGATAAATGCGATCGCATCTGGCGTCAAAGGCGTCCGTCCAGCTAAAGGCGCTCGCCGCCTAAACCTTGGAAAAGGCTTGACCAAAGGCTTCGAAGACCGCTGGGATCAGCGCAATAATGGCTAGCCGCCGCTAGAAATCTCGACTAAAGCCCTCGCTCACGCGGGGGCTTTTTTCTTGCCTTTTTACGACCTAAATGAGTGGGGAGGCATGGGGGAAAGGTGGGGGGAAAGGTGGCGGAGGGTGGTTGAAAAAGGAGGAAAGTGGAGTAAAGTGGGGGATTAAGCGGGTTTCTCCGCTTAGGAGAGTCCTCGGGGAAGGGGGTTCGAAGAAATGTTTCTCGGCACCCACGAGCCACGCCTTGATGAAAAGGGCCGCTTAATCCTTCCCGCAAAATTCCGCGACGAACTCTCCGCCGGTTTAGTTATTACAAAAGGGCAAGAACGTTGTCTCTATGTTTTTCCCTCTGCTGAATTTGCAACTATCACCGAAACACTGCGCCAGGCACCAGTTACATCAAAGAATGCGCGCGATTACATGCGCGTGATGTTTGCCGGCGCACACGATGAAATTCCTGATCGCCAAGGTCGCGTAACGATTCCTGCAGGACTTCGTACATATGCAGGACTTGAAAAAGATTGCGTTGTTATCGGTGCAAATACTCGCGTCGAAATTTGGGATAACGCAGCTTGGAATTCTTATTTAACAGATCGCGAAAAGGGCTTCGCCGAGGTTTCAGAGGAGATTTTTCCGGGTCTCTTCTGAGAAAAATTAAAACAACTTAATAAAACAACTAAATAAAAAAAATTAATAGTGCTCTCATCTGTGGCCACCGCCGACCTAAAGCCGGCAGCGACACCCCTTCCCCGGTGTCGCTTTCGTTAGATCCGTCGGCCGGCGGTGACCAGAGATGAGAGAAGTTTTATAACTTAATAAATCAAACCGATAAACCAAAAAATTAAACCAAAGTGCAAAGAAAAAAAGGGGGAGTGTATGAACGATGCAAGCACGCAACATATTTCAGTAATGCTTGATCGCTGTATCGAATTACTCTCCTCAACTACTTCGCTAAATGATTCACCAGTAATTGTTGATTGCACACTTGGCCTAGGCGGTCACACCGAAGCACTTCTTGAAAAATTCCCAACTCTTACTGTGATCGGAATCGATCGCGATCCAATCGCCCTCGAACGCGCATCTGCGCGCCTTGCTCGTTTCGGTGATCGCTTCAAACCAAACCACGCAATCTTCGATCGGATCGGTGAAGTTGTGGCCAGCCATGGTTATGTAAAAGTTAATGGCGTTCTCTTTGATCTCGGTGTTTCTTCAATTCAATTAGATGAAGTAGAACGCGGATTTTCATATTCGCAAGATGCGCCACTTGATATGCGCATGGATCGCACGCGGGGGATTACAGCTTCTGAGATCGTAAATACTTATGCACCGGGCGCGCTGGTAAAGATTCTGCGCACCTTCGGTGAAGAAAAATTTGCTACTCGCATCGTTGAAAACATTGTTAAAGCTCGCGCCAAAGCGCCTTTGAATTCAACACAAGAGCTGGCAACCTTGATCAAAGAGAGTATTCCTGCAGCGACTCGTCGCACAGGTGGTAATCCCGCAAAACGCACTTTCCAGGCCCTGCGTATCGAAGCGAATGACGAACTCGGAGCGATCACGCGCGCACTGCCAATAGCGCTAGATCTTTTGATGGTCGGCGGACGCGTAGTGGTTCTCTCCTTTCAATCTCTCGAAGATCGCATAGTTAAAGAGATCTTTGTAGAGCGCTCAACCTCAAAGACACCGCGCGATCTTCCAATTGAACTTCCTGAGTTTGCTGCCAAATTTGCGTTGGTTTCAAAATCTGGCGAAACCCCTTCTGATCAAGAACTTGCTCATAACCCACGCTCTGCCTCGGTACGACTACGAGCAATCGAAAGGTTGGCGGCGTAAATGGCCCTTGCCCAATCGATTCCTACTCGTGCACCTCGTGCACCACGCGCACCACGTCAAAAATTCACCGAGAAATCAGCCGAAGTATTTTTAAGATTGGTTCCAAATGTTTCTGATGGAGCGCAAGCAACCCATCGCTTCTTTGCAATATTTCTTTCTGCAGTTGCCGGCGTTGGGCTACTAATTCTCTTGGTAGTAAATATTCTCCTTGCCCAAGATGCTTTCACTCTCTCAGAGTTAAAAGCAGAAGCCAAGATTGTGGCTGATCAACGTGAGGCTATAAATCGTCAGATTGATCGTGCATCTTCACCTGAAGCACTTGCCAAGAAAGCAACAGAGCTAGGTATGCGCCCATCTGATTCGCCAGTATTTCTAAACCTGACACCAGGTGTAGCTTCTCAAGTAGATGGAGTAGTTGCTCGTGGGTAATTTAAATTTAGCGGCATCTCGCATCCGCATCCTTATTGTTTTTATCTTGATCTTCTTTATGGTCTTCGCCGCTCGCTTAGTTCAGATTCAAGCGATTCAAGCCAGCGACTATCGCGCAAAAGCGGCGAATGAAATGGAATCAACCCGCGGCATACCAGCAGCCCGTGGGGAGATCACAGATATCAATGGCATCGCATTCGCACGTAGCGTTTCGGCTATTAATATCGTTGTCGATCAGACTTTGATTACCGATGCACCTGCTACCGCAAACTTTGCCGCACCGATTCTAGGAATGACGGTTGCGCAAGTTCAGAGCGCGATCTCTGGAACAAAGCGCTACTCAATGGTGGCACGTAGCGCAAAGCCGGCGGTCTGGCGCGCGCTGAGTGAGTCCATAGATGCCCATAACGCGGCTCTTTCTAAAGAGAATTTTGATAAGCGAATTTTAGGTTTCTTCGCCGAACGCAATTACATCCGCGAATACCCATCAGGATCACTTGTTTCTTCTCTTGTCGGCTTTGTTCGTCAAGATGGAATTGGGGCAACCGGACTTGAATCAAGTATGAATTCAATTATTTCAGGTACGGATGGCCGCTATTCATATGCACGTGGTTTAGGTGCAGAAATTCCTGGATCCCAAAATGAAATAATCGCTGCCAAGAAAGGCACAACCGTTCGCTTAACAATCGACCGTGATGTGCAATGGGTTGCTGCAAAGGCGATTCAAGAAGCGGTTTCAAAAGCTCGCGCAGCTAGCGGAACAGTAATTGTTATGGATCCAAAGACTGGCCATATTTTGGCTCACGCTACTGCTCCAACATTTGATCCAAATAATACGAAAAATGTTTCTCAATCACTCATGCGCAATCCATCTGTACAAGATGTGTACGAGCCTGGTTCAACTGGAAAAATTATGACATTGGCAGCGGCTCTGGAAGAGAAGAAGATCACTCCAGAGACTGTCCTATCTGTTCCATACTCAATAAAGCGCGGTGGAGATACCTTCCACGATCACGAGCGTCATCCGGTTCAGCACTTAACCACATCTGGAATTTTGGCGGTTTCATCAAATACCGGAACGATAAAAATCGGTGAGATGCTTTCAAACGATACTTTGCATAGCTACTTAACAAAATTTGGAATTGGTGTTTCAACTGGCTCAGGCCTACCCGGTGAATCAAAAGGTTTATTCCGCCCAGTAAGTGATTGGACGGGAACAACTGCTCCAACTGTTGCCTTCGGTCAGGGCTATTCACTTACCGCTATGCAGGCAACAAGTATCTTCGCAACAATCGCAAATGATGGAGTTCGTGTTTCTCCAACTGTTATCGCCGGGACCAGCGATTCTTCTGGAAAATTTACCGAAGCAAGTGCCCGAACAACACAGAGAGTTGTCAGTGCTAAAACTGCACAACAGGTTCGCTTAATGATGGAATCCGTTGTTTCGGGACAAGGAACCGCGCCAAGTGCGGCTATTCCAGGCTATCGCGTTGCCGGTAAGACCGGAACTGCGCAACGTTATGACTCAAGTTGCGGTTGCTATAGCGGTTACACCGCATCATTTATCGGTTTCGCACCTGCCGATGCTCCAGAGTATGTAATCAGCGTGACGATCCAAGATCCAAAAGGCGCACACTTCGGTGGCTCACTTGGCGGTCCGGTGTTTAAGAAAGTTATGACTTTTGTTTTGCAATCTGAACACGTTGCTCCTACTGGCACCAAGGTAAAACCAGTTGCGCTAACTCAGGCAGAACTTCGCAAGCAAGAACGTAAAGTTGCAGCAGCAACAACCCAAGCGAGTTTGAAGAGCAGATAATGCGCCCTTTTAGTCAGAGCGAAATTGATTTAGGAAAAGTTGCAGGCCTTGTCTCTGCTAAATCAGATTTAAGTGAAAATGAGTTATCTCAAATTCGAATAACTGGTGTAACCCTTAACGATCAAGATGTTGAGCCAGGCGATCTGTTTATCGCCATATCCGGCGCTAATCGTCATGGCGCTAGCTTTTCCGAAAGCGCAATCACCAAAGGGGCTGTCGCGGTATTAACTGATGCCGCAGGTTCTGCTCTTGTTAAAGGTGTTCCAGTTCTTGTCGTCAGCGATCCGCGTCGAGTTGCGGGAAATATCTCTGCCCTTCTATATAACGAACCAATGCGTGACTTGGCGAGTATTGGAATTACCGGCACGAACGGTAAGACCACAGTTACAACGTTGATTCACCAAATCTTTCAAGCAGCCGGACGCGAATCAGGGCTAATTGGAACAATCGAAACTCGCATTGGCAAAGAATCTTTAGAAAGTTCGCGCACCACACCTGAATCCACAGATTTACAGGTGCTGGCAGCGGTAATGCGCGAACGCCATATGCGCCATTTAGTTATGGAAGTATCAAGTCATGCCATGGTTCTGCATCGCACCCAAGGAGCACATTTTGCTTTCGTTGGGTTTACAAATTTAACGCAAGATCATTTGGATTTTCATGGCGATATTGATAGCTACTTTGCAGCTAAAGCAAAGCTCTTTACATATGAATTTGCTGACCAAGCGGTTATTAACATTGATGATCAATACGGAGCAAAACTTGCAGCTTCTACAGAGCTTCCAGTCATAACAATTTCACGAACAAACGCCCAAGCAACATGGCACTATTTTGATATCGATGAATCTGGAAAGCAGATACATTTCAAGTTACGCGGTACTGGTGGGATATTGATCGAATCCTCTACCATGCTTCGCGGTGGCTATAACTTAGATAATCTCTTGATGGCAGTTGCAATAGCAGTTGAATCTGGAGTAGATCCAATAGATATTGCTGCAGCGCTTCCGAAGATAGCTGGGGCTGCGGGACGGCTAGAAGAAGTAAGTGTTGGACAAGAATTTTCAGCAATAGTTGATTATGCGCACACACCTGATGCTGTTAAGAACGTTCTAGATTCAATTCGCGGCTTTACCAAAGGGAAAGTAATTGCCGTTCTGGGATGTGGTGGCGATCGTGATGCCACGAAGCGCCCATTGATGGGGCAGGCGTTAACGTCTGGTTCAGATATCGCAATCTTTACTAGTGACAATCCGCGCTCTGAAGATCCGCAGATGATTTTGGAAGCGATGGTTGGCAAGCAGATAGTTGCTGAGCCAGCACGCGTAATCGCAGATCGGAAGAGTGCTATCGAGTACGCGGTATCGCTTGCGCAACCTGGTGACACTGTGGCAATACTTGGCAAAGGCCACGAATTAGGTCAAGAAATTGCGGGCAAGAAATATGAATTTGATGATCGCCGGGTATTGGCGCAAGCGATTGCAGGTAAAAAGTGATTCCTTTACAAGCATCTGAAATAGCCAAGATTGTTGGCGGAGAACTTATTGGATCAGATATTTCAGTGACGGCTGCTCCCGTCTTTAGCTCTAACCAAGCAACCGCAGGTTCGATATTTCTCGCCCTGGCGGGGGAGAAGACCGATGGCCACAACTACGTAACCGATGCTTTCTCACATGGCGCAGTTCTGGCGTTTGTAACTAAACCGGTGTCAGAGCGGTGCATTGTTGTAGAAGATGTTTTGAATTCCTTGAACCTGTTGGCAGCGCATGTGCGCCGGGTCCTGCCTGATCTTGAGGTGGTTGCACTTACGGGTTCACAAGGCAAAACGACAACCAAGGATTTGCTAAAACATATTTTGGAAACTGTTGCACCAACTGTTGCACCTTTAGGAAATTTCAATAATGAACTCGGTGCTCCAATAACTCTCCTTCAATGCGATACGAAGACCAAGTACTGCATTCTCGAAATGGGTGCACGCCATATCGGTGATATTTCAGTTCTTTGCAAAATGGCACAACCAAATATTGGCGTTGTATTAAAGGTCGGTACCGCCCATGTCGGTGAATTCGGGTCGGCGCAGGCAGTAGCTCAGGCTAAATCAGAGATGATTTCATCGCTAACTCCAAGTGCGGTTGCAGTGCTGGGGCAATACGACTTGTTTACTCCAGCAATGGCAGCTCTTCACGATGGCCCAACAGTGACATTTGGTGAGACTACAAGTGCTGATGTGAGAGCAACCGATATCGATATCCGCGAAGGTCGTCCGCATTTTGAGTTGGTTACTCCTTACGGAAGGGCAAGTGTTGCGCTACGTCTTGTCGGAATCCATCAAGTCGCAAACGCTTTGGCCGCAGCGGCAGTCGCTACAAATCTAAATATCTCTATCGATGTGATTGCTGGCGCACTGTCTACCGCAGAACTAAATAGCAAGTGGCGCATGGAGATTCATGAGTTGGCTGGCCTGGTTCTTATCAACGATTCTTACAACGCAAGCCCTGAGTCCACTGAAGCCGCACTTCGCACCCTGGTGCTTTTTGCGCAAGAACGTGGAGGGCAATCTTGGGCCTTCTTAGGAAAGATGCATGAACTCGGCGCGTCATCTGAGGAACATCATGCTCGCCTTGGCACCCTTGCCTCAGAGTTGGGGATCGACCATTTGGTCTGTATATCTGCTGCAGAGTATGTAAAAGATTTAAATGGGGCATCAACTGGAACAAACTCCAGCACGGTACATCTCTTCGACTCCAAAGAGTCAGCTGCAGAATTGGTTTCACAGATGGCCGAAGGAGATGTTGTATTAGTAAAGGCTTCTCGTGCTGAGAAGTTCGAAGATTTGGCAGAGATGATTACCGTTCGTTGGAGTAACCGTGAAATTGAGGGAGACGATTAAATGAGAGAAATTCTGATCGCTGGTTCGATCGCACTTTTCTTATCTTTATTCGGCACTCCAGCGCTAATTCGCATCTTGGCACGTCGCGGGTATGGGCAAATTATTCGCGATGATGGACCCTCATCGCATCACACCAAACGCGGTACGCCGACCATGGGTGGCATCATAATTATCTTTGCATCAGTAGTCGGATACTTCATCGCCCACTTAATTACACGAAATGTAGTTAGTACATCCGCACTCCTAGTTATGGGATTGATGGTCGGTCTCGGATTTGTTGGTTTCCTTGATGATTGGCTAAAAGTTTCACGTCAGAAGTCTCTTGGGTTAAATGCCAAGCAGAAGATTCTTGGTCAAGTCTTGGTTGCTGCATCCTTTGGATATCTCGGCATCCATTTCCCAGATCGCGATGGCCTAACGCCAATTTCGCAGAATTTATCTACAGTGCGCGATACCTCAATCACCTTAGGTACCGCCCTAGTTGTTATCTGGGTTGTCATTATGGTCACCGCAACAAGCAACGGTGTAAATCTCACAGATGGTTTGGATGGTTTAGCAACCGGCGCAGCGGTCATGACCTTCATCGCATTTATCTTGATTGGTGTTTGGGAATTCGGTCAGAGTTGTGCGGTTTCACCAGGTGCTAATTGCTACTTGGTGCGTGACCCACTCGATCTGGCGGTCTTATCTGCAGCGCTGGCTGGAGCATGTGCCGGCTTCCTCTGGTGGAACGCATCGCCTGCAAAGATATTTATGGGAGATACCGGATCGCTGGCACTTGGTGGCGCACTTGCCGGTATTGCAACCTCTTTACGTATTGAGCTCCTGCTAATTCCACTTGGTGGATTATTTGTAATTATTAGCGCTTCAGTAATTCTGCAGGTTGTTTACTTCAAATTAACTGGCGGAAAGCGAATCTTTAAAATGGCTCCACTACAACATCACTTCGAGTTAATGGGATGGGGCGAAGTTACTATCGTGCTTCGCTTCTGGATTATCGCGGGGCTTTGTGTCGCCGCAGGCCTAGGCCTCTTCTACGCCCAATGGGTAACTTCATAAGGCTCATGCGTAATGGCAATTAATTTAACGGGCTCAAATGTACTTATCCTTGGCGCTGGAGTAACGGGCATAGCAGTTGCTAAATCACTTAGCGTAAAGGGCGCCTCTGTTGAATTTGCTGATGACCAGGTAAGCGCGGTTGAAGGATTTTCAGTCCTTAGTACTGAATTAGCAGATGTTACAAAATATGAATTTATAGTTGTCTCGCCAGGCTGGAAAGAGAGCCATCCCTTGATTGTTAAGGCGAAAACGGCGGAAATTCGCATTGTTAACGAAATCGACTTGGCTTGGTCATTTCGCGCAGAACTTGTCCCAAATCAAAAATGGATTGCGCTAACCGGTACAAATGGAAAGACCACAACGGTAGAAATGGCAGCGGCCATGTTGCGCGCAGCCGGAACCAATGCGATTGCCTGCGGAAATGTCGGAACAACGGTTATCGAGAGCGTAGAAAGCCCTGAAAAGTACGACGTACTTGTTTTGGAACTTTCATCATTTCAATTGCATTGGATGCGCGAAGCCAGTTTCGTGGCAGCGGCAATTTTAAACATTGCACAAGATCACGTTGATTGGCACGGAACTTTTGCTGAATACGCGCGTGTAAAAGGTTCGATCTTGGACCGCGCATCCACCGGAATATTTAACGCCGGAGATATGGAAGTCGTTAACCAAGCCACTCACTGGCAGGGGCGCAAAGTATTTTTCTCACTCGATACTCCAGCACCGGGAGAGCTAGGCATCGTTGAAGATTTGTTAGTAGATCGCGCCTTCGTGAGCGATCCACAAGAGGCAGCGATGCTCGCCGAAGTTATTGATGTGAAGCCAACTGTTCCGCACAACGTTGCTAACGCACTTGCTGCAGCAGGATTAGTACGCGCCCTGGGTGTCAGTACTGAAGCAATTCAAAGCGCGCTGCAAAATTTCTCGCTAGGTCGCCACCGCATAGAAGAAGTCGCCAAGATTAACGGCATCTCGTGGGTTAATGATTCAAAGGCCACCAATCCTCACGCCACAGCAGCATCGCTTAACTCATCTCTATCTTCGATCTGGATTGCAGGCGGCTTGGCTAAAGGCGCGCAGATGCAAGAGTTGATCGCGCGCTGCAAATCCAGAATCAAAGCGGCGATTTTGATCGGTGCAGATCGCGAACTTATCGCGCACGAATTGCGCACCCAAGCTCCAGAAATTGAAATTATTTTTGTTGACGCCCCGGCCTCTTATCAAAAAGGTGGCTCTGATAACTCTCTGATGGAAGAAGTTGTTAAAGCAGCGCTTGAAAGAGCAGTCAGTGGAGATACGGTTTTACTCGCACCCGCTTGCGCATCCATGGATCAATTCGTCTCCTACTCCGATCGCGGAGATAGGTTTGCTGCAGCGGTAAAGAAAGTAGTTCAATGAGCGCTCCATCCAAGTTCTTCGCCAAGCCAGTAAATAATTTCTACATTTTGGCGGCTAGCTCAATCGCACTTTCAGTGATCGGCCTAGTTATGGTTTTCTCGGCCTCATCCATTCACTCACTTGATACCAAGGGCAATGCGGTTGCGATCGTGCTGCGTCAATTCATCTTCTTCGCGCTCTCTATTCCACTTGCTATTTACCTATCGCAACGCTCGTTGGCGCAATGGCGGTTGTTGGCGCGTTTTGGGCTGATTATCTCGGTGATAATTCTTGCGATATTGCAGATTCCTGGCGTTGGAAAGACGGTAAACGGAAATACCAACTGGATTGCCCTTCCCTATGTAGATGTGCAACCGAGCGAGATATCCAAGTTTCTGTTAATTCTCTGGGCCAGCTATCTATTGGCAAATAAAGAAAAATCCGGAAAGACTCGTATCAATGTTTTCGCGCTAATCGCGCCAGGGTTCGCCGTTGTAGTCATTTTGATCATGCTTGGACGCGACCTAGGAACTGCTTGTGTTATCGCAGCGATCTTAGGTGGACTGTTATTCGTATCTGGTGTTGAACTTCGCTTACTCGGAAGTTTCGTTGCCGCGGGTGCCGTTCTGCTTGCTTTCTTTATTGCAACTGCCGGTTACCGCGCAGCGCGCTTCTTAGTTGTGTTGGATCCATTCGCTGCTGAAGATTATAAGAACGCTGGTTGGCAGCCAGCCCACAGTTTGCTCGGTCTGGCATCCGGTGGAGTTTTTGGAGTTGGTCTTGGCGGAAGTCGTCAAAAGTGGGGCAATCTCGCAGAAGCACATACCGACTTTATCTTTGCAGTCATCGGGGAAGAGTTAGGTCTTTTAGGAACACTTGCTGTTCTTGCGCTGCTTGCCGCGTTAATTTTTTCAATCTTTAAAATTTCACTGCGCTGCAAAGATCCGATGTCTCGTTATGTTGGCGCAGGAATCGGTTGCTGGATCGCGGTGCAGACAATTCTTAACGTTGGATCTGCAACCAGCATGCTTCCCGTTGTCGGGGTAACGCTTCCCTTTGTTTCATATGGTGGTTCGGCGCTGATTTCACTTTATCTTGGCCTTGGTTATGTATTTGGAAGCGCGCTGCGCGATCCAGAAGTAAAAAGTGAACTACATAAGGCGTTAGAACGGCGTAGATTACGCACATCATGAAGATCGTTCTTGCAGGTGGTGGAACCGCGGGCCATATCGAACCAGCGCTGGCAGTAGCGCGGGCATGGCGTTCACAACACCCTAAAGATCAAATTGAATTTCTAGGAACTGCTTCAGGTCTAGAAAACCAATTAGTACCTGCTGCCGGATTTAAACTCTCGCATATTCCAAAGGTGATAATTCCTCGCAAACTTTCACTCTCTCTATTTGTCGCGCCAACGACACTGACGCAAGCTTTCCTTCAAGCCCGCTCGACTCTTAAGGGCGCAGATTTATTAATCGGCTTTGGGGGATATGTATCAGCTCCGGCATACCTTGCTGCCCGTTCTTTGAAGATTCCATTGGTTATCCATGAGGCAAATGCCAAACCAGGTTTGGCCAATCGTTTAGGTGCGCTCTTCACAAACCATCTTGCCGTCGCACAGCCCGTCCATAACGGAAAATTAAGTAAAGCGTTGATCACCGGTCTTCCTTTAAGAGCTGACGTAGCGAATGCGCTGGAGTCGAGTTCACAGGATTGGGCATCGGCTAGAAGCAAGGCTAAAAAATCACTCGACTTTGATTCGGCTGCGCCAGTAATAGCGATCTTCTTTGGTTCACAGGGTTCGGTCGCCTTAAACAAAGTGATCGCCGCTTCACTCAAAACCTTCGCGGCAAGTGGGGTTCAAATCCTGCACGCTGTCGGAAAGGCAAACCCACTTCCGAGCCCCGCTCACGGTTATAAACCCGTTTCCTATATTGAAGATATGGCCAGCACCTATCTTGCTGCCGATCTAATTATTTCGCGCAGCGGTGCAGTTACCTGTTCCGAAGTAAATGCGCTCGGTAAATATGCTCTCTTCATTCCGCTACCAATCGGCAATGGCGAACAGAAAGTTAATGCGCGGCAGGTAATTGCTCAATCACGCGGTGAGATTGTGGACCAATCCGATTTCACTCCTGAGTGGGTTGAAAAACATATCGATCGACTTCTTGCCAATGCAGCAAGTGCTAGTCCAGCAGGCAATGGCTCAGATAGTGCAGCAACTGAAAAGATTGTTGCGCTTATGGAATCTGCTCTGCAAGGCGGCAATTAATGACAAGAAATATTTCAAATTGGCAAGGCAAGCGCCTTCACTTCATCGGTATAGGCGGCGCCGGCATGAGCGGTCTGGCCCGCATAGCGCTATCGCACGGAATAACAGTCTCAGGTTCAGACGCCAAGGATTCCAGCGTTTTAAGTGCGCTGCACGCACTAGGTGCCCAAGTCTGGCCAGAACATAAAGCAGAACAAGTTGACGGTGCAGATTTCATAATTTACTCAACAGCGATAAGTGCAACTAATGTGGAAATAGTTCGTGCGAAAGAATTGAACATTCCATTACTCACTCGCGCACAAGCGCTGGCAACTTTGATGTCTCAATCTCGCAGCATCGCAGTTGCCGGCACTCACGGTAAAACTACAACTTCTTCAATGCTTACCGTTGCACTCCAATCTTGTGGCTTAGATCCATCCTTTGCAATCGGTGGAACCCTCACCTCATCTGGCTCTAATGCGCATAAAGGTACTGGTGATCTATTTGTGGCCGAAGCTGATGAGTCGGATGGTTCATTCATTGAATATCACCCGCATGCGGCAATCGTGACGAATGTTGAACATGATCATGTCGACTATTTTTCAAAGCCCGAAGATGTAACGGATGCCTTTGCCGCCTTTGCAGCGACCATTGGGCAGGACGGAATACTTGTTTACTGCGCAGATGATGCTGGTTCTACAAATCTTGGAACGAGCCCGGCGCTACGCGGGGATATCAAAGTGGTCTCGTACGGATCTCAAGAGGGGAGCGATTTATATATCGACTCCATCAACCTCTTGGCGATGGGATCAACCTCGCGCGTACTTTGGCAAGGGCGGCTAATCGGAACCTTGTCATTGCAAGTACCTGGTCTACACAATGTCTTAAACGCTGGTGCGGCTCTAGCGATGGGTCTTGCACTAGGTGCACCCGCGAACGAACTTCTAGCAGGTCTCGCTAGTTTTCATGGAGCAGGTCGTCGCTTTGAACTAAAGGCAACGGTCCACGGTATCCGTGTTATCGATGATTACGGGCATCATCCAACTGAGATCACCGTAACTCTAAATGCGGCAAAGCGATATGCCGGCGACGGTCGCGTATTGGCGATCTTTCAACCGCACCGTTACTCGCGCACCCAAGCATTTATGAAAGAGTTCTCAAAGGCGCTAGATATCGCAGATGAAGTAATTCTTCTAGAGATTTATGCAGCTTCAGAAAAACCAATTCCGGGAGTTAGCTCATCAGCAATCGCTGAATCTATGGAACATGGACAATTCATACCAAACTTTATTGAAGCGTCGGATTGGGTAATTGAAAATGCAAAGCCAGGTGATGTAATCCTGACTTTAGGCGCTGGTGATGTTAATTCGCTAGCTCCAATTATCAGCGATGGTCTCATTCGTAGGTTTAACTAAAAATGAAATCGCCTTCTAAGTCCGCGAAGTTGCTAATTGCGGCAGGGCTAATCTTTGCTGCAGGTTCATACCTTCTAGGTTGGTCACCCCTGCTTTCGGTACGTACCGTAGAAATTCAAGGCGCACCAACGCCCGAAAGCAAAGCCGCGATTTCTCGTTCTCTAAATATTGATATCGGTGAGAAATTAGCCAGAGTTGATCCCAGATCAATTTCCAATCGCTTGCGCACTTTTGATTGGATTGAAAGTTCTGATGTTTCACGCAATTGGATCTCAGGACAGATAACGATCTCTATCAAGACGAGAACGCCCGTTGCTTTATATAGCGAACCAGGTAAACCTCAAGTGGTACTTGATGCTTTCGGGAATACCTTTGCAACTCCGGCAGATATCTCGAGCGGGCTCCCGAAGGTCAGCGCTAAATCGGTTGATGCCGGCCTGGCGGCCATTAAAGTATTTACATCGCTTCCTGTCTCTTTTAGTAAAAACATTGATCGGATGAGCGCTGCCCGACTCGATAACTATCTAATTTATGGAGTCTTTGCAGGGCAGAGTTTAAGAATCATTTGGGGCGATGGTGAAGATACTGAATTGAAAGTTGATGTAATCGAAGAGCTCTTAAAACTTGAGGAAAATCAGAACCTGCGGATGATTGATGTAAGCGCTCCACATGCGCCAATTGTTAAATAGTTCGCTAATAGTAATTGAAAATAAAAGTTCAAGATTGTTAAAAAGTTATTAATAAATTCTTTGCGTCGGTCTTTGCTTTCGTCTCCTTAACGCCATACGTTGCCTTCATTACAGAGAATAGAAATGTAATTCTCAAGTAGAGGTTTACAGTTCTAAAGGAGGAAATTGTGGCTGCACCACAGAACTATTTAGCTGTTATCAAAGTTGTTGGAATTGGTGGCGGTGGAGTTAACGCAATCAATCGC
>JACCDX010308055.1_pt1 | contig 35038 bp, 23 predicted proteins | sample 7449681 | NCBI WGS metagenome assembly JACCDX01 (sample SAMN15323450, study PRJNA562643) | freshwater metagenome | isolation source: river surface water | place: USA:Blue River Watershed | collected 2017-08-18
AAAAATTGATATTAAATATATATAACAAGATATTTTTAATACTTTTAATGACATACCGATTTAAATTATATCACAACTCTCCTCAAGATAAAAGTCTTGTTAATTTTATATTTACTGAACATGGAAAGGATTGTTTCAAATGTTATTTACCCGATTATGATACTGATGCGATTATGCCTTTTCAGCTAGCTACATTAAAAAGTAATTTAAAAAAGAATGTTAATACCTTAGCTCCTTTAAACAAACCTCTTATTGGTTCTATTGAAGAAATCATAGATGATACTATAATTATAAGTATTGCCTATATTGATAAAGAAGCATTGGATTATAAACAATTTGAAGAAACAAATATTAAAAATAAAAAATTAGTGAGTAGTGTTATGCAATATACTACTAAAAATAAATTAAATTTTTATGATTTTTGGAAAGATAAAATTCATCCTATTGATAAAAATAGAAATGAACTTTCATTATTAGATTATATCTTAGAAAATATAGAAGAAATTCAATCAAATTTATTAGATTCTATTCTTTGTAATTCTCTTCAACAAATTATTGTTAAAAATAAACATCCTATTACCAAATTTAAAATGGTTTCATTAAATAATATTGAAAACATTAAAAAAATTATATTATTAGCATTAGATGAAACTAATACTAAAGACCTATTAGATATTAATCTTGAAGCAACACCTATTTATCAAATAGTTTCTAAAGATTTTGATATTGATGAAAGCTATCATATAACATTTTTAGAAGTTTTAGAGAAGTTAGGAAAACTTCCAGAAAACTCAGTTATGATAAGTAAAACTATTTAATTATTAACTATTTTCTTTAATCCCATTATTGATTCTAATGAAAATTTTGATGATTTTAAAGGTTTACTACGTTTTAATACCAACTCATCATTCTTTACTACTTCATCCATCTCCTTTTTTAATGGAATTTTTTCAACATATGATATTCTAGATATAATAGGAGGTTTAATGTAATTATATTCAATTTCATTTGATGTTAAATTATATCTAAACTCATCTATATCTATATTACCACCAAATTCTTTTAATATTTTCCATGAAGCAGCTGGTTTTATTATTTTATATGTATTATATGTTTTTCTATATTTCATATATATTAATGATGTTCTCTTATAAATATTTTCATCATTAATATCTATATTATATGCCATCATACATTCCCATGAACAAAATTTACCAGAACAATTAAATATACCATTTATATAATTCTCTGGCATTTCAATTGCAGGTGTATTAAAATAATGAGCATCCCACCAACATCTAATTGAATTATTATCGCATTCAATTATTGATGGTTTATTATTTTTCTCATATTTTTGTAATCTATTTGTTAATTCCTCTATTTTTCTTTTCAATGATTTTATCTCATTATCAGATATTTCAATCATATCATTTGTTTCTTGTTTTATAAAAATATCATCTATATGTTCATTTATCACTTCTGATAAATCTATTGGTAAATGAGCAATAATAGGTGTATCATTGTTATATACATCTATTTTATTTACATTAGCTGATATTTTCGGCCGTCTCCCCCGTCTACTCTTTTCCATAATATTAAAATATATTTATTTATCTTTAAATTAACTAAAATTATCTTTAAATAATAATCTATGAAATAGTCATTAAGTTCTTCTTTTTCTTACCTTTCTTTTTACTTTCACTAGCAGTTGTATCTGATAATAATCTATCATTAATTGATTCATCTTGTGTTTCAATATTGTCATTTGTATCTATTTTATGTAATCTATTTAATACATCTCTAACAGTTTCATTTGATTGAATTAATCCTCGTGGGTCTTTATTTTGAATTAATAAACTAGGAGGACCTCCTGGTGCAAATGATGGAACTGGAACTGATTGATTAAAATTTACAGGTGCTTTAGCGTTTGCCATTTGTGGATTTTGCATCATGTTTTTCATCATTTTATCCTTTTCTCTCATTTCTTCTTTTTGTCTTTCAATATTAAGTTCTTGTTCAGACATAAAACGACTTTTTTCTTTACCCATACTTGCTATTTTTTGAGCAATACCACTTTGAATACCGCTTAAAGGACTATTATTAGAACCAGGAATACTACTCATATGTTTTTGTGAAAAATGGAATGCAGATGCTGAGAAACCAATTAATACTAATAATTTAACTTCAGGTGGAAGTGATTTACCAGCTCCTTTATATTTTTCATATAATTCTTCAAGAACATCATCATAACTATCTACTTCAACACTCATATGTTCTGACCATCCTCCTAACTGAACACCAAATGGATCATATTTATCATTAAAGAATTCAACTAAATTTGTAAAATTAATAATTGTATTTTTATATAATTTAATACCATTTCTTCTATCAGCAAAACTTTTTAATAAATCATATTCATATTCCATTTCTTCAATTGAACTATTAAAATCATATTCTTTTGTTAATTTATAACCTTTCGTTTTTAAATCACTCAATTTTCTTAATAGATCTATTTTTTTCATTCTTAATTGTTGTCCTGTTAATTTAACAGGTGATTCTGTTTTTTCACTATTATGAGATAATTTTACATCTTCATACTCAGCTCTAGATGAGTCTGAATCATGATAGTCAGATCTACGTTCTGATCTATGGTCTGTTCTACGTTCTGATCTATGTTCTGATCTATGTTCTGATCTACGTTCTGATCTAGAATAATCATTTTTTTTATTTGATCTATTATTTCTAACACTTGATGTATCACTATCATTATTATTATCATTAAAATTATTTAATGAAGATGATGATTTAACTGATTCAACTCTTGTTTTATTTGGATTTGCTAATAAATTTAAATAAAAATCAGTTTCACTTGTTTCTTTTTTTAATGGAGGTATATCCATTTCATGTCCATTATTATCAAACATTTGTAAATCATTTTCAGAACTAGTATTTGAATTCATAATATATTATATCTAATAATCTTTTCTTTAATATTAAACGATATAAATATTAAAGAAAAAATTCAATCTTATGCATTTCTGCTATTTAATCTTTATTTAATTTAATAAAATATATATATATTATTATATAATGATACACTATTCAAGTATAAATGATGCTTGGGGTAATAAAGAAACATTTAAAAATAATAAACCGCAAACTGATATAAAATATAATATAGATGTAGAACCGTCCAAAAATAATACTGAAAATAATCTTCAATCAAAACAAATTAATAATGTATCAAATGCAGAACATATTGAACATTTTGCATGCAATACAGTTGAACATTTAGAAAATTGTTCATCTTGTAAAAATAAAATAAATAAATTAATGAATAAAAATCCCAAAACTATTGAATTATTTGGATATACATTAGATTTAACTGAAAAACGTGTTAAAAATTTATTAAAAGCAATTTTTATTTTATTAATTATATTAATTATTATTAATTTAATATCTCTATTTTATCCTACATGTTCATGTAGTTATTATCAACTTATACCAAAGATAAATCGACAACCAATGAACATTCCTGAATTTTTAATGCAAGGAAATATAAACTAAAGTTAATTAACTTTTCCATGATATAACTATTATATTATTATCATTATTATCATTATTATTATTATCATTATTATTTAATCCAGTAAAATATACAGAAAATCCATCAGAGTGTAATTTATTTTTTAAATAATTTTTACATCCTTCTAAATTGTATAAAGGAACATTAAATAAAAATTCAGGTATTTGATACCAACATTCATATAAATTCATTGCACTACTTTTAACTATTTTATTTTCAATTCGTTTATATATTTTTTTATATATTTGTTGTTTAATTTTTTCTCTAATCTTTTGTTCATTAATTAAATCACTTGCTTTTACCATTAATATAATTAATATAATTATTATATATCTAAATTATTAAATCTATTATTATATACATTTCCTAGCGATTTACTTTGACTATTATATTCATCCATATTTTGTGAAATAGATGTTTTGTTTATTCTTTTATCATCGACGTTAGATAATTCAAATGCATATCTATATTGAGTATCCTTAATATATATATTCTCAAAATCTTTCAATTCTGCAAAATTATTTGATTTAAATGTATATGGTTGAATTTCGGTTGTTCTTTTTACTAATTTATTACAATAAACTCCTGTCTTCTTTCTTTCATTAAATTTATTATTAAATTCATCCATACTTGAGAAATCTTCTTTTTTAACAGTAACTTCTTTTCTCTCTTTTTCTTTATCCTTATATATATTTTGTAAAGAACGGTTATCTTCATTATATTCTCCATGTCTTTTACCTAATTCTTGAAATTTTTTTTCATATTGTATTTGAGCTTCCTCTTTATTTTGTGGAAAGTATTCTTGTATAATTAATTCTTCTTTTTTAAAATTATCTTTTAATGTAGAATGACTTTTATGACTAGATAATAACCATTCATCATATAATTTTCTAGTATTTGGATTAGATAATATATGATTAGCTAATGTTATGTTATAATATAATTTCTCTTCAATATCAGTTATTTTATCAGGATGAAATTTTTTTATTAATCTTTTAAAAGTTTTTTTAATTTCTTCATTAGTGCAATCAATTGGTAAATTTAATAATTCATATAAATTAAATTCTAAATTATTAAAATTATTTACTTCCATTAATATATTTTATAAATATAATTAAATCTTAAAACGAAATAATATATTATATTATAATATAATATATTATGAATAAAGAAAAAATAAGTGCTTCATTAATATTAGGTTCATATTTAGATACATTAGGATTTAATAATGGAATATGGGAGTTTAATTATAATAATCCTATTAGAACATTTACTGATGCAGTTTTAATTAATTATGAAATTACTAACAATTTTTTTATTATGGGAGGTTTTAATATAGACATTAGTAAATGGTATGCAAGTGATGATACTATTATGATGATTGCTACAATGAAAGCTTGTCATAAAGGAGGAGATATAAATGATTTTATTAATGAATATATTAAAATATTACCAGCTTTAGAAGATAAGAAAAGATTATCTGGTATCACTACTTTAAATTCATTACGTATATTAGCAAAAACAAAAAATCCAAAAAAAATTAATTATTCAGATAAAATGGGAGGAAATGGAGCAGCTATGAGAACACATTATATAGGTATTCATTATAAAAATATTCATCAAATAATTGAAATATCTATTATGGCTAGTAGATTAACTCATAATTATCCATTAGGATTTTTAGGAGGAATGACTACTGCATTATTTACTCATTATGCTATTAATAATATTGAACCATGGAAATGGTGTGATTTATTAATTGAATTAAATGAAAATAATACTATTGATAATATTGTTAAAAATATGAAAAATTTTAATGATATTTATGATAAATATATGGAAGATAAAGAAAAATTCTGGACACCTATTTATAAATTTAGAGAAAGAAGAGTTAAACATTTTCATACAAGAGGTAATGAATTTATATATGGTATCACTAGATTTACTGATTTAATTAATATATGTTATAATATTAATATTAATGAAATTCAAAATTATAAATTAAATACAATATTTGGAGGAGATGGTGCATCAGCATTAATTATAGCATTAGATAGTATATTATTATCTATAATATCAAAAGATAATAAAGGTGAAATTAATTTAAATAAACCAGATTCTCTTAAATATAATTGGGAAAGTGTTGTTTTTTTTTCTACATTACATTTTGGTGATAATGATACAACTGGTGCTATAACTGGTATGTTATATGGTGCACTTAGAGGGTTTGATGGTATTGATAAAAGTATAATTAATATGTTAGAATTCAAAAAAGAATTAGATATTTAATTTATTATAAATATTTTCTAATAATAATTCTCTTAATTCATCATTAGTTTTTTCATCTTTATTTATACCTTCTGGTAATCCTAATTCAATTTGTTTATCATTCATATTTAATATAGTTGGAACATACTCGATATTATATTTAATTGCTAAAGGTGTATCTTTTTCACTATCTGTCCAATAATATTGAACTTCAACATCTTTATATTTTTCTTCAAAATCTTTCATAACTTTATAAGAAGGACTATTTGTATTTGAATATGGACAATATGTTGCTCCAAAAAATTTAACTATTTTTTTATTACTAAATTTTTCTTTATAATATTTACAATATATTAAATATATAATAACAAATATTACTATTGCTAAAAAAATCAATATTCCACATTTAAGTGATATCATATATTATATTAATTAATATATTATTTTTAAATAAACTTATTATTAAAGAAATATATATATAATAATATAATATGGGACTTGGATTACTTTTATTAGCAGCTACTGGAATTGAAAATGAATATTTTAATTTTATACCAACTATTACATATTTTAAAAAAGTTTTTAAAAAATATGTGAATATATCTAATGAAATATTACCACAATATTTTAGATCATCTCCTAATTTTGGAAGACGTCTTTCTACTAGAATTTCTAAAAATTCTGATTTAATTAAAGATATAACTGTATTTTTTGAATTACCTGATATTCAACCATCTAATCACTCTTCATTACCAGATAATATTAAAAAATTTGCATGGACAGACAAAATTGCATTTGCTATGATTAGATATATTGATATTGAAATAGGAGGTGTTTTAATATCAAGACATTATGGTGATTGGTTAAATATACAATATGAAACCACTAAATCTAATGATGAAGGATGGGATAAAAATGTTGGAAGAAATGTATCTATATTAACAGATTATACTAATGGTAAAGCTAGTTATAAATTATATATACCATTAATGTTTTTCTTTAATGAAATAGGTTTTCCACTTATTAGTATTAGTAAACAAGATATAGAAATTCATGTAGAATTAAATGATTTCACTCAATGTTATAAAGAAACACCAACAAATTATTTTGAAATTAATGATTATATTTGTTTGTTTAAAAAGAATGAAATCATTAGACAAAATGTCGATGGTAATAAAAGTGGTGGAAGATTTGTATATTTTGATATTAATACAAAAAGAGTTTATTATAATAAACTATATAATGATTTTTTAGTAAATTCTACTCTTAATGCTAAATATAATATAGTAGGAGAAGAATCTGGATTTTATGTTCAACCTAAAATTAATACTATTATTATTAGTGATGAAAGTTATTTTCCTTCATCTTATCCGGCTTTAAAACAAGCATTCATTTTAGTTAATTATATATATTTAGATACTGATGAACGTTTTTATTTTCAAAATAATGAATTAAATTATATTATTCCTCTTATTTCAAATGTTTTAGAAAAAGATATTACTAGTATTAATAGTGTTTATCAATTAAAATTAGTAAATCCTCATAAAGTTTTGTATTGGAGAGCACAGCTTAATAGTAATAAAATGATTAATGATGTTTTTAATTATTCATCATTTCCTATTACTAATTATGAAGAACCATTAATTCAAAGCAATAAATTATTAATTAATTCTATTGCAAGGAATGAAATTTATAATAGTGAATTTTATGAAAGAGTTCAATCTTATATGGCAAAAACATATTCAACCTCTAATATTCATATGTATAGTTTTGGTTTTAAACCATTAGAATATGAACCATATGGAACTATGAATTTTAGTATGGTAGATGATGCTGTTCTTCAATTAAGTTTAAATAAATTAGTTAATTATACTAATAGTATAAATATTAAAGCATATGGTATATATTATAATGTATTAGTTATTAAAAATGGTAATAGTTCTATGAAATTCTATTTATAAATTATAATAATATTTTACCTTGTAAATTATTTATTTTTAATATTTTATATTCTCTTGTGCAGATTTTTAATTTATAATCATATAATAAACTATCATGTTGTTTGGTATAAATTAAAAAATCTTTTATTTTCTTCATATTCATAATTCCTGTTGGTTGAGTTGTTAATGAATGATATGAAAATCCATACATATGATAATTCTTTGGAAGCATATAACCTTTCATATATGGTATTACATAATTATGATATTCACTTGGAAGATTTGGTAATAATTCAGTTCCATTTATCATTATATTTAATGTATCTATTATATTAACAGGAGTATATACTGTTTCATTTTTATAATTATTAGTAAAATATAATACTAATATTGTTAATTTTTGTGAATATTTTAATGATGTATTATTTAAATTCTCATTTATATAAACTAAATATTTTGTATCTAAATACATTGCAAAACGTGTTGAATATTTTCCTATAATTGGATGAGTATTTAATAATATATATCTTTGTGATTTAGCTTCTATTTCTGCATCTACTATATTAAATATATATTGATCATTTTTATTATTTGATAAATATTCATTATACCAATTATCATTTTGTGTTGATACTATATAATTATTATTATCATTTTTTGTTTTTGCAATAAAAAATAATTCACGAACTTTACTTGTTAATGATAAATGATTATATTCATTTTTATTATTTAATAAAAAGTTTTGATAATAATATAATGGGGATATTAACATTTCTTTATTCTTAAAATAATCTAATACTTTATTATCTACTGTCATAAATGAATAATTAAAATCTATAAATGGATTTATTATTTGTGATAAACTATTATTACCTAAATTTTTTATTAATGATGATAATTTATTTAATACAAATTTTATTTTAAAATTACTTCTACTCATATTACTTATAGGTAAATAATCTACTGAAAAATAAAATGGCAATATTAAATTAAAATAAAATGAATTATCTTTACCTCTAGTTATATTTAATAATTGTGCCGCTTCATTTCTTTTAAACATATTTAATAAATAAAAATTTATAATTTTTATAATATCACTATCCATTTTTTCAATAATATTATCATCCATTAATAATTCAATCGACTTAAACATATATAAACCCATATAATCTATCCATTCTACTTCATTATATATAGTTTCATTATTAGTAGTAGTTATTATTGTATCAGGAACTTTATTAAACCCAACATAATTATATGAATTATTATATAATGTTATTTCAGTATATTTAAATGTTAAAATATAATTATTAGTTGTTATATTTTCTGTATATTTATAATCATTTATACTATTATTTGGAAATAATAATATATATTCATTATTACTTATTTGTTCTAATAATTCACCTTTATTATATATATATGGTGTATTCAATAAATTGACATTTGTTATATTTTCAGATAAATCATATGAATAAATTGTTAATGTTTTTGGCTCTATATATGTATTTGTTCCAACTATTACAAATGATGATTGTATAATAATTACTAATGCTTTTATAAATAGATTATTATCAACTATATAAATATAACCATCAAAATTAAATGTTGTAGTATAATTAATTTTATAATAATATTTTGCATCAAATTCATTTAAATTCTCATTTAATATTTGAACAATTGGTATAAAATAAGGGCTCATATTTTCATATTTTGTATCATTAATTGTAGTTATTGTATATGCCTGATTATTTGTTGGCTGGTAAACATTATGATTAGTTGATGCAATTGTCTGCACTAATTTAGCATTAGTTATATTCATATTTGGGTCTGTTGTTATAAATAAATATTCACCAAATATAATTGATGCACTGTGAGAATTATTATAATAATCTAGTATTTCATATACACTATTACTATTTACTATATCAGTAGGTATATTTGCAATTATTGTATTATTATTATATTGTATTATATCTAATGTATATGTTTTTACCATTGTTAATACTAAATTATCTAAATCTTCTGGTAAAACATATGTTGTTAAATAAAAATTAATATTTGTATTATTAATACTATTAATAGTAGCATTATATGTATCAAATATCATCGTATCATTTATTGTTAATTTCCATGTATTAGCTATATTATAATAATATCTATTTAGTGCTACTACATTATTTATTCTATATGGAATTGATTCATTTAATCTATAAGTATGAGTAATTATATTACTATTAATTTCATTTGTATAAACTATTCTTATTTTATTATCTGTTAATATTGTTATATCACTAATATTAATATTATCCATACTAAATGATAAAGGTAAATAAATATCTGTTTGATTATATTTAATTGGGACTATATTTCTATCTAATACTAAATCATTAACTTGTTTATTAATAAAATTAACACTTGTTATATTTACATTTTTAAATACATCATACAACTCATTTACTTTAATCTCTACTATTTCATCTATATAATACAAATTATTTATTGTTAATATTTCATAACTAATATTGTTTATTTTAATAAATGTAAATAAACTATTATAATTAGAAGAAAATGTTATAAATGTTCTACTACTTGAATAAAGTATTGTTTTTATTACAACTTTATTAACAACCATTATAGGTGCATCTATTCTATATAATTTATATTGTTTTGATAAATCTATTAATATTATTTCATTTATTATATACAAATTTGCAGTATTAGTGTCTCTTGATATTGAATATTGACTATCATTTATTATTATATATTCAAAATATTCATTTGATAATTCATCATCTATTGTAAAATGTGTTTCATTATTTTCTTCATAATATTCTACTGATATTATATTATATGTTTTAACTATATTATTAATTGCGACATCATAACTATTACTTATATCTAAACCAAAACTATATATCTTTGTTAAATCAATTGATACTAATTCATCTATATAATATTGATTTGTATTTATAATAAATTTAGTTATGTTATATTGAATATTATTTATAATTATATACTTATAAGTTGTTGTATTTGGAGCACTTGATTCAATTGTAAAATGGGTTTCATTACCTATATTAGAAACAGTTGTTATTAAATATTCTGTATATATAATATCATTATTTTTTATAATTAATACATTATTATTTTTATAAAATAATTGATAATTTGAAGAATTATCTAAACTATCATCTGTTATTATATTTAATAAATATCCATATTCTGTATTATTAATAATATTATAAGTTTCATTTGATATAATAGATATATCTGTTGGTTGAACCATTTCTGTTGTATTAAAAGATAAACTATCAGTATTTACATAAACATTATCAATTATTGGATCAACTAAATGATTAAAATTATCTTTAATATCTACTATATATTTATTATTAGCTTTAATTAATTCATTAGATTCATAACCTTTATTATCAAATTTAATAGTATATTTAAATATATCATTTGTTATTAATTTATTAATTTCATTTTCATCTGCAGTTTTATTATATAAATCTTCAATTATATTTGCTTTTATATAAATTGTATCATTTTCATTATTAATATTATTTATTAAGCTTTGGTTATAATATCTTTCATTAAAAAATGCATCAAAATATTTACCATAATATTTATTATTTGATGATAAATTAACAACTCTATCCATTTTAGTTAAATTATTAAAATTATATTCTTTTTGATTTGTTATAGAATTATATAATTTTGCTATATAAAATTTAATACTATCCATATAATTATAATTTATTGGTGTAGAATTATTAGTATTAATTGTATTTGATATATCTAATAATGTAATAATTATATTATTCATATTAGTTCCATATAAATTATAGGTATTAGTATTATTAATTATATATCCTATATTTGTATCAATTAAAGATGGATTACGGCCTACTGTTATATTATTTATATTATAATAAATATCAAAATCTCTTGATAAATAATTTGTTCTAACATATTTATTGTTTACTAATTTAAAATTATCTGGATATAATATAAATTCATCTTCTATTGTTATTATATTATTAGTTATAGTCCATTTATAAGAACCGTTATAAGTACCTAATATTAATTTAATTATATCAATTACATTATCCCAAAAATATTTCTGTGTTATATAATTTGATATTTGGTCTAATAAATATTGTTCTACTAAATATAATTCATTCATAATATTTTGTGCAGTTGAATTATAATAAATATATGTTAGAAATTCTTTTATTACTACTACCTCGTCTTTAGTAAAATATGATGTAGAAGTTATTGTTGAAAATGTTGTTCCATTATATACTATATCATAATTTTCTAAATATTGTTCTAAATTTGTATTATATCTAGTTGTTATTAGTGTCCAATCTCTCCATGATTTATATTGATTAGTTATAGATGTCATATTTATATTTTCATCATTTATAAATGCTTTTAATGAAGGAACACTTGTTGATATTTCTGGTTCTAAGAATATATATAATGGATTTGTTCTAGTATAATTTGTCATAATATTATATAACATTGGTGTAGTAGATGTATCTAATACATTATATGTGGTTGTTAATATATATTCATTATTATTATTAATAGTTGAATAAGTTATAATATTTGTTTTACCTATACTATTTGTATCATCTATATCTCCTATATTAACATTATTAGCAACTGGAGTAGTATTATCAACAAATGTTAATACATTTTCATAATTAGTATAATCTAAATACAATCTATTAACTTGTTTAAATATATAATCATTATTCAAATCTACTATAGTATCTAATGTTGAATTTTGCATTAAACTATATTCACTTTTAATTGTTCTATCATCAGCTACTATTGAATCTACAAATGCATAATCAGTAAAAGAAATATAATTTATTGTTTCTAAATAAGTATCACAATATAAATAAAATTTAGTTGGATCGACTGTTTCTTCTAATAAAACTTTTATATCATTTACATAAATTGTTTTTGTTAATAAAATATCAACAGTTAAATTAGTATTAAATTTACCTAATTCTATATAATATTTCCATTTTTTATTTGATTTAACTGGAGTAGTTAATATATTAATTACTTTTATTTTATAGAATAAATTCATTCTTGTTCTATCAAAAACATTAATTGGTCTGTATATATTATATTCTGGTGTTAATAATATAATATTATTATTTTCAGTTATAGTGCATGGAATTATATTATGTAAATAAAATAATGAAGTTTTCTTATTATTAAATGTTAATGAATTTGTAATTTTTATTAAATAATTTAATACTGTTATTTGTGCATAATGTTGAAAATATTGATTATCTTCTGTAATTTCTTGTATTAAAACATATTCAAAATAATCATTCTCATATCTACAATTTGACATTATTGTTAATGGAACTTCTGTATATTTATTTGATGTAACAGTGGCATTACCTAATACTATTCTTGTTGGAATATAATTTTCAATAAAATAATATGGTGTTAAATCTGCATTATTATTATCGAAATAATTAATTTGCTGTATTAAAGCACTAGATATAAGGTCATCACTTTGTATAGGCGTATTTAATTCTGGTATAATAGTATCCTCAATTATTATAGAATAAAAATTTTGAGTTCCACTAAATAATGCTGACAAATATAAACTAGAATTATTAAAACCATTATTTAATATTTTTGGATAATCAATCTTACATGTATTTCTAATATTATGTCTATTTGATATTAAATTATAATCATTTATATTTGTTGCAGAAAATATTATATCATAAACTGTATTTGATAGGGAGGTTGTTATACTTTCTACATTAATATATACTTTTTCAAAATTATTTGTATTAGTGCTTGATATATTAATAACTTGATACCATATATTATTTATTAATATTGATTGGTAATAATTATATTTAATATCTGGAAATAATATATCACTTGTTAAATAAACATATGTTTCATCTAAATTAACAGTGCATTTCATCTTAATTGGAACATTATTATATGTATCATCTTGAGTACTACTTTCATAAATAAAATAATTATTAAAATCATGTTTAATATCCATATTGTCTATATCAATAATTCTAACATCATAAGTTCCATTTGCAATTACTCCATCAATTATACCATTAACCACTTTATAAAGACTTAATCCTCCATTATATAATTCTATCCAACCGAATAAATCAATATCAAGTGTATTATTTGTTATAACTACTTCTTTGGTAATAAAAGGTTGATAAGGAGCATAAAATACTAAGTTTTGACTAGCTACAACTGGTGCAACCTTAAATGTAATTTTATTACCATTAATTGTATCTATCACATAAATTATATTATTATTAACTAGTATATCTAAAGGTAATAAATACACTTGTGTCTCATCATAATAAAATTCTCCATCAATATACAATATATTAATATTACAACCTATAGGTAATTTATAAAAATAATTAGATTGGTTATTAAATAAAGCACTTGTATATTGACATAATATATTGGTATCTATATAATAATCACCAATTAATAAATAATCGTTTGTATTTGCTTTTTTCTCTAAATAAAATTTACAAATTCTATTATCATCGTTTCTAATATTTTTTAATAATGTATTCTTATTTAAATAATTAGTAAATATTCCATAACTATAATAACCATTATACATTGCACTATAATCTCCTTTAAGAATAACTGTTCCTAAATAACAATTATAATACGATGACCATCTAGTTATTTGAATAACACAATAACCTAATTTAATTATTTGATTTCTTTGTAATTGATTTATATTACAATAAATATATGCATCCTTTTCTATTATATCATATGAAAAATCATTATCTGTTAATTTAATAAAAATAGGTTTATAATTATATACAAATATTTCACCTGTTGTTATATTTTGAGGGATTTCATATAATAATTCAATTCCTAAATCAGTATTATTTTTCTTTTCACTAAAATATAATATATTATTAGATATGATTATAAAATATTGATAATCTTGTAATGTAGTATTATTTATAAAAAAACCATCAATATTATCTACATATGTAATATAATTCCATGGTTCTAATAATGATGATATATTATTATTATCTATACTTTTAGCTGTTGCATTATTAGTAATATAATAAGTCTCATCAAAATTTAAATAATTATCATTAGTAATAGTTACATTAATTGTTTGACTAGGAGATATAAATTGAGCTCTATTTAGAGCTGGTAATGTAAAATAAATAGATTGTGCAAATGCAAAATTATAATAAGTTGCTCCAACATAAGATACTGATTTAATAGAATTAGGTAATGCGCCTATACCATTATAATTATAATAATATGGTTCTCTAAAATTAATTTCAGTTGCTCCATTAACTAATCTTAAATTATGATATAAATATGTTCCCCCAAATGCTGTATCAATTAATAACCATAAATAAATTTTCTCATTATTTTCATTAAATATCTCAATCATATGAAAGTAATCAACATATGCACCAAGTGTGGTATATTTTTTTATTAAATATATTTCAAATATATTACCATTTTTAACTATACTAATTAAATCAGAATATGTTGATAAGGTAGATGTCAAAGCACCTCCCCCAGTTTTAGATATTCTACATTTTAATACAGAACTACCAACTGATATTGCATTCCAAATAGTATCAGTCACTATCATTAAATTATCTAATTGTCCTTGTAATGCAGGAGTTACACCTGTTGTATCTATAATATAATCTAATGTGGTAGGTGTAGTAGTTATAATAATAGGTCTAGTATAATTAGTAATACCATTTGTTACTACTAAATTTGTTCTAATATTTTCATTAATTGGATTTAAAAATAATTCTAATCCATTAATATTTTCAATATATATATTATTAGCAGTATAAGTGCCATTATTTAAATTAGGTTCTAATGATGGATAAGTTGGATCTAATGAAGTTGATAATGTTATTTTATTTTCATATACATTAAAATCAACATTATTAACAGTAATAGTTTCTTTAAAAATATCAGGATGTTTAAACAAAATTGGTTGATTTATATTATTATTATAATAAAATAAATAATTACCATCAACAAATATAGTAGAACCAAAATCCTTTAATTGAAATTCATAATTATTTGAATTATTAGTTAGCTTTATCCAATATTCTTTATTTTCTATTTTATTAATTATATCAAATACATTATAAAATGAAATACCTGATTTATCAATCATAATAGGAGGTAAAATATTTGTATCATTTGATACTTCTTTATAATATACATTATATGGTGTAGATGTATCACTTATATTTGTATCATAAAAAAAAGCTAATATTTGATTTAATATATTAATATTGTTATTATATGTTTGGTATATCAATTCATCATTTTCATTATATATAATATAATTAGTATATGGTAAAGTATTACTATGATGAAAATTAAATTTAGATATACTTAATATATTATATGTAGTGGATATAAAACTATTAACAATTGATTCTAATGTAAAAAATAAATCAAATTCTAAAGCAGTCCATATAATATTTACTGTAGCTGATGTTTGAACATATAAAATTTCAGTATTATAACTAAAACTAATAATATTAGTCATTAATAATTCTAAATTATTATCAGCATTAACTTTTAAATAACCATTAATTCCATTAATAGTTACTATATAATTATTACCTGATACAAATGGATGAACTGCAGTAGGAGTTACTATATAATATGAATATTTTTTAGCTGTTGCATAAAAATCAAATAAAGCAGATTGATTAGCACTTATGGTTAATTCATAAGAATTATAATTAATTCCATAATAATTTTCAATAAATTTTAATTCAGTATTAGTAGAAATTACTATATTATTATCAGTTATTAATAAATCAGGAACAGTTAAATTATCATTTATTGCTCCACTAACTATAGATATTGCTCCAATTAATTTATAATAATTATTATATATAATTGGTGTTTTATCATAAATTTCTTTGTATTTATAGGGAATTAATTTAGAACCTTCATTACTATAATAATTAGTTCCATCATCTGTTAATATTTTTGCATCATTAATGGTTAATTCTAAATTATTATCAACTGAAGGAACTGTAGATAAAGCAGGTAATGTAGATAATGTAATATTATATTTATTAGTATCACTAGTAATATTATAATAATTACCTTTGATTTGATATTCATAATCATATTTTTGGGGGAAATTATTATTATTAACTATAACTAATCCATCTTGATTATTATTAACATAATTTAACATATTTAATGCATATGAACTATAACGATCTAAATAACTAATAACTTTTGGATTAATTTTTAAATATGGTTTATAACAATGCCATGGCGAATTAATTATTTTCATTGTAGTTGTATTAAATTTATAAGCTAATGCACTAATTATAACATAATCAGTTTTAAGAATATTATTACTTTTATTAGTAAAATTATATAATGATAATGCTAATGCTGTATTACTATCAAAATCTATTAAATTATAATCATCTAGTAATATTTTAATATTAGATATATCTGATGTTAAATTATATGTGTTTAATAAACCAGCATATTTTGTAATATTTTGTAAAGTTTGACCATATTTTAATCCAGTTTGAATATAATTTAATAATTCAGTATATGTATTAATATATTCACTTTGAGATGATTCAATTATATTAACCACTTCTGTATAAATATCATCATATAATCCATCATATACATGAATAATAGTATCAATAATATTAGCTTTATATTTAACATCTGATAAAATACTATCTTGATAATATATTGAATGTAAAGTAGAAGAACCTGTATTTCTTAATATTTGATTACTTTCTAAACCATAGATATTAACTAAATTTTTATTATCAATATAAATATTATTAGTTAATGTATTTGTATTATTATCCAACATTTTTGGTAAATTATAAAAAAGATATATATTATCACTACTAGATGGTAAAGATATAATCATTGGTTTTTGCATCATATAATCATTTACTTCAGAAACTTGACTATTTAAAGAACAATAATCATAAAAATTTGGTAAATTAGTATTATTGTATATAGTTGCTGTTAATGTAGTAGAGGATGTTAATATATTATTATCATAAATATACAAATATATATTATTAACATCTGTATTAATTATTTTCATTGAATATTCTACACTATTTCTTGTTATAGTAAATGTATTTAATGTTGAAAATAATGCTAGTTCTCCACCTGATAAAGATGATTTTAATAATTCAAGATTAGGATAAGTAGTTGTCATTGGTTTATTTAATTTTGTATCATCAATAGTTATATTAGTAAGTGGTAAATTAATTCTAATTAATGTAACTGTATCATAATAATTATAATCTTTAGGCAAAATATCAACACCTTCAGGACTTACTAATTGATATGAATTTGTTAATCTACAAATATATGTAGATACTACATTATTAATAGTATATACCATTAATACTTTAGTAAAATTTGGTATCATATCTACATTAACTACTAAATAACCTGAAAATAAATCTATGCCTTTATCTTTATCAAATACAGTAATATTAGTAAAATCATTAGAAACTATATTAGGTGATTCAATAACTGGAATAGATAATTTAATAACTTCATATAAATAAAATTCAGCAATTAAATCTTTATTAGTATAAATAGAATTATCAAATGTTAAATATAAATATGTATCATCAATAGTATAGCTTAATACATTAATATAAGCAACCTGTGTTTCAATATCTGGTCTTAATACAATTTTAAATTCAACTAGATTTGATTTATAAAATAAATAATTAGTATATTCTTTTTTAATAGCTATTATATTACCAATTTCTAATAATGTATATTTAGTTAAATTAGTAGTATTTAAAAAATAATATTTATTATCGTATTTTAATTCATGAAAATAACTACTAGTATTAATATCAGTATATACAGTATCCATATAATCATTTATATTCTGTTTAGATAGTGTTAATGGAGTTAAGGTGAGAGGAATATACCCAATAAAAGATTCAACATTAAATAATTCTAATAAATAGTTTTTAATCAAGTCTTTAGTAATATAATATAATAAATCAATATTATAATAATATAATAAACCTTTGAAATCAGCTAAAGGATTTAATTTAGAAATTTGTATATGTCTTTGATATAAAAAACTATTAATTTTATTATAAAATAATTTTAAAAAATTAAATTCTGCAAAATATTTCTTTTTTAATGTATCATATAATTTATTTATAATTACAGCATAAACATTAAAAACATCTTGAGGATATTGTTCTATATTTAATATAGAAGAATATATATTGGTAGTATTGCTAATTTCATTTATGAATTCATCATTATCAAATCCAATTAAATCATTTCTTTTATTATATCTATCATCAATAACTTTTAATTCTATCCAAAAGTTTTTAATTCTAGCAACTGTTGATTGAAAGGTTAATAATTTATTTTTAATTAAATTTTCTTTCAAATAATAGTTCTTTTTAAATTCATAAAATAATAATATTTCTAATTGAGTATTATAATCTAATTTATCTAAATTAATTAATAAATTATCATTCCACTCTGATATTTGATTAGTATCTGGATAAGTAATATTATTATTTATTTCATTTAATGTATCATTATTTGTATTAATAACCATTTTAATTTCATCTAATATAGTAGTGGTTGATGTATCATCAATTGTAAAATAGTCAACACCGCCAACATTTGTATAAGTAACAGTTAAATTATCTACTGTTTTTATTATCATAGAAGTAGTTAATGTAAATGGTAAATTTAAGGATGCTATATCAACCGTATAAATAGGATAATCTCCAATTATAGTACCAGAAGTTAAATTTGCATTAGTTAATGTAATATTATATAATGAATCTGTTTTAATTACTGCATATTTTTTATAAAATGTATATGTTTTCTCAAATGATGGATTTAAATCAGTTATAATATATTCTAATACTAATGATGTTTTAGTAATAGTATTCTGTTTAATAGTTTCTATTTCATCAACTGTATTAATATTATTAGTATTAATATATTCTTCGATTAAATATGTATCTGCTACCGTAGATGGATTATTATTATATAATACATCAAATTCTAATGCCATAAAATTATAATAACTACTATCAATAGTGCTATCAAATTTACTAATATTTTGATATTGATTAATAATATTATCTTCTATTGTTTTTGTAATATATTTATCAAAAGAATTTTGAGTTAATAAATTTACTTTATATCTATCTTTTCCATTAATTAATTTATCTAAAGTTAATTTATCATAAGTTGAAGATAAATTGAGTAATACTGGAATAATATCATGAGAATATTTATAACCATCAATTGTATCTTCGTTAACATTCATATTAAATGAAAAAAAGATAATATCTGTATTAGTATTAATATTTAAACCAGCTAAAGATATAAAATATTTACTTACATCGCCAAATTTAAGTTTAAAATAATTATAATGAAGATCTGGTAATTGTAAAAAAATTAATGGTATTAAATAATAAATATCATTATAAATAATTAAATATGTTAAATAATTATCAAATATCATTTCATTTACATTAGCATTATTTGTAGTAGTAGTATTACTAGTAATAACATTTTGAACTAATTGAAAATAAGGAATATTAACTGTTAGCCATATTTTACCAAGTAAATGTATATCTTTTGGTATTTTCATAAATGTAGTATCATCAAATTTCATTGGAATACTTTTTAATGAAATTTCATCTTTTATAAATAATTCAGGAGCAATATAAGTTTTTTTAAAAAAAGTAATTTGTGGATCTTTTGAAAAAAATTCATTTTCATTTTTATTTATATAAATTTGCATGAATGATGGATTATAATAATTTTCTATATTTTTCATATTTGCCATGTTGTATTATTAGAAGATACTAGATTTTTTTCTTTATATTTATAATGAAATATAACAATTATCTTAAAGCTATTATATTAGAAAATTGTCCGTATTCGATTGCTTTAGATGAAATGTTAAATAATTACAATATTCCTTTCGAAAAAATACTCGTTAATCATAATAATAAAGGAAAATATAAAACAGAATTAATAGATACATTCCCCCAGTTATATTTAATTAATAATAAAAAAGAATATTTAATAGGTGGATATTCAATATCTAAAGAAGTTATAGATAGTATAAAACATTACAATAATTTAAATATTATTAAGAAAAATATAAAAAAAATTTTACCTCATTTTAATAATAAAAATATATTAAGATTGATAAAGTTAATTATCAGTTAAAATCACTTTATTATTTTTAAATACGCCGACTATTTTAGATGAAGCATTATATACTTTACCATCAGGTATATTTTGATAATAAAAGTTATTTCCATCAATAATAATTTTTTCTAAATATTCTTCAATATCATTATCTTCTTCTAAATTATCCTCACTAGATATTGTTATTGATGATAATTTTAAATATTTATTTTTTAAATAATCACTATTTATATTTTCACCTTCTGCAATACTATCAATTAATTTATTAATAATAATGTTATATTCTATTTTCAATAATTTTTCATGCTCCATTATAAATTCATTTACCTTACTAGCATATTCTTTATTTAATTTACTACAATAATTATTTATTAAATCTAGAAATATAGTCGCTTCATCTGTATTAAGTGATTTTACAAATGAACTAACTTCAGTTTTGATTTTTTTGGAATATAATAGTTTTTTCATTAATATAAAGAAACTATTATTAATAGAATATAATATCAATTTTTCCCATTTTCATTATTGATAAAAACCGGACTAGTTTTTCTTCTTTTAATATCATTTAATATATTGTTTACATTATTAACATTCTTATTACCCCAAAAATTAATTACTTTTGGATTAATTGGATTAACAGGAATGTTAATATGTTTACATAATTTCATTATATAATATAAAATTATTATAAATAATATGATTATCAATTTTTATTACCTTAGGTAATTAAAATAGATATCCTGACCTTCGGTCTTATAAAAATTGATATAATGAGTATAAAAGTATAATCATTATATATATTAATATGTTTTTAGTGGATAAATATAAAAATGAAATAATGTCTGGTGTTGTAAACAATTTATTAGTATCCTTAAACACTCATAATATTATTTATAATAATATCGATAATATTATTAAATTACCACAAAATGAATTTATTAATATAATTGATAATTTAGAACATGGTAATTGGAAATATGCAAATCTCCCACATTTATTATTTTATGGAGCTGAAGGCTGTGGGAAAGAATTTATAATTCAAAATTTACTAGAAAAAATATTCACAAAAAAAAGTGTTGAATTACAAGATACAGAATATACAATTAATGGTTATAGTAATACTAAAACTAAAGTTATGATAAAACAATCAAAACATCATATTGTTATTGAACCAAATAATAATGGATTTGATAAATATTTAATTCAAGAAATAATAGAAGAATATGCTAAAACAGAAATTTTACATGTTCTAAAATATAAACATTTATATAAAATAGTCGTTATTAATACTATAGATAATCTATCATATTATGCACAAGCTTCTTTAAGAAGAACAATGGAAAAATATGCAGATAGTTGTAAATTTATTTTTATTTCAAATCAATTATCAAAAATACATGAACCTTTAAAAAGTAGATGTTTAATGGTTAGAGTTCCATTACCTACAAATAATATATTGTTATCTATTGCATTAAATATTGGATTTAAAGAAAATATATCATTAGATGGAAAAGATATTATTAATATAATAAATAAATCAAATAATAATATTAATAAATTATTTTGGTATTTAGAATTAAAAAAGAATAATGTATCTAATGATGTTTCATGGTATAAATTAATTGATATAATTGTAGATGAATTACTTAATAAAAATAATTATACAATTAAAAATTTACCAGATTTAATTAAACAAATAAGAGAACTATTATATCAATTATTTATAACAAATATAGATTTTCATATAATTATTAAAGAGATTATGAATAATATTAAAAATAAAATAGATAATAATATATTAAAATATCATATAATAGAAGAAACCTCTAAATTTGAAAATAGAATAGCACAAGGAACAAGGCACATAGTTCATCTTGAGGCGTATTTAATTAAATTAATAAAAATATTAAATGTTTAAAATTATATTCAAATAAAATATCAATATAATTATATAATGAATAATATTGAAACAAAAATTAATATATTATATGATTTTGTATATTCAAAATCATTTAGTGATGAAGCAGATATAGATACAGAAAAATTTGAAAATCCTGAAAATATTGATATTAATGATATTAAAATTAAATTTGAAGGAGAAAATTATGATGATATAATTACAGAATTATTTTCAGGTAAATTTAAAAAGATAGATTTTATTAAAGATACTCTTATTTTAAAAAGATATACAGATGAAGGATATTCAATATCATTATATATTTCTCCCTATGATAATGATAAACAAATTGAATTATTTAATAATGATGGAATAAGTAGTATGAATAATAATGATTCATTATTTTCTTATTTATTAAGTAATTTAGTTTTAAATAAACAAACAAAGCATATTGCTCTACCTATTATTAATGTAGATGTAAAATTTATTCAAATGAGTGATATATTTAAACCATATAATGAAATATATAATAATTATAAAACATTAATTGAAAATGAAGAAATTTCTAATATTCTATCAGTGCGGGTCAGAGAAAATTTTTTTAAAAGTATTACATTAACTGAATATATTAAATCACCTAATTGTAATTATAAAGTATTATTATTTCAAATTATTCATACATTAGCTGTATTACAAAATAAATATCCTGGATTTAGACATAATTTATTAGAACCATCTAATATATTTGTATATTTAAGAAAAGAAAATGATAATGTAGATAAATATGTTTTTGATGATGAAGAATATTATATAAAAAATAATAATATTGATATTAAGATTACTAATTTTGGAGCAGCATATATTCCTAATTTATTTGAAGGTAAATTAAGTAAAAATTATGAATCATTAAATAGTATTTTAATAAAGAATGATAATGATTATTTTGATTTACATTATATATTAAATAATATACTTGATTTAGCAGAAATAAATGATAAAGAGACTAATGATTTTTTAGATGAAGTAATACCAGAAAAATATAGAAATAAAGATACATTATATTTACAAAAAGATGTTGAATTACATAAACCAATTGATTTATTAAAACATAGTTATTTTAAGGATTTTTTGCATAAACATGATATTAAAAAAACTATGTCAACAGATGATTATTATACAAATAAAACTAAAAGAAAAAATTCTAAACATATAAATGGAACAAGACAATTATCTAAACATGTTAAAAGTAGTAATAAAATTAAAAGAACAATGGTTGGTGGTGGAGTTAAAATGTATAATTTACCTATATCTAAAGTTGCTAATAATCCTTTTATATCTAATGAACAAAGACGTATATTAAAAAATGAAACAAGTATGCATACTAATCCAGAACCATCTTTTTTCAAACCACCTGTTAAACAAGAATCTAGAGAAGATGCATTTAAACAAACACAACTTGAAAATAAAGAAAAAAGAGAAATGGAAAATAAAAAAAGAAAACCTATGGGGGCTAAAGAAGAACAAAAAGAAATAATAGAAGATCCTTCAAGTAATAAAATTTTATTAAAACAAGATATTAAAATGAATCCAGATTATGCTAAACCATATTCATTCAAACCAATGCCAACTTGGGAACATGAATATGTTCCAATGCGTCCACCATCACCACCAGTTCCACAAGCTAAAATGCATTATGAACCAAAACCTTATAATAAAGATAAACCAGTTGAACCAAAACCTTATAATAAAGATAAACCTGTTGAACCAAAATCAGTTGAACAAAATAAACCTTATGAACAAAATAAACCTTTTGAACCAAAATCTTATAATAAAGATAATAAATTTCAAGAAAAAAGACATATTAGAAAAGAATCTATTGATTTTAATAAGATGAATAGAAGAGATGTTAAATATCCTGAAAGAAGACAAATAAGAGAAGAAAATGAATACAGTTCAAATAGTGATAATGATGATAATGATAATATTAAACCAAATGTAAAAGAATATATAGATAACATGTATAGTAAAGATGAACCAGTTATGTATAATGAAAATAAAAAATACCCCGAAAGAAGAAAAATAAGAGAGGAAAATAAATATAGTTCAAATAGTGATAATGATGATAATGATGATAATAAACCAAATGTAAAAGAATATATAGATAATATGTATAATAAAGATAAGCCAGTTATATATAATCAAAATAAAAAATATCCAGAAAGAAGACAAATAAGAGATGAAACTAAATATAGTTCAAATAATGATAGTGATAGTGATGATAGTGATAATATTAAACCAAATGTAAAAGAATATATAGATAACATGTATAATAAAGACAAATCTAGAGATACAACAAGAGATAATAGAGGCAGTTATAATAAATATCCACCAAGAGATAATAGAGATAATTATAATAAATATCCACCAAGAGATAATAGAGATAGTTATAATAAAGAAGAATATTATAGACCTCAGCAACAAAAGAATATTACTGATTATCCAATAATAGCAGAACAAAAATTATATAATACACCAGGTATGTTTCCTGCTCCAGGAGCAAATCATACTCATCCAAGATATGGAGGTCCAGCGTATGTAAATATAGATAATCAAGTTACTTATCCACCAAACTTTGTATATGAATCAGATAGATATTTTCCATTTGCAGCACCATTAAAAGTTCCAAATGAAATTCCTTTACAAAAAATATATAATATTAATTTAGGTGCACCTGGAGTTAGAAATTCATTATTAAATAGTATTTATCAAGATGCATTACCTGGAGACCCATATGTTTTTACTATGACTAGTCTATTTGAAAGAACTCAATTAATAAATATGATGCGTAATTCAATCATAAGTTTAAGAGATGGTGAAGAAAAAACACTCCAAGCTGGATCAGATTCTTTATTAGAATATATTAGATTATTAGAATTTAATCCTTATTCATTAGGAAAAAATCCTTTTCTTAATTTACCATATAATTTCTTATTATATACTGCTTCTTATCCAATTAGATATAATACAGAGAAAAATAGAGTAGAAATTGCTAAATATACAATGGCTCTTAATGTTAGAATTTATAATTTAAATAAAGGTTCCTTAAATATAACAACATTAAATGCAGATAATAATTGGAAAAATAGTGAAGTATGGAGAGAAATGAGATATTATAATTATATAAGAGATGAGATTAAAAATAAATACATATCACCTAATTTTATATCATTAATATTTTATGTAATAGATAAGAAATCAAAAATAAATTATAATGAAGTTAAAACTTTAGTTGATAAGATAAGAGATATTAAAACAGTAAATAAAAATCAAGATTTTAACTCTTTTCTAGAAACAGAAAAAAATAAGATAGATTTAAATATAGAAAGTGGTGTAAGTTTAGTCGCATTAACAGAAGCACCTACATCAAATATAGTAGAATGGGCTAGTCCAAAATATGATACAACTACAGGAAATGTATATTCACAAGTATCCACAGGTTATCATTCTCCTGAAGCATGGAAAAGTGTATTATTTCAAATTTGTTATGCAATGGCTGTTTTACAAGAGAAAGAATTATATATTAGAAACTTTAGTATGGAAAATAATATATTTATAAAGGATTTATTTAGTGATCCAAATAATATGGGTCATTGGATATATAATATAAATAATATTGATATGTATGTTCCTAATTACGGACATTTAGTTTTAATAGATACTAGATTTATAGATATTAAAGATATTAAAGAAGATCAACATAAAATGGAATCTAGTAATTTATATGATACTATTAGTAGTGATACTACTAATATTCGTACATTAATATTAGAGGATTTTAAAAGAATAATAGATACAGCACATTTTGATGGATTAAAGCAGTCATATGGTATGGTTAAACCAGAACAAAGTATATTAGATTTAATTACTAATATAAAAATAGGTGCATCTGCATCTCCTAATATACACATTAAAGACATAATTGTAGAACATTTTTCAGAATATATGCATAATCGTGTTGGAACATTATTAAGCAGAACTGAAAAAGATGCATTATCATTAACAGTTCTGCCTAAATTAATAAAAGGTAAATTAGTTGTATATCAATCAAGATATGATGAATATAAATGGGCTATATATGAAGGAGATAATAATAGAAAGAAATCAATAATAATAAAAGATAATAATAATAAAATACAAAGATTAGAAGTATTTTCACATAGCTTAATAGAATACCCTGATCCAAATAATTTATTACAAATATCTGAAAAAACATTTAGATTAAGTAAAGATTCATTAATTGATACATATAAATTAGAATAATTAATAGATATTAATTAGAATAATTAATACATATAAATTAGAATAATTGATACATATAAATTAGAATAATTAATAAGAATAATTAATTAGAATAATTAATAATAATTATATATTATATTATAATATAGAATGTTATCATATAATAGTTATAAACCAACAGATAAAGAAAGAGAATATGTAGGGAAAATTATTAATATAGAACCAAATGATATATCATATAAATTTTTTAGTGATATTAATGTGGACTATATAAATAATAATTTAATTGAACAAGTAAAAGAAATCACATTAGAAAGATATGGGAAAAAGATGCAAATTCAACCACAAAGAAAGCATATAGTTGTTTCAATTATGAGACATATATATTTTAAAAATATAAAGAATATGTTTCCAACTGATATAGAAGTAGATATGTTAAATAAAGAAGTATTAAGACAAATGGTTCCAATGGTTGTTCGTGAATTAATAGCACATATGAGGTATATATATGATTATAATAGTATTGTTCCAATTGATTTACCTAAATCAGATAATAAAAAAATGGGTAATTTAGGTTCATTTAATAAATTATTTATATATTAACTATTATTTATTATATTATTTGCCAAGCAAATAATATAATAAAAATTATAATTTATTCAAATCTTTTATTTATTTACATCCACATTGATGGGATTTCTCCTTTTGAAGTTGCATGTCTATAAATAAGAACAGATGCACATGTTTTAATAGCTTTCATATGGTTAGCAGCAGTATCATCTCTATATATAGGATATTTATTACGTGATTGTGGGTCATATTTAACATAATCAGTACCTGAGTTACCTCCTTTAAATATAGTATATGAACCAGTTGCAAATTCTTTAGTATCTGCTTCTGATAATGTTTTAGCTGATTCAGTTTTATAGCATACAGCGCTTACTAATTTATACATATCAGAAGAATCACTACCTACTTGTATATCCTCTTTAACCTCCAATTCTGTTAAATTTATACGTTCAACACCAGCAACTGAGGTTGGTAATGAAAGAAGATTAAATGTAGTGCGACCTTGAAGAACATTTATTAAACGACGGTCAATATAGAATACAATTATTTGACGTGAATACATAACAGTTGTTTTACGTGTAGTAACCATATTACCTTCAATAAATTCTTGTTCAACATCAAGAGCATCTTTTAATTCTTTCTTCTTTGGGTCAATAGAACCAACACGGATGTTTATCATTGGAATATTACCAACAACTGGGCGAATAACCATAGAGTAAGGGTTGTATGCAAAACCTGTTTGTAATGGTACAGTTGATACAGTTGTTGGGCGGAATGAAAATGCAGAGAATAAACGTTTAATGATAGTTCCATCGTGACGACCATATAAGAGTTCAGGATTATCATGTTTATTAAGACGGCATACATCAATTGCTGTGATAAAGTCTTGTGTAGCTGGTGTATATATTTGACCATTACGAAGATGAAGAACCATATTCCATAAATGATTTTGAAGGTTGCAACGGTGAAGTAAATCACCAACTGGTGTGCGCATGTCGCATACAATATCATTAGGGTCAGTTACTAAATTGTAAAAGAGTTCATAATCAGGTTTGGTAAGAATTGGTGTGCGATTATAACGAGCTTTAACAATACCTGCCATGTTGCTATAAAGAAAGTGGCTTTCAATAATATCAAATTTAGGAACGAATAAGGCAGCAACAACTGGATGAATAAATTGAACAGGATTCATAAATTTAGAATCATATTCAGCTGATGCCATTTCTAATGGAAGAGTCATAAGGTCAGCGGTTTCTGAAAATCCACCATATAAAATTGATTGGAGAATAACTTGTGAGTGAAGAGTTTTAGAAGTATCATGGAGTTTAATAATTTCTTGAAGATTGCGATAGTCATCTTCATTTACGTTAAAGTGGTTGTCAGTTCCATTTGAAACAGTGCCGAGAACTTTCATAAGATTAGTTTCTGGCATAACAACTTCCATTGAACCACTTCCAGCAAGTTCTTGTTCATAGATACGTTGGAATTCAGCAAATTCAGCTTCAGTTAAATTGTGTTTCTTAGCATGGGCACGAGCTTTTAATAAAAGAAAGTGGAAAGGAACATTTTGGGCAGCATATTTGGCTTTAACTGCAGCTGCGAATTTTTTAGCTGATTTAACTATACCTGAATGGCGTGAAACGAAGAGTTCTTGAATTTTGTTAACAAGGTCTTCGTCTTTATAACGTTGGCGTAATGCAGCCATAGCATTAGCAAATTGATTTTTATTTTGAAGCTTAAATAAATTGGCAACTTCGTTATCAACAGTGCTTCCTGATCTATTAGATGTTCTGCGAGACATATATATAACTTATTTTAGAAAAAAATAAATAATTTATTTAAACTTAGTATAAAATTTTCTATATATTTTTTTTAAATTTTATAACATTTTAATTATACAGCAAAATGTTATAAAATTTAAAGATTTTTATAATATTTTTATATAAATATTGAAATTCATAATTTTTAAAGAGTTATTTTAATACTTAATATTATGGATAATAAATCAAATTTATGGATTAATAAATGGAAACCACTAAATATAGGAGATATTATTGGAAATAAACAAAATATTCAAAAAATAGATGAATGGCTTGCTAAATTCGATAAACATAATAATAATGCAATTATTATTAGTGGAGCTCATGGAATAGGTAAAACATTATCAATTGAATTATTATTAGAAAAATATAATTATAAAACTAAAATAATTTATCCAGATGAACTTAAAACATTTAGAAATGATATGGATTTTGATGATTATTATAATTATGATAATAGTGTTTTTTCTAAATTTAATATTAATTCATCTAAATGTAATTTATCTGATAAAAAATTAGCAGTTGTTTTTGATGAAATTGAAAGTATTACTCTAACTAGTGAAAAAAAATATGTTTTTAATATATTTAAAAATAATACAAAAAATAAAAGTTTTCCCTTAATTTTTATATCTAATACAAATCATAGTAAATTATTAACTGATTTGAAAAAATATTGTCCAGAAGTTAAATTCTTTTCACCATCTTCATATGATTTAATAAAATTTATACAAAAAATATGTAAAAGTGAAAATATAGAAATTAATAATAATGGATGTTTAGAAAAATTAATACAATTTTCACAATATGATGTAAGACGTTTAATAAATCTATTACAAGATTTTAGTTATAATTATAAAATATTAAATGATGAAAATATAGATATATTTATTGAAAAATCTATAAATAAAGATACTAGTATTGGATTATTTGAAGCAGCACTTGAGTTATTAAATAATGAAAATAATTTTGAGAAGATTTTTAAATTATATGAAATAGATAAAGTATTAATTCCATTAATGGTTCATGAGAATTATTATAAAAAAACTATGTCAGTAAAAAATAAAATGTCATTTGAAGAACAATTAGATAAAATGATAGATATTAGTGAATCTATTTCTATTGGTGATAATATAGAAACAAGTATTTATACAGACCAAAATTGGTATTTACAAGATATTCATGGTTTTTATACATGTTTTTATACATCTTATATTGCAAATAAAATGAATAAAAAAATAACTATATCTGAAATTAAATTTAGTGCTGACTTAAATAAAACATCTTTAAAAAATATTAATAGAAAAAATATTACAAATTTAGAAAAAATTATTGGAAAAAAATCAATAGAAGAACTATTATTATTATGTAAATTAACAAATCATTTAATATCAAATAAACATACACAATATATAATTGATATATTAAAATACTATAAAAATGATTTTGATATAAAAGATTTAGAATTATGTTTAAAAATTGATAAAACTATTGAGTTTTTAACATTATCAACAAAAGATAAAAAAGAAATTAATAATTTAATATTATCGTAATATTATTTCTTAATATAATTAATGAACATAGATATATTTATTTTAATGATAATTTCATTTATATTAGGTTTTATGGTATGTAAACAATTAAATCTACAAACAGAACATTTAGTTAACTTGGATGATTCACGCAAAGTAGAATTATCTAAATGTTGCACTAATAAACAATGTTATAATAAACCTCCTCATTTAAGAGATAACTGTGAAGAAAATAAGAAAAATGCATTTAACGATTTAGAAAAAATTTTTAAGGAAATGTATTCTCAAGAAGAATATTATAATAAATTAAAAGAATTGAATTTAATAAAGGATGTAAGTAATTTTGATCGTGATGTTAAATATATGAACGAATTTAATGAAAAAATAGCATTAGGTATGGAGAAAGCTACATTTGATAATGTAAGATTAGATGATAGAGATGAAGTAAGAGGTAATATGGTTGGTATACATGCTGGATATAAAAAAACCGTAAATGAACCAAACAAATGTGTTATGTAATATAAATTAATATTTAATTTTTTTTAAAATTAAATCTCTGTATTAATATAAATGAATACTAGTCTATTAATAGAACTAAAGTCTGACTATACAACTATATTAAAACAAATATTAGGACCACTTATTTTAGAAGGCCTACAATCTATATATAAATCAGCACAAAATGTATGTGATAAAAATAATGTTTTAAAAAGTTTTCAATTATTATTAAAAAAAATTCCAGATTGGACTATGGAGACTATAACACATGAATTAGAAAGAATTAATACTTTAACTTCTAATTCATATCCATGGTTAATTCAATTAGTTCAAGCTACTTTTAAAATAAATATTTTAATACATGATTTAGAACCAACTGACCAACTATTATCAAATATAACTTACGGTAAATTTATTCATCAAATTTATATAGAATGTTATAAAATTTTCTGGAGAGACCCATTTCTATTTTATCACGATTATACTCCATTAGAACAAAAGAAAAATAATTTACTTGTAATTGAAAATATAGAAAAAGCAATTGATAATGCTGTTAGAAGATTATTACCAATTAGTATGATATTAGAGAAATTTGTAGGTAATAATAATGCAATAGATTTAGCTAATTTATATAATATACCTGTATTATTATCACAAGTAGAATTAGTTAAAACTAATGTAGCAAAAGATGTATCACTTGCTGTATCACAAGCTGTATTATCTTATTTAGAAGAAAAAATGCCTCAATCTACTCCTGTTGTTGTTCCTCCAAAACAAGTAGGTTCCGGTGATAATGATAATTCAAATAATATAGTATTAAATGATACATTAGAAAAAAATGTAAATAATCAAATATTAAATATAATTAATAAAAATAAAATAATTTCTGATACTAATGAGAATGAAAATAATCATTTTACTGTAAATAATCATACAAATCATAATTCATTAAGTGATAAAAGAACATCGTCCACTTTAAAAAAAATTATAAATGAATCATTAAGAAATTCTCATAATAATAATTCACAAAAATCTATGAAACAAGGTTCTAATCACTCACATAGAACTTTATCAAATTCTGAAAATAGTAATATAAAAAATAAAATATTAAAAGAATTAGACACAGAAACAGTTTCATATAATCCAGATGAAAATAACAATTATCAAGATGTATTTTCAAATAGTGAAATTATAAATAATAATACTATTAATACCAATGAAAAACAAGAAAAAAAATCAAGAGAGAAATTTTTTAATAATTATTTAAATATATAAGATGGCAATAATTTATCTATTAAAGCATAACCTATAGATATAGTTATGACTATATATAAAGTTTCATCATTATTAAGTGCAACTGATGGAATATATCTAGTAGCTATAAATGCTATTAAACCAATTAATATGTATTTTATAATACGATTTATTATCATTATATAATATATTATATATAATATATTATATAATATATTATATATAAGTATGATAATTCCATTAATTATTTTAGGATTAATTATTATTATATGGATACAATATCCTGATATAAAAGATGAACAAGATGAACAAATATATAAAAAAATATTTAATAGAATAAAACTACCATTAATATTTATTTGTTCTGTATCTATAATTTATTTATTAATTTTTAATAAAAATTGTGAAAATTTATCTGATATAAACAATCAAAAAGTTTATATGTCTAATCCAAAATAATAACAAAAATTAGTTTCACTATATTATTAATTCTATAATATTATAATGACAACTAAAAATATTAGATATGGCAATAATAGTCTTATTATTAGAAAATTTGATATTAAAAGTATGCCAGATTTCGTTACAATTGCTATGATAGCAAAAAGAGCTTCTGGTAAAAGTTATCTTACAAGAGAAATTCTATTTCATATGAGAGATATACCAACTGCTATTGCTATAAGTAAAACTGAAAAACTTAATAAATTTTATACAGAATTTATTCCAGAATTATTTATTTATGATGAATATAGTAGTAGTATTTTAGATAAAATATATCAAAGACAGGAACAAATAGAAATGGATAACCAAAGAAGAAGAAAAGAAGGAAAGAAAGAAAAAGATGGAAGACTTATTTTAATTATGGATGATTGTATGAGTAGTAAGGGGACATGGGTTAAAGAACAACAAATATCTGAATTATTTTTTAATGGTCGTCATTATAAAATGTCTTTTATTCTTACTATGCAATTTTCATTAGGTATACCACCTGAGATGAGAAGTAATTTTGATTTTATTTTCTTATTAGCAGAAGATTTTATTAATAATAGAAAAAGATTATATGAACATTACGCAGGTATGTTTCCTGATTTTAATACATTTCAACAAGTATTTTTAGATTTAACTGAAAATTATGGTTGTATGGTTATTAATAATAGAGTTCATAGTAAAGATATTAGTGAAAAAGTATTTTGGTATAGAGCAAAAGAAACTCCACGCTTCACTATTGGTTCTAGAAAATATAAAAAATATCATGATAAAAAATATGACAAAAACTGGAATAGAAAAATAGAGGTCTTCGATCCCACTATGTTACTTTCCAAACGCAAAAAAGCATCTAATTTAGTTATTGAAAAAATACATTAAATATAATATTATTTAATTTATTCAGTTGGTTTAGGTAATCCAGCTGTTTCTTTTTCTAAAGTCTCCTTATTAGTAGAACATTCTTTCAAACGTTCTTCTAATTTCTTAATTTGACTATCAATATTATCTAAATATGAAGTGATTGTTTTAGCTTCATCTACATTTTTAACTTTACTTAATTTACTAGTTAATTCTTCTTTATTCTTATGATGAGCTTCAATATTCTCATTAATATTTTCAATCATCTTGTCTGTCTTTCTTAATTCATGAAATAATTTAGCATTCTTTTGACTTTCTTCATGACCTTTCATAATAGCATTGAGTTGTTCATCAGCATACTCTGAATCACCAGCTGCAGCTGAATTAGGCGCAGGGTCGAATGGTAGAAAATCACCATTAAGCTCGCCTACAAAAACATTAAAACGATTATCTTCTTGTTGAACTTCCTTAGCACGTGCTTGTGCTTCTTCTAGTGTCATATATACACCAGCAAGACGAATACCTACTACAGTAATTTTATCATTATCTTTTGAACGAAGAAATGAAAAACAACCCCAGTTTTGGCCTTTGGGAATACCAGTAATAAGCTTACGTTGATACGTTGTAGAACTCATATAATATTATTATTATTATTCTTTTTAAATCAAAATATTATATTATAATATTATAATTGTTTTTTAAGTTGTAAATATTTTGTTTTATATTTTAAATATTTA
>JACCDX010177103.1_pt1 | contig 35028 bp, 45 predicted proteins | sample 7449681 | NCBI WGS metagenome assembly JACCDX01 (sample SAMN15323450, study PRJNA562643) | freshwater metagenome | isolation source: river surface water | place: USA:Blue River Watershed | collected 2017-08-18
AAATTTCCATTACAAGCAGAAGAAGTTAAACAGATTGATGAAGCGGTTATGGACACCTTGCATAAGCTTGTAAAAGAAAAACAAGCAAGGTCTGTAAAATTTGCATCAGGTCATACTAGAAAAGTTGATGGTTATACTGCATCTGCAATCACACAAGTTCATTCAGCGTTGAGTGACGAAAACAAAAAGAAATTTTCTGACATGGTTCACAAGTCACCTGAACACTTTCAGAAGGCAGCAGACTTTGCATTTAAGCACAGCAAATGAGTATAGTAAATTTGATTCTCTCTGGTAATCTAGATCAAGCTAAAGAAAGTTTATTTCTGCGCTTGAACGAAATTGCCGCTGGCAAACTAGAAGAATCGAAAAAAGAAATAGGTAAAAGTTTCTGCGAAGAATTAGAAGAAAATTTTGATATTGAAATTGACTTTGACGAACAAGAACCACAATTGCTTGATGAAGCAGTTAAGTCTAAAAATATTATTCGTCAAGGTCGTATCATGAAGATCAGACGTAGAATTCGTAGAAACTCAAAAGGTAGAATCGTAGTTCAAAGAAATGTTCGCCGTTCTGCCGTAAAAGGATTTAGAATCTCTGGTAACAAAGTTGTGCGTATACCAGCGATTAAACGTATACAAAAAGCGAGAAAACTCAAAAGATATTGGAAAACTAAGGGTAAGGCTAAGTTAAATAGAACCTTACTCAAAAGAAAAATGTCTTTGAGGAGACGCAAATCTATGGGAATAAGATAAAATGCCTTTAACAAAAGATATTACGAACTCGTTGCGTAGCAAGTCAGTCATTCATTTGACAGGCTCTGGTACAACTACAGTTTACCTAGCCAATCTCGCAATCAATGCAAACGAAACAATAACAAATGCATCTATTGCTACATTGATCACTTCAAGCAACAACGGCGCATGGGTCGTTAAGCGTGGTGCAGACACAGCTGGTGCAGGCGGCTATACGGTTTTTGAATTGGCAGGTGAAAATTATTTGCCTCTCACACAGTCTGATATTTCAGTATCAACTAACTCAAGTTCTAACTTAGTATTCACTAATTCAGGAACTCAAGGAACTTTGATTATGACTCTGACCAAAGTCGCATCATACACAACACCTTTAGCGGATATCTAAAATGAAACTAATTAAAGAAACAGTAGAACAGGTTAAGTATCTTACCGAGGCTAGCGAAAGCGGCAAAAAGAGCTATTTCATTGAAGGTATTTTCTTAGTAGGTGATACACCAAACAGAAACAACCGTTTATATGAAATGAAAACACTACGTAACGAAGTTGCTCGTTACAACGAAGAATTTGTTAAGTGTGGTCGTGCATTGGGTGAGTTAGGTCATCCTGACACACCAACACTTAATTTAGAGCGTGTGTCACATATGATTGTGTCTCTAAAAGAAGATGGCAATACATTCATTGGTAAAGCTAAAATTCTTGACACCCCATATGGAAATATTGTCAAAAACTTTATTGACTCTGGTGTTCAATTAGGAGTTTCCTCACGTGGATTAGGCTCTCTAGTTCAGGCAAGAGAAGGATATAATGTTGTTCAAGACGATTTTCGTCTAGCAACCGCTGCTGATATTGTAGCTGATCCATCTGCACCTGGTGCTTTCGTAAATGGTATTATGGAAGGAAAAGAGTGGCTATACGTTGAAGGACGCTATGTTGAAAGAGACATTGAGCGTGCAAAACGTATCATTCAAAAAACACCATCTAAACAAGTTGAAACAGTTGCATTGCATCTGTTCGAAAATTTTCTAAGAAAACTTTAATTTTATAAATAAGAAATCATAAGGAGATTCCTAATGTCTAAGAACAAACTTTTCGAGGCTGCCGCAGAAATTCTTGCATCAAGCAAGGGTTCAGCACCTGCTATGCCTCCTCAAAAACTAAACGGAGAAGTCGTTGATCTTGGTGGTCCAACACCACAGAACAGCAAGCCAGACGATAACTCTAACAAGATTGATACTACGAAGGCAGCTAAGAGCGCAACTGCTCCTACTACTAAGCCTTCTGATGCATCATCACAAATCCCTTCTACCAAACTAGAAGAAGTCGAAACTGAAGATGAGATTATTGCCGAAGAAGAAAATTCTGAGCCAGTAGTTACATTGAACTTGGCTGCTTACCTCTCTAAGAAGTATGGCACTGCACAAGAGTCAGTTACCGAAGAAGAACAAAAAAGACAAGTTGAAATGAAAGAAGATGTTGCCGCATTGTTCGGTGATGACGAAAGCATTTCAGAAGAATTTAAACTCAAAGCTGCAACAATTTTTGAAGCTCGTGTTTTTGATCGTCTTTCACAATTGGAAGAAGAACTCGAAGGTCACTATGCATCAATGTTGACTGAAGCTGTTGAGCAAGTCAAAGAAGATTTGGCACAAAAAGTTGACGATTATCTAAATTACGTTGTTGAGCAATGGATGGAGAAGAATGAAATCGCTATCGAAAGCGGTCTACGTTCAGAATTGACCGAAGATTTCATTAACGGTCTCCGTAATTTGTTCACTGAGCATTACATCAACATTCCAGAAGAAAAAGTTGATCTTGTTGAAGAACTATCAACCAAAGTTGAAGAACTTCAGAACAAACTCAACGAAGAAGTTGAATACAATGTTCAGATCAGAAAGCAACTAATCGAATCTATCAAGAATGAAATTGCTGTTGAAGTTTGCGAAGGTCTCACATTTACTCAGTTTGAAAAAATCAAAACACTCGCAGAGAGCGTTGAATTTTCCACAGAGGAAGAATACAAACTCAAACTAGAGACAATCCGTGAAAACTACTTCCCATCTGGTGCTAAGAAAGCAGATGCAACACAACTTCATGAACAAGTAGAAGATGGCACCGAAAAGCCTGTTATTCAGGACGATTTCGTTAATGCTGTTTCTAAAGCAATCTCAAAAGTTAAAGTTTAAATTCCAAAATAATTAGGAGAACATAAAAATGTATCTTTCAGAAAATCTACAAAAGAAATGGGAGCCAGTCCTTAATCACCCAGACCTTCCAGAAATTAAGGACCCATATCGCCGTGCAGTTACTGCATTGGTATTGGAAAATCAACAAATCGCAATGCAAAAGGAAAGCCAACTTCACACTGGTTCTTTCTTGAGAGAAGATTCCCCAACCAACTATGTTGACACTGGTGGTTTCGGTGGTGGCGCTCCAGCTGCTGGTCCAGTTGCTGGTTTCGACCCAATTCTTATCAGTCTCGTTCGCCGTTCATTGCCTAACCTCATCGCTTATGACATCTGCGGTGTTCAGCCAATGACTGGTCCAACCGGTCTTATCTTTGCAATGCGTTCACGTTATGATACCCAAGCAGGTGACGAAGCATTCTACAACGAAGCTAACGTAACCTTCTCTGGTACTGCTTCTAACAACGGTGGTTCTGGTTTTGGTCTTACCCTTCAAAGTAATACTTCTACCACTGGTAACGTTTTTGCTAACACTGTTCACGCTGGTGTTTCTCCTGCTCCATCGACCACTACTGGTCGTGCTGAAGCATTGGGTGATGGCAATGCAGCTAACACTTTCCAAGAAATGGCATTCTCTATCGAGAAGGTTACAGTTACTGCTCGCACTCGTGCATTGAAGGCAGAATACTCAATGGAACTTGCACAAGACTTGAAGGCAGTTCATGGTCTTGACGCAGAAACCGAACTCGCTAACATTCTTTCTAGCGAAATTCTTGCTGAAATCAACCGTGAAGTTATTCGCACAATCTACTCAACCGCTAAGGTTGGTGCACAAGTTGGTACCACAACTGCTGGTACATTCGATCTTGACACCGATTCTAACGGTCGTTGGATGGTTGAAAAAGTTAAGGGTCTTGCATTCCAGATCGAACGTGAAGCTAACACCATTGCTAAGACAACCCGTAGAGGTAAGGGTAACGTCTTGATCGTTTCTTCAGACGTTGCATCTGCTCTTGCTATGGCTGGTATCCTTGACTACAACTCAGCACTTCAAGGTCAAGTTAACTTGACAGTTGATGACACTGGCAATACCTTTGCTGGTACATTGTTCGGTCGTATCAAGGTGTATATCGATCCATATTTCCCAACTTCTTCAACTTCTGAGTTCGCAGTTGTTGGTTATAAGGGTTCTAACGCTTATGACGCTGGTTTGTTCTACTGCCCATACGTTCCTCTACAAATGGTTCGTGCAGTTGACACTGGTACCTTCCAACCAAAGATTGGCTTCAAGACACGTTATGGTCTAGTTGCTAACCCATTTGCTCAAGGTACTACTCAAGGTCTTGGCGCTATTGTTCCAAATAGCAACCTCTACTACAGAGCATTCAAGATTTCGAACTTGATGTAATGAGTTAAGTCACCGCTAAGAGTGACATTTCAGGAGACCTCGCAAGGGGTCTCCTTTTTTTATGTCATAAATATAGCATATAGGAAACTAAAATGAGCGCACTAACAAGAACTCCTACTAATCCAAATCCGTTACAGCCTAATAAGTTTCAATTGAACTTTGCAAGGTTGCCTAACATGCAATTCTTTTGTCAGAACGTTGATGTTCCTGGCATATCTTTGTCTGAAATTGCAATAACAAATCCATTTGTTGAGTTGTATTCGCCTGGTGAAAAGGCAATCTACGATTTATTTAATGTGACGTTTGTGGTAGACGAGAGAATGGAAAGCTGGCGTGAGATTCATGATTGGATTCGTGCAATGACATTTCCAAAAGAATATGAAGAATACGCAAGACTCAATCGTTTGAATCGAGCCGCAGGATTGTCGCCAACAAAAACTCCACAATTCTCTGATGCGACTCTTACCGTATTGAATTCTTCTAACAAACCAAATATCATCTTTAAGTTTCATGACATGTTCCCAACCACATTGTCATCGTTTGTTTTATCGGCAGCAGATTCACCAGAAAGCATCATTACAGTAGATGCAACATTTAGGTATACTTACTACGATATTGAAGTTGTCTCTTGACAAATAATTTAAAATGATGTAAACTGTGAATAGAGGTATATTATGAACAAACTAGACGAACTGCTTGAGATGTGGAAAAAAGATGCTGAGATTGACAGGACTGAACCTGGCAAAGCATTACTTGATATTCCAAAACTTCATAGTAAATATTTGAACATTCTTTCACGACACAAGTTGTTGCAGAAAGAAACTGAGTTTAAGTATTCCAGAATGAAACGAATTAAATGGGAATACTATACAGGCAAAATGGATCAAGATGATCTTGCTAAGTATGGTTGGGATCCGTTTCCATATACTCTTAAATCCGACCTCAATATATATTTTGAGAGTGATGAAGATTTAAATAAACTTGAAGCGCAGAAAATCTTACATGAACAAGTTGTTGAGACTTGTCAGAGTATTCTGAAAGAACTAAATTCAAGAACGTTTCAATTGAGAGACTTCATCGCTTGGGAGAGATTTATCCAAGGTGTTTAATGGCTGATATTATTCTACATAAACTTGATGAAGTTTTTATAAGATTTGAATGTGAAAGATCACTGGCGCAAGAACTAAGTGATCATTTCACTTTTTTTGTTCCTGGTTATCAATTCACACCACAATACAAGAGTCGTGTTTGGGACGGGAAGATACGACTTGCAAATTTAAAATCATTCACAATTTATGCAGGACTACTGCCATACATACAAAAATTCTGTGAGGATAGAAATTACAGAGTTGAGATTGATAGCAACATCACTCTAACAGAAAACTTGTCACTAAAAGAAGCGGACGATTTCATTAAAACATTAAACGTTCCTTTCGAGAGACACGACTATCAATTACTTTCATTTGTAAATTTAATTCGAAACAGAAAAGGCTTACTACTATCGCCAACATCATCAGGTAAATCATTCATTCTATATCTGATTATACGCTACATTCAACAGACTTGCAAGAGAGGTCTGCTAATTGTTCCTAGAACATCTCTTGTTGAGCAGATGTTTTCTGATTTCAAATCTTATGGCTGGAACTCTGAAGAAAATTGTCATCGTCAATATGCAGGGCGAGACAAGTTCACTGATAAGTTTTTGACAATCACTACATGGCAGTCAATCTATCAACTACCAGCAGAATACTTTGAGCAGTTTGATTTTGTTCTTGGTGATGAAGCACATGATTTCAAAGCAAAGTCATTGACAACAATCATGACTAGTCTTTCGAATACAAAGTATAGAATCGGTTGCACAGGAACACTTGATGGAACACAGACACACAAACTTGTGTTAGAAGGTTTGTTTGGTCCAGTGATGAAGTTCACGACAACAAAAGAGTTGATGGAGAAAAATCAAGTTGCAGACTTGACTATCAAGTGTCTTGTGTTGAAGTATGCAGATGAGATTTGCAAACAGATCAAGACTATGGACTATCAATCCGAGCTTGAATACATAGTAATGAACACTGCAAGAAACAACTTCATCAAGAATCTTGTGTTGTCGCTCAAAGGTAACTCACTTGTATTGTTTCAATTAGTAGAGAAGCACGGTAAGATACTTTATCCATTAATCAAAGAAGCTGCTGGGAACAGACATGTGTTTTTTGTTTACGGAGGAACTGATGTTGAGCAAAGAGAAAAGATTCGTTCAATTACTGAAAAAGAATCTGATGCAATTATTGTTGCATCTTATGGCACTTTCTCTACTGGCATTAATATTCGCAACCTACACAATGTCATCTTTGCAAGTCCTTCTAAGTCAAGGATTCGTAACTTGCAGTCAATCGGTAGAGGACTACGACTCGGTGATAACAAAACTCAAGCTACACTATTCGATATCGCAGACGATTTTCGCATAGGCAAGTTTACCAACTTTACCTTGAAACATTTTACCGAACGTGTTAAAATCTATGAAGAAGAAAAGTTTAACTACAAATTTTACAACATAGAATTAAAAAATGGCTGAAAACATCAAAATCATTCGACTGCAAGGCGGAGAAGATATTATAGCAGATTGTCTAGAAGATACAAATCATTTGATTCTAGATAACCCAATGCATCTTATCTTTAAGCGTGGCGTCAATAACGCTAAGATTATGGTTCTTCTTCCCTGGTTGCCTGTTGAGATTATCAGTGAGAACATTGCGAGTGTTCCACATAAAGATATTCTCTTGAGTCTGCAACCAAAGAAAGATATGATCGACTACTACCTTGAGACTGTTCAGATGTTGAACGTTCAATTGGATCAATCTTCTATTAACTTTGATGGGGATGATGATTCGGATGAATCGATGTTTGATGAACTGCTTGATGAAGCTATTGAACAGAAGAAGAACAGTAGCATTCATTAAGGACCTTAGGTAGTTCTTAAGATTAATTATCAAACAGGACATAGATATAGTAACATACCGAAACCACTTGTCAAGCGATATTTTCGGTAATATTGAAAGAGAACATTATGAGCAAAAATCCAAAACACTACGTCAACAACGCTGACTTCTTAGAAGCATTGATCAAATACCGAGATTCATGCAAAGAAGCAAAGAAAGAGAACAAACCTGATCCTCAGATTCCCAATTACATTGGTGAGTGTTTTCTGAAGATCGCAGAGCATCTATCAAGAAAACCAAACTTCATTTCATACTCTTTCCGTGACGAAATGATTGCTGACGGTATCGAAAACTGCCTAATGTATTTCCGTAATTTTGATCCTGACAAGTCAAAGAACCCATTTGCATACTTCACCCAGATAATTTATTTTGCATTTCTACGCAGAATTACCAAAGAGAAGAAGCAATTGTATGTAAAATACAAAGCTACTGAACAGTTCGGTATCCTTGATGAAGGTGCGCTGTATGAAGATGAGAATGGAAACATGAGACAGTTTCAACTGTATGACAATATCTCTGAGTTCATTCAGACATTTGAAGAAAACAAAAAGAAGAAAAAAGAAAAAGCTACCAAGGGTATTGACAAGTTCATCATCGAAGAAGATGATTTACAAATTCCTACTGAATTGGATTAATTATGAAAATGGTAATTCTTGGTGACACGCATTTCGGTATGCGTAACGACTCACTGTTATTTCATGAATACTACAGAAAGTTTTATCATGAAGTTATGTTCCCATACATGAAAGAGCATGGTATCTCTACCATCTTTCAATTAGGTGACTTGTTTGATCGCCGTAAATTTATCAACTTCAATTCATTGTATCAGTCACGCAGATATTTCTTCAATACATGCAGAGACAATGATATCACACTGCACACCATTCTCGGTAATCACGATATCTCATACAAGAACACACTTGAAGTTAATTCGTCAAGTTTGCTTCTCAACGACTATGATAATGTTATAATTCATAATAAATTCAATACCATTGAGTTTGATGGCGTTCCTATTGATGTTGTGCCATGGATTTGTGATGAAAATGAAGTTGAAATCTTTGATGCAATCAATAAAAGCACATCACAAATTTGTTTTGGGCACTTTGAAATTGCCGGGTTTGAAATGGATCGAGGCAATGTATGCCACGAAGGTATTGACGTAGATCGATTTAGACGTTATGATATAGTGTTGTCTGGACACTTTCATCACAAATCGGCAGATAAGAACATTCTCTATGTTGGCACGCCAGGCGAAATGACTTGGGCAGACTTCAATGACGAACGAGGCTTTCATGTCTTTGATACCGATACAAGAGAACTTGAGTTTGTGCGAAACCCATTTCGCATGTTCAACAAGATCACGTATGATGATGGCACACAGACATTTGAAACGTGGAAAAACTTTGACTTCTCTGCTCTTAAAGATACATACGTGAAAGTTATTGTTTTGAACAAACAGAATCCATTTTTGTTTGACAATGTGATTGACAGTCTTTACAAGGCAACTGTTGCTGACATTTCGATTGTTGAAAACTTTACAGACAATCTTGAAGATATTGATGATGATATTGTGAATCAAGCTGAAGATACTATTACCATACTTAATAAGTATATTGACAACTTGACACTTGACGTTGCACCTGATAAACTAAAGACTTTGCTGAAAGAACTTTACATCGAGGCAATTAACAAAGAAATTATAGAATGATTTTATTTCGAGCAATTCGTTGGAAGAATCTACTTTCAACTGGCAATTATTTTACTGAAATTAAACTTGATTCGAACACTAACACTCTTGTTGTTGGTGAGAATGGTTCTGGTAAGAGCACTATGCTGGATGCTTTGTGCTTTGCGCTTTTCGGCAAAGCGTTTCGTAATATCAATAAGCCACAACTTCTAAACTCAATCAATGGTAAAGATTGTGTTGTTGAAGTTGAATTTGACACGAACAATCGAACCTACAAAGTTGTTCGTGGAATCAAGCCGAATGTCTTTCAAATCTATCAAGATGGCGAACTCATTAATCAAGATGCCGCATCACGAGACTATCAAGAACTACTAGAAAAAATCATTCTCAAGTTAAATTACAAATCATTCACTCAAATTGTAATTCTTGGTAGCGCATCATTTGTTCCTTTCATGCAATTGTCTGCATCTGATCGTAGAGCAATCATTGAAGATTTACTTGACATTCAAATCTTCTCTGCGATGAATGGTCTTGTCAAAGAGCGTTTGTCTGAAAACAAAGACTCAATGAATACCATGAAGTATGAAATTGAGTTGGCACAACAACGTTATGATCTTGAGAAGAAACGTCTTGATGAAATTCAACAAAACAACGAAGAACAAATCAGATTGTATCTTACCGAAGTTGAAACGAATAAAACTGTCATTACGAATCTGCAAGAAGAAAATGCGAATCTGACAAATCATGTCACTACTCACACAAACGAAGTTGCACTACAAAACGAAACGCAAGCTAAACTTACGAAGCTAGGTAAACTAGAATCGCAGATTGAAAGTAATCTTTCAAAGTTTCGTAAAGATATCAACTTCTTTGAACACAATGATAACTGCCCAACATGTCGCCAAGAGATTGCATTAGAATTCAAAGAGTCTGAATTGAATGAACTTCAAGAGAAAACAAAACAGTGCGAATCTGGACTGAAACAACTTGAAGAAAAACTTTTGCAAGAACAAGCGAAGCTAAATCGAATCGCAGAAATTCAATCATACATTCAATCATTGCAAATTAAGATCGCCACCAATACTGCAACAATTACTCAGACAGATGTTTACATCAAGAGAATTGAGAAGCAAATTGAAGAATTAAAAGCATTGAAAGTTTCCGATTCTGATGCGACTGAATTAAACGCAATAAAAGATAGTTTAAACGACTTAAAGCGCAATTTAAGAGAGTTAATCGATGACAAGAACTATTTTGAAATCGCTGGTAATCTTCTGAAAGATTCTGGTATCAAGACGAAGATCATCAAACAATATCTGCCGATCATCAATAAGTTAGTCAACAAATATCTTTCGTCACTAGATTTCTTTGTGAACTTCACCTTAGATGAATCGTTCAAAGAAACAATCAAGTCACGTTATCGTGATGAATTTTCTTATGCTAATTTCTCTGAAGGTGAGAAGCAAAGAATCGACATGGCACTTATGTTAACTTGGCGTGCAATTGCGAAGTTGAAGAATTCTACAAATACGAACCTGTTGATTCTTGATGAAGTGTTTGATTCAAGTTTAGACACAAGTGGCACTGAAGATTTGATGAAGATTCTTCACATGCTTGAAGATGTTAGTTTGTTTGTCATCTCACATAAAGGCGATGTTCTGCTTGATAAATTTACTAACATCATTCGTTTCGAAAAGCATAAGAATTTCTCAAGGATTGTTAAATGAATTTCCAAGAATATCTAGGTCACTACAAACAAATTATCGATAAAGAAGTTGAAGGTTGGTTCTACCCAAAAGACTTGATTCTTCTTTATGGTATTCTTGTTGAATTACAAACACCTGATATGGGTGATGTTTGTGAGATTGGCGTTGCATTTGGTAAGAGTGCGATTGCCTTGTCGCAATTCAGATTGAACAGTAAATTGTATCTGTATGATATTTTTTCAGAAGATGCTAGAAAGATTGCAGAAGCAAATATTCAGAAGTTCGGTAATGTAGATAATATTGTTTGGAATCTTCAAGACACAACACAACTAAATTACGATGATTTGAAATTTGATCGTTCATTGAGACTTCTTCATATTGATGGCTGTCATGAACATTCAGCAGTTCTAAGTGATCTTCAATTGTTTAGTCCTGTGATGGCAGACAACGGTGTGATTGTTGTTGACGATTACAACGATCAAGAGTATCCAGGTGTCAAGAGTGCAGTTATTGAATTTTGTTTGTCAAAAGCCAATTATAAGAATTGGAAAATAATTGCCATTGGAGATAACAAAGCCTATATAGTCCAGAAGAAATTTCAAGAGCATTATCAAAAATCTATAGTTGACTATATGGTCAAAGCACAAGATCAATATAATGTTCCGTTCGTTTTACGTATGGGCTTACGTGAAGTATTAGACACCAACGTTCTGATGTGTGATTCCAGAACGGTCTGGGACCCAAGAATTATTAAAGAATCACTGTTCGATAAACCAATGATAGGATAAGTCATGAGTTCATTTTCTGAATTTTACTCTGATGATAAAACAAAAAAGGCAGTTGTTACCGGTGCAGGGCACAATTATGTTATTTACAAGTATGTAAATGGTAATATGATTGGCGCTGATCCTTATCCCAATAAATCGCTACAGGCAGTTGAAGATATTGCGGAGGATTGGGTAAATGGAAACTAATTTTATTACAATCGATACTGGTGCGGGCATAGCGCAACCAGAACAAAAACAACTAGAGCCATTGCCTCTATTTGACGAGCATCACCCAATGCTCAAGCAGAAGATTCCTGAGTATGTCGGAACACTACCTAATGATAGCTTGACAGTCCTTGTAAATAGGCTTAAAATGACGATGCGTAAGTTTGCTGGCATCGGTCTTTCTGCTAATCAGTGTGGCGTCTTTCAGCGAGTCTTTGTGATCGGCACTGATCAATTTCAGATTGCATGTATCAATCCAAAGATTCTTGCACACTCTGACGAAATCGAAAGAGAAGCTGAAGGTTGTCTTTCATATCCAGGTTTCTATTTGACGATTCCTAGATACAAGTGGATCGATGTTGAATTCTACAGCGAAAGAGGTGAGTTAAAACAAGTTAGACTTGAAGGTCTATCTGCTAGAATTTTTCAGCATGAACTCGATCACATGAATGGTGTTCGCTTTGAAGATCATGTTGGTCCTGCCGCTATGTTGATGGCAAGACAGAAGCAAGAAAAGCGAATTAAGAAAATGCTCAGGAGAAAAAAATGAAACCGTGGCAACATGGATATGAACTAGAATACTTGAAAGAATTGGAATCGAAGTTTGCTGATTATAACGCATACACTTTGTCGCCATTTGCAAAGTATAAGAAGAATAACATTGCAGAATCTTTGCATAAGAACAATCTTCTGATCATGAAAGATGCGATGATGGAATGCATCGTCAGTAAGTCATCTTCAAACATCAGCATGCATGGTAACACTGTAATTGCAAAGAAGTTGCCTGGTGATGTTACTATCGGTAAGCTAGTCGGTAATCTAGAAACAATCAAAGAACAAGTAAAGAATCTGAATGGAAAAGGATTTTGGCTTTACGTTTGGGCTGAGAACAAAGATCATTGCGAGTTAGCAGAAGATATGGGTTTCTGTTATGTTGGTCCTAAGATCACGACATATGGTGAAATCTTTGCAATCTATTACAAAGGTGAACCTAGAACTTTTCCTGTTGTTGATTCTGCTGAATACGCATCGATTAAGAAGATGGGTAATGTCAATAAGAAATTGATTGACAAAATCTATGACAAGCTACAGAATCTGCCTGCGTTTACAAATCATTACAGTAACTACAACAAAGATAAATCTTGGAGTGCATTGTCACTGCGTGGATATCTTAGCGATCCCTCATTCATTACGAAGCCAATTGAAATGAGTGATGCATGGAAAAAAGAAAATGAGAATGTAGAATTTGAGTTGCAAGATACTCCATTGTTCGCAGAGTTTCCTGAAGTTCGTGAGTTGTTGAAAGAGTTTGGCAGTAAGATTCATCGTGTTCGCTTTATGAGACTGAAGCCAGGCGGCGGTGAACTTGAACGACACACTGATCAAGTTGATCCTGATTCTGGTGGTTCCATTGGTAAACTCGCACGAATTCACTTCCCGATAAAGACAAATGACGATGTTCTTTTCACTGTTTGGGATGTGAAAGGCAACGAACAGAAAGTTCACATGGGTAAGTATGAGTGCTGGTTTCTTGACACAAGAAAAGCACACCAAGCAATAAATGGTGGAAACGAAGAACGAATTCACCTTGTAGTTGACATTGAAACTGAGAAAGATTTGCATGACAGAATTATCGCCTGAAGATTATCTTGATTTGATTGGTGATTGGCAAGACCCAAACCCTGCGCCGATCATTGAAATGCACGAAGGAATTCACGTTGTTCGTGATGACTTGTTGAATTATGGAAGCAAAATTAGATTCGTTGATTACTTCATTGGTCATGCGCCAGAAAACAAAGAAGTAAATGAATGGGTCTTTGGTTCTTGTCCTGCAACTGGTTATGCTCAAATCAGTTTGCCTGTTGTGTGTAAGCGTTATGGTAAGAAAGCAGTTCTGTTTATGGCAGAACGTAACATGGATAAATTGCATCCATATCAGCAACGTGGCATCGAGCTTGGCACTCACTATCATTGGGTCAAAATGGGTATGCTGAATGTAACTCAAGCACATGCAAAGAAGTATGCCGCTGAAGATACTGTTCATCGCAGAGTTTTGCCACTTGGTCTTGAACATGAAACTGTTCTAGCTTCTATCATTCGTGTTGCAAGAAACTTGCCAGTGAAACCAAAAGAGATTTGGTCTGTTGGTTCTTCTGGCACAATGAATCGTGGTTTGCAACTAGCATTCCCAGATGCAGAAATTCATGTCGTGCAAGTTGGGCATACAATGAAGCCACGAGAAATTGGCAGAGCAATTCATCATATATCGCCATACAAGTTCGATAAACCTGCTAAAATGCATGAGATGCCGCCTTTTCCGTCTGCTCCTACATATGATGCAAAGGCATGGCAACCGATGATGGATTGGTATAAGACACATGAAAAGAAAGGCGATGTTATGTTTTGGAACGTAGCATTTTAATATGAAATATTTTTACGAAAAAAATACAGAGTTGATTGAGTCATCAGTCAATAAAAAATTTGAAGAACTATTGTGGATGTCCAAAGATGATTTTCGTCAGTGGGTCATTGACATGCGTAAAGAAGTCGTTCGTCTTTGGGATGACAAAGGTCAACCACCAAGAGTTGGCTACAATGAAATTGAAATCATTGATCAATTCAATGACATGACTTCTTTCCCTGTTCACAAGTTTCTTGTCAAAGATGAATTGACTGATGAGTATGATGTAATTCGCAATACGAGTGTTGTTGGTAACGCAGTTAATCAATGGTTTCCAACGATGATGAAAACTCGCATCAACTATACCAAAGATGTCAACAAAGGCAAATCAATCTACGATTATTTTTCTCGTGACGATCTTCTCGAAACGTTTGTGACTTATGCGTCACGACATTTCAAACGTGATTCTTTCTATCATTATTCTGCACCTGTTCGTGCAAACGACAAAGAGTTCTACAACAAGTTGCCAGTGACATCATCTGCAACTAAGTGGATTGATGAATTTGAAAATCGTTTTCGTGGATATGGCGAGTATGATTATTGGTTGTGTGGTGTTGCAGAAGATAAAGAATACACTGGCTACAGCGAAGAACTAAAGACTGCGAAGTTTTTGAGTCTCACGAAAGATGATATTGAGTCGATCAATATTCCAGATAAGTGCAAGACGAACGTTGACTATGAGAAGTCTACTGTATATCAGATTCGTCCATTCAAGCTAGGTCAAAAAGTTTTCCCTGTTGGTCTGAAAGCGTTTCGTGTTTCGTTCTGTCAGTATGCAGTCAATTTTCCACCATTGACTGCTAAATTTCTATACGAGAAATTCACTGATCATATCAAGACACAAGAACAGATTAACATCTATGATCCTTCTTCTGGTTGGGGTGGTCGTTTGCTTGGTGCAATGAGTGTCGATGACAATCGTAACATTCACTATATTGGAACTGATCCGAACACTGATCACAATACATCACCAGGTCGAACAAAATATCACGAGTTTGCTGACTTCTTCAACACGAAAACATATCGTGCTACTGGATTGTATCCAAAGACTCACACATACGAAATCTTTCAGCATGGTTCAGAAGAAATCCACAAAGACGTAAACTTTCAGAAGTATAAGGGTCAACTCGATCTAGTGTTCACTTCACCGCCATACTTTGCGAAAGAGGCATACTCTGAAGATGAAGAACAATCATACAAGAAATTCTCTCAATATGATTTGTGGCGTGATGGATTTTTGCGTAAGACATTAGAAACAGCAGTTGAATGGCTACGTGAAGATCGATATCTGTTGTGGAACATTGCTGATGCAGTATTTGACGGTGACATGTTGCCTCTTGAGCAAGATTCGATTGACATTCTTACTTCACTAGGCATGAAGTATCAAGGTAAGATGAAAATGTCACTTGCACAAATGCCGGGTGGTAATCGCATAGATACAGAGACAGGCTTACCGAAAGCAAAAAATTTCTGCAAGGTCAATGGCATGTGGTTGAAATACGAACCAGTGTTCATTTTCTACAAGCCTAAAAAGTAATACCTTTGTTTCTGTTGTAAAGATACAACAATTCTATAATAACCCTTGACTTTCATTGGATCATTTGCTATAATGATTCTTTGAGTTGAGGGTTATATGCTTAAAGAATTTTCTGAACAAGAGGAAATGCGTTTTCACTACAGTATGATGGACGTGAAAATGGCTATTGAATACCACGGTCTACAAGCCGTGCTTGATTCGTTGTTTTCTGACAACACGTATTCCAAAGATTTGGAAAACTACTTGACAAACATGGTAAAATCATCTAAAATTGTTTCTGTTGAGTGAGAAACCCATGAAATATTCCGTTGAATCTAAAAACATGTTGGCTAAGTTGATGGCTACTGAAAACATCAACATCGTCCACCAAAAACTCGATACTGCCATGTTCGATCCTAAGACTCGAACACTGTATTGCCCTATCTGGACTGATATGTCCAACGAATTGCGTGACCTTTTGCTTGGTCATGAAACTGGTCATGCACTTGAAACGCCCGTAGATGGCTGGCACCATGCCGCATCGGCTCGTGGTGCGAACTATCGTGCCTTTCTGAATGTCGTTGAAGATGCACGAATCGAAAAGAAAATCAAGCGCCGCTACCCTGGTCTGAAACGTTCGTTTCTTCAAGGCTATGCTGAATTGCTTGACCGTGACTTTTTCGGTATTCGAAACACTGATGTAAATACTCTGCCCTTTATTGATCGCCTGAATCTTTACACTAAAGGCGGCGTTACTCTGGGTATTTCTTTTTCTTCTGAAGAAATTGGTCTTGTCAATGAAGTGAATGAATGTGAGACTTGGGAAGATGTTCTTCGTGTGACTGAAAAAGTTTTTGAGTATTCTAAACTTGAACAGCACGAACAAAAAATGATGACCATCAAACTGCCTATGAATGCAGGCGATTCTGGTGATGGTGATAATGAACAATCTTCCGAATCTATGGAAGTTGATTCTATGGATACTGATGGTGCTGAAAAGACTGAACCTAAGTCTGACGCTCAAGATCAAAAAACTATTTCTAGTTCTTCTGAAAATGCCAATGGCAAAGCAACCGATTCGGATGAAGAATCTGAAGGTAATGGTTCGCAAGAAAATGAAGATGCCAAGAGTGGAAATGTTGAATCTAAGCATTCCGATGAAGTGAAAAAAACTGATTCGGAAGATGATTCTGATGAAGAACCCGAAAAAGTTTCGGCTACCATCAATCGTTTCAAACAATCTCGAAACCATGAAGGTGCTCCTTCTATGCTCGATCCTGTTTGCAAAACCGATGATGCATTCCGTATGAATGAACGCCTTCTGGTTCAGAACGGTAGCAAAACTGTTGGTTATGTTTATGCTGAAATGCCTAAGCCTAATCTTGAAAATATCGTTGTGCCGTATAAAGTTGTTCAGAAAAAACTGACTGATTTTTACAGCAAGCAAGATTCATATATTCAAACTATCATTAACAATGAAGTCAAAGATTTCATGAGTAAAAATGATCGTTATATTTCTCTGCTGGCTAAAGAATTTGAAATGCGTAAAGCCGCAAGCAAATTTGCAAAGGCAAAAATTTCTAGCACTGGTGATCTTGATGTAAATAAGATTTACAAGTATCAAATCGATGAAAATATTTTCAATCGTGTTATGCGTGTTCCGAAAGGTAAATCGCATGGTTTGATTCTGTTGCTGGATTATTCTGGTTCGATGCAATATAATCTTTCTAGTTCGATTGAACAAATTCTTGTTCTCACTATGTTTTGCCGCAAAGTGAATATTCCTTTCATGGTTTATTCGTTCGGTAATGCTGATCGAGTTCGTCAAGAAGAATTTCAACGAAACGCACGTTCTTTTGATATTAAGGCTAATGGTCTTGCCTTGAGTGATGTCGCACTGCGTGAATATCTGAATTCTAACATGTCTAATGCTGAATTCAAAAATGCAATTCGAAACATGGTTGCTTTGAAAAAGTCCTATGCTTCGTATCGTTCTATGACTCGTCCTCTTGTTGAGACTCTTTCGAATACTCCTTTGATTGAATCGATTGTTGCTATGCAACCGATTACTAATGAGTTTCGCAAGAAACACAATCTTGATATTGTGAATTTGATTGTTGTTCATGATGGCGATGCTGATTATGTCAACTCGGTTTATTCTCGTAGCGGTGATTCAAAAACCGTTTATGAAAATCTTGTTGTCACTGATCCCAAGAGTAAATATCAAATCACCTTGAAGGCTGGTTTGAGTTCCCGCCAATATTCTGAAAGTATGCGTGGTGAATTTTTCGAATGGTATCGCCAAACTACTGGTGCGAAAATCTTCGGTTTCTTCCTTATTGAAGGTAGAAATATTGCTAAATCGTCCGTGGTTACTCGTTATTGTGATGAAAAAGGCATGAACGTTATCGGTTCTCCTATGGACACTCGAATCGATGTTTGGTCAGCAAAAAAGTCTGAAGCCGTTAAGGAAAAAGTTGAAAAATTGTTCAAAGATAAATTTTTGATTTCCTACAATGAAGGCTACAATGCATTCTACTTTGTTCCTGGTGGTGATGATCTTGGAATTGATGACGGTGATTTTGAAATTGAAGGTAAAGTTACTGTCGCTAAAGCTAAGACTGCCTTTCTGCGCTACAACAAAAAGCGCCAACTGAACCGTGTGCTTGCATCCAAATTCATTGAAGGTATTGCTGTTGCGTAATGAATACAAAGGTAGTAGTGTATCATTTACGCAACACCTATTGACATTCCCTCCGTTTGTGCTATAATACATGTATTGACTCGATAAAGGTATATTATGTCTCGCCAAGAAACCCGCCAAAAGTTTTTGTCCGTTCTCTCCACTTTCGGTCAGCCTGAATTGACCGTTCAGGATATTCAGGCTCTTTGTGATAAATACAATATCAAATTTCCACAATGGTTTACGAAAGACCCCGACAATCGTGCCAGCCGTGGTGTCTACAAAAACATTATGTTCAGTGCGAATATTCAGCCCGTTGCTGAACCCATTGGTATGATTGCTAAGGTATTGCCCATGACTAAACCCGTTGATACTCCTTCGAATCGTATCACCAATGTGGTGACCGATCTTGAAGTTGAAAATCTGGTTCCTGAAAAATACAAAAACTACGTTCCGTTTGGCAACTTTGATGATCTACTTGCGATTATCAAATCCAATCAATTCTTTCCCATCTTCATCACTGGTCAATCTGGTAACGGTAAGACCATGTCCGTTGAACAAGCCTGTGCCCGCCTTGGTCGTAAATTCATTTGCGTTTCCATGACGCCCGAAACCGATGAAGGTGATTTGCTTGGCAACTATGTTCTGATCAATGGTCAGATGGAATGGCGTGATGGTCCTGTGACTGTTGCGGCTCGCCAAGGTGCTGTTCTGTGTATCGATGAAATCGATTATGGTGCACAAAATCTTTCCGTGTTGCAACGTGTTCTTGAAGGTAAGCCGTTTCTTTTGAAGAAGAAAAACGAAATGGTTGCTCCTGCTGAAGGTTTCACTGTTGTTGCAACTGCGAACACCAAAGGTAAAGGTTCTGAAGATGGTCGTTATATGTTCACCAACGTTTTGAATGAAGCATTCCTTGAACGTTTCTTGAACACGTTCGAACAAGAATGGCCGCCTGTTTCTGTTGAGAAGAAAATCATCACCAAAGAAATTGAAAAGTTTGGTCGCCCTGATCCTGAATTTGCTGAAAAACTTGTGGGTTGGGCTGATGTTATTCGCAAAACCTTCAATGAGGGTGGTTGTGATGAAGTGATTTCCACTCGCCGTCTGGTTCACATTGCAAAATCTTATGGTGTTTATGGTGATCGTATGAAGGCAATCGAAAAATGTCTGAATCGTTTTGATGAAGATACCAAGGTTTCTTTCCTTGATTTGTATGCCAAACTGAACGCTGAAGTTGTTCCTGAGCCTGCCGCCGCAGTGCAAACGACTTCTACCGATGAAATTGCATTCTAATCGGAATGTTTGCTTGATGCCCACTTCGGTGGGCATTTTTACAGGCACAAATAAATCATTACCGCAAAAAAGACTTGCAATTCATATTAAATAGTTATACAATGAGATATCGAGAGAATGACGCACTCTGATATATTTCCTAAATGCGTTACTTTTATTTTATGAGGTTAATTATGAAGAAATCCGTTAAAGAGAAAATGCTTGCTACCCTTAGCAAAACTGATGGCTACAACACGTTTACTGTTGCTCAAGCACGAGCACGTTTCGGTATCAGTAATGTTGCCGCACGGATCAATGAACTACGTGAAGAAGGTTATTCTATTTACACCAACACCAAGACTCTTGAAGATGGTCGTAAGATTTCCTTCTACCGCATGGGTAAGCCAAGCCGTGAAGTTATCTCTGCCGGCTACAAGGCTCTCAAGGCTCAAGGACAAAGTGTTTTTGCCTAAAATTTGCTAGGCTTTTTTTGAGGAGGCGATAAATAATTCATCGTCTCCTCTTTTTTTTATGGATGTATTATGGAAATCAAAATTGCAGTTGAAGAACTAAGAAAAAACAAACTGTTTGTTGCAACGCCAATGTATGGCGGCATGAATCACGGACTATTCATGAAGTCGTGTCTTGACTTGCAAGCAATGATGAATCATTACAAGATTGAAACTAAGTTTTCATTCCTGTTCAATGAATCACTTATCACAAGAGCTAGAAATTATTTGGTTGATGAATTTCTGCGCTCTGATGCTACCCACCTTCTTTTTATTGACTCTGACATTCACTACAACCCTCAAGATGTTCTAGCATTGCTTGCACTTGACAAGGATGTTATCGGTGCACCTTACCCTAAGAAGTCAATGAACTGGGCTAACATCGCCGCTGGTGCTAGAAATCACCCTGATCTTGATCCAAAACAACTTGAAACTCTTGTTGGTGAATATGTTTTCAACGTTGTAAAAGGCACAAAACAATTCCAAGTTACTGAACCTCTTGAAGTTATGGAAATCGGAACTGGTTTCATGATGGTCAAGCGTGAGGTGTTCACTAAGTTTGAGGAAGCGTATCCTAAACTCAAATACAAACCTGATCACGTTGGTCAAGCACACTTCGATGGTTCTCGCTACATTCATGCATACTTTGACACTGTGATTGATCCTGTTTCAGAACGTTATCTCTCTGAAGATTACATGTTCTGTCAATGGTGGAGAAACATTGGTGGTCAGATTTACTTGTGTCCATGGATGAAAACACAACACATTGGTACCTATGCATTCACTGGTGATATGCCTAAGGTCGCAGAACTTACTGGGAGACTATAATGAGATTTGAAAACTATGGCGTTGACGAGCCAACAACCAAGACTATGGAACCTGAGCCTGATGGTCGAATTGAACCAATCTTTCTGATTGATAATGATGGTGATAAAATGATCACGATCTCTGCAAATGATTTGTTAGATACTATTGAGATTTCTCTCAACGATGATATTCTCAAGTCTCAATATGATGAGAGTCCTGGCAGAAAGTATGACTTCGGAAAACTTGAGTATGGTCTGATTCCACCTCTTGCACTTCGTGAAATGGTCGCAGTGCTGACAAAAGGTGCTCAAAAATATGAGCGTGACAATTGGCAACTTGTTCCTGATTCCAAGCGCAGATATTTTGATGCACTTCAGCGTCATCTTTGGGACTGGAAAGCAGGTGAACAAAACGATCCAGAAACTGGACTGCATCACCTAGCACATGCATTGTGCAATCTCATGTTTCTCTATGAACATGATGTCAAGTATTCCGTTGACAAATAATAGAGTGTGTTATAATTGAATTTTGGAGTATATTATGAAGCTATCTAATGAAACCCTTTCTGTTTTGAAAAACTTTGGCAACATCAACCAAGGCATTTATTTCAAAAAGGGCACCACACTTAAAACTGTGTCTGCCCACAAAAACATTCTTGCTGAAACTACGATCACCGAGGATATTCCTACCAACTTCGGTGTCTACGATTTGAACAATTTCTTGTCTGTCGTTTCACTTCACAAAGATGACCCATCTTTTGAGTTTGACTCTAAACATGTTGTCATCGTTGGTAACAATGGTCGTTCGAAAATCAAGTATCGTTTTTGTGAGCCAACGATGATTGTCGTTCCACCAGATAAATCTATCTCGATGCCTGATCCTGAGATTTCTTTTACGCTTAGTGCAGAAGATTACAACTGGATTCTTCGTGCCGCCGCTGTTCTTTCTTCGCCTCAAATCGCAGTTGAATCTGACGGCACTAAGGTCAGCATCATCACTCTTGATATGTTGAATGATTCTGCTCACACTGATGCTCTTGAAATCGGTGCAGGCAACGGTGACGTTTATCGCATGGTGTTCAAGACTGAAAACATCAACAAACTTCTTGAAGGTTCGTATGATGTGAAGATTTCATCTAAAGGTGTTTCTCACTTCTCAAATAAAAAGATTCCACTACAGTATTGGATCACCACAGAAGCAGGGTCTAAGTTTCAAAAATCAGAGTGAAAATGAACGCTCGTAGAAACTTTCTAAAAGGTCTGGGTTTATCAGGCCTTTTTTTAGCTGGTGTTGAAGGTTATAGACAAGCTAAAGAAAAGATTGTCTATAAACAAGATGAACTACCAACGAAAGAACTAGAAGCACAACTCAATACAAAACCAGTATTGCAGTTGTCTGCTACTTATGGTGAAGAACTGCCACCTCAGAAATACTACGGAACAAATTACATCATTACTGGTCTCGATCCAAACTATAAACCAGGTACCGAGGTAAAAGTTGATGTGCAAATTGTTCCTGGTCCTGATGGTAAACTATACGTCAAAGAGAATGACACTTGGCGTAAAATCTGATACAATGTCTTTTTATATTATGGAGAATCGTGATGGAACATCTTTTGTGGACTGAAAAATATCGTCCTAAAACTATTGAGAATTGTATTCTTCCTGAACGGCTGAAGAAGCCCTTTCAAGAATACGTGAACCAGAAAAACATTCCTAATCTTCTGCTTGCTGGTGGTGCAGGTGTCGGTAAGACAACTGTTGCGAAAGCAATGTGTGAAGAAATCGGATGTGACTATATTGTCATTAACGGTTCTGATGAATCTGGTATCGATACTTTCCGAAACAAGATCAAGAACTATGCATCAAGCATGTCTCTTTCTGGTGGTCGTAAAGTTATCATTATCGATGAAGCTGATTACTTGAATCCGAATTCAACTCAGCCAGCTTTGCGTAATGCAATTGAAGAATTTGCAAGCAATTGTTCATTCATCTTCACTTGTAATTACAAGACACGAATCATCGAGCCACTTCATTCTCGTTGTGCTGTGATTGATTTCGGCATGAAGAATGGTGAGAAAGCATCTATGGCTACTCAATTCTTCAAGCGAATTCAGTCTATTTTGCAGAATGAAGAAGTTGAATTTGATAACTCTGTTGTCGCAGAACTTGTCAAAAAACACTTTCCTGACTTTCGGCGTGTCATCAACGAACTGCAACGATACTCTCAATTCGGTAAAATCGATACTGGTGTTCTTGCACAAATCGGCGATGTTGCAATCAATGAAATCGTAGGATACATCAAAGACAAAGACTTCGGTGCTATTCGTAAATGGGTCGGTTCGTCTGACGTAGATGCGAATATTCTGTTCCGTAAGCTCTATGATGCACTCTATGACGTTCTCAAGCCTCAGTCTATTCCTCAAGCTGTTCTGATCATTGCTGATTATCAATATAAGAACGCTTTTGTTGCTGATCCTGAGATTAATATTGTTGCTTGCCTGACAGAACTGATGATCGGAGTTGAATTCAAATGACACCGTTCGACTTCGTAAATCAGATTATGCAGGGCAAGAAGCAACTGATTGTAGACGAGTTGACTGAAAAAGAGTATGTTCCTTTTATTGTAAATAAGACTCTCTCGTATCATAAAGATTGTCTGATGTATGTGAATGAGATGAACAAGCGTCATTTCATTGATAAAAAGCTACAGTATGATTTTTTGATAAATACAATCAGGTCTAGGAAAAGACCATTCATCAAGTGGGCAAAATCTGAAAAAAGTGAAGATTTAGAATGCATCAAGCAAATCTACGGATTTTCAGACAAAAAAGCATATGATGCCTTGCGCCTTCTAAACGATGAACAAATCCAAGAATTAAAAGAAAAAACCGATATCGGTGGATTAAGGAAATGAGATGGTTGATTTGTCAAACTTCGTTGAAGTAAAATTAAAAGAGCAAGATGATTTTTTGAAAGTTCGTGAGACATTGACCAGAATTGGAGTTTCTTCTCGTAAAGATAAGACTCTCTTTCAGTCATGTCATATCTTGCACAAACAAGGCGTTTACTACATTGTCCACTTTAAAGAACTTTTCGCATTGGATGGAAAAGATACTAATTTTGATGATAGTGATGTTTCAAGACGAAATGCGATTGCAAAACTTCTTGAAGAATGGGGATTAGTTAAAATCGTTAATCCTGATATCATGAAAGACAAGATTGCACCTTTGCATCAAATTAAGATTATTTCTTTCAAAGAAAAAGACGAATGGCAGTTAGTGCCGAAATATAACATTGGCGTAAAAAAATAATATGACGGCAGTTTATTATGAAAAAGGAAAAGAAAACAGCGGCGAAAGTCGTAAAACTTCGCAATCTCTACACTGGAGATATTGTGTTCACGGATAAATATAATACGCCTGCATCTTCTGATGGGGCTACGTTTATTCCTGTGTATTCTGAAACGAATCCACAACGCATATATCTTGTAAATAAACAAGCCTTCGTGGTTGTTACGGATAAGTAAGATTCTCATCGGGATGGGAACCAGCATGCCTGTGAAGGCTGGTTAAATATCCACAGGTGCCAATTCACCCTACCTTAGGGCTGTTTGACGTTACAGTAAAAGGCGTCCGAGAAATTTCACTGTCACTCGTTAGTTGACCCAGTATAAAGTAAGCTGGATGATATGCCTTCGGGATATCAATTTCATTAACTCGCTTTTTAGGAGATTTTTATGACACAATTATCACTTGGTCGTATTGACTTTGGACCTTTGGTCCCATCAACTGTTGGTTTTGATCGTTTGTTCAGCGCAATTGAAGCACTCGAAAAAACCACATCAACATATCCCCCACACAATATCATTAAGATTGACGATAATCGCTATGTCGTTGAAATGGCTATTGCTGGATTCACAAAAGATGATGTTGATATTGAATTGAATGATGGAACTCTTATTATTCGTGGAGAACGAAAGACTAAAGAAGATGTAAACTATCTTTACTGTGGAATCGCTAAACGAAATTTCACTAAGTCAATTCGTTTGATTGACACTATTGAAGTTCGTGGTGCTGAATTTAAGGATGGTATTCTTAAAATTGGTCTTGAGAATGTAATTCCAGACCACAAAAAGCCTCGCAAGATCGATATCGGTAATGAAATTAAATTTACCGAACCTCAACTATTGACGGAAAGATTGTAAGCGATGAGGGGATGTTTACCGCATCCCCTTTTTTAATCTGTTATAATGAACATAAAGTGAAAGTATTGAAATGAAAATTGCTATTTGTTCGGATGTCCATTTAGAGTTTGGACCAATCTCTCTAGAGAATACAGAAAACGCTGACTTGCTTATCTTGTCTGGCGACATTTGCGTTGTCAAAGATTTGGCAGAACGTGATTCATATAATTTGAGAGGTGATCATGACAAATCTAATAACTTCCATGCGTTCTTTCAAGAATGCTGTGCTAGGTTTCCTCATGTGGTCTACATCATGGGGAACCATGAACATTATCACGGTGATTTCAGCACTTCTGCTAGAGATATTCGTGATCGTCTTGGTTATTTGTCTAATCTGCACTTCTTAGAAAAGGAAAGTGTTATGATCAACGACATCTTGTTCATTGGTGGCACACTTTGGACTGATATGAACAAGGAAGACCCGGTCACTCTTTCACACATTCGTGATATGATGAATGATTATAAAATAATTCAGGATTCTTCGGAAACGGTCAATTACAGGACTTACATTAGCAAGGACAAGCCCGTAGGTGTTACTGATCATCAATGGCTCAACGAGACTCCTTTAGATGATCGTGTTACCACTGTCTTTAAACAACGTCCTGCTCGATTTTCTCCACAGAAGTCTGTAGAGGAACACAAGGCTATGCTCACCTTTATTAAGGATGAAATTGCTAAAATCGATTCTGAAACAAAAGTTGTTGTTGTTGGACATCATTCTCCTTCTAAGATGTCAACTAAGCCTCGATATGAAAAAAATGTGCTAGTGAATGGCGCATACAGTTCGGATTTATCTGAATTTATTTTAGATCATCCTCAAATCAAATTGTGGACTCACGGACACACTCATAACGAATTCGATTACATGATTGGTTCTACTAGAATCGTATGCAATCCTCGTGGCTATCACTTGTATGAAGAACAAGCTGATTTATTTAAATTGAAATTTTTGGAGATATAATTTTGAAAACTACCCCCACATTTAAAATTCCTAAGTATGTCAAGCGCCGCATGGCAACTATCGTTGATAGTAATGCTCGACATCAATATAAAAACATGATGATTCAAGGAATTCTTCATGGTAACATTACGATTGCTCCAAAAGAAAAGAAGGGCAAAAACAAATCAATGGTTGAAGTAACTGATTGAGAATGAAGAAAAAATTCATTGATGCATATATGAAAACTGCTGAGGTGTTCGCAGAATTATCCTCGGCAGTTAAACTTCATGTTGGTGCGATTATTGTAAAAGATGATCGCATCATTTCTATTGGTTACAATGGAACACCTTCAGGTTGGGATAACAATTGTGAATTTAAAGTCTATCATAATCCAAACATAGAAGATTTGCATTATGATGAAATAGATTTGCAGTATCCTTATTCGGAGCAACAACTACCTAAAGATTCTAATGTTTGGAAAAATTATAGACTTGAGAGTAAGCCTGAAGTTCTTCATGCTGAAACAAATGCAATTGCTAAGTTAGCCAAGTCATCTGAAAGTGGCAATAACGCTATACTATTTGTTACTCATGCACCTTGTCTTAATTGTGCAAAGTTAGTATATCAGTCAGGTATCAACACTGTATATTATCGCAACACTTACAGAAGTATTGATGGAATTAATTTTCTAGAAAAATGTGGAGTGAAGGTAGAACGAGTATGATAGAAAAAACATACATCGCCAACGTGGTTGACATCTGTGAAAACGGTGATGCTATTTTAGAATTGCCGAAAGAATTATTGGATGAATTGGGTTGGAAAGAGAACGACACTATAAATATTGATAATAGGGATGGCTCTATTATTTTATCTAAGGTGATGAATGGCGAAATTAAGACAACCTAAAATTGATACTGAATCAAGTGATTATTTTGCAAATACTTCCAACCGATCAGCTACAAACGCACTCAAACTCAAACTTGATCATTTAAAAACATTTGATCCACTAACAGAAAACCAACGAAAATTCTTTGAAGCATACAAGCGAGGCGATTACTTCATTGCATTGCATGGAGTTGCAGGAACAGGTAAAACTTTCTGCGCCATGTATAAAGCACTTGAAGAAGTCATGGATAAATCTAATCCATTCGCAAAAATAATTGTTGTTCGTTCAGCAGTTCAAAGCCGAGAAGTCGGACACTTGCCTGGTGACATTTCAGAGAAAATGGAAATCTATCAACAACCATATCGTCAGATTTGCGAAACACTTTTTGGTCGCAAAGATGCATGGGATAGATTAGAAGAACAAGGTTATGTAGAATTTATTTCAACATCTTTCATTCGTGGTATGTCATTTGACGATGCAATTATTATCGTTGATGAAATGCAGAACATGACATTTGAAGAAATCGATACTGTTATGACTCGTGTTGGTTATCGTTCAAAGATCATTTGGTGCGGTGATTATCGTCAAACAGATTTGAACAAAAGAAAGAATGATGTTTCTGGTATTCTAAAATTCTTTGATGTTGCCCATCACATGAAAGCATTTACTAGATTTGAATTTACCCCAGATGATATCGTTCGTTCTTCTCTAGTGAAAGATTATATTTTAGCGAAACTTCAATATGAAGATAATTTAGAGGATAAGAGAAATGTTAGTTCTACCTGATGATATGATTGGTAAGCACGTAGGCTTTACGTGTTCAACATTTGATTTGCTTCATGCTGGACACATTCTTATGCTTGCTGAAGCTAAAACAATTTGCGACTACTTGATTGTGGGATTGCAAAATGATCCCACGATTGATCGACCTGGCGAGAAAAATAAACCAGTTCAGTCAATCGTTGAAAGATATGTTCAACTTCAAGCAGTAAAGTTTGTTGATGAAATCATTGTATACAACACAGAAAAAGACCTTGAAGATTTGCTGATGTTCTTACCATTCAATGTTAGAATCATCGGTGAAGAATATGAAGGCAAAGAATTCACAGGTAAGCACATTTGTGATGAACGTGGAGTAAAAGTGTGGTATAATTCTCGTAAGCATCGCTTTAGTTCTAGCGAATTGAGAAAAAGAACTTATCTATCTGAGTTGAATAAAGAAAGTAAGTATGAGTAAAACATTTACAGATGTTATGATGTTCATGAAAGCTGTTGATCAGACATGCGGCATCGATAACGAAAGCCAAGCATCATTGTATCGCAAATTGATCGTTGAAGAATTTTGGGAATTCAAAGCGGCGTTTGACGCTAAAGATGATGTTGAGCAGATTGATGCATGTTTCGATATGATTTGGGTTATCATTGGATTCATGCATTCTCGTGGATGGAACTGTGATGCTATTTGGGATGAAGGTGCAAAGAGTAATCTTGCAAAAATTGATTCTAAGACTGGTAAAGTTTTGAAGCGAGAAGATGGGAAAGTTATGAAGCCTGAAGGATGGCAACCTCCAGACTTCAGTAAGTTTCTTAAATGATGAAGATAGTTAAATACAATTGAGTTTTCTTCTTAATTGATGTATACTATGACTAAGTATTGATAAGCACTCGATGCTAATTTTTTTTAAAGGAGAAAATATATGTTAACCGTAGGTAATAAGTTACCCTCATTCGTTATTACTGGTGTTCGTCCAGGACAACCAGAAGATGCATTCTTCGAAATTACAGAAAATAGTTTCGCCAAACAGTGGAAAGTAATCGTCTACTACCCAAAAGATTTCACATTTGTGTGTCCTACAGAAATCGTTGCCTACGACAAGTTGGCCAGCGACTTTGCTGACCGTGATGCAGTATTGCTCACTGGTAGCACAGACAATGAGTTCTGTAAGGTTGCTTGGCAAAATGCACATCCTGATTTGAAGAAGATCAAACACATTCAATTCGCTGACACTGCTCGTGAATGGGATCGTTCTCTGATTCAACAACTCGGCGTGTTCTATGAGCCAGCTGGTGCCGCACTTCGTGCAACATTCATTGTTGACCCTGATAACGTTATCCAGCACGTTACCGTCAACAACTTGAATGTTGGTCGTAGCCCAGAAGAAACTCTGCGTGTTCTCGATGCACTTCAAACTGGTGAACTTTGTGCATGTAATCGTGCAGTTGGTGGGGAGACTCTCTAATGTCATTCATCGAGCAAGTCAAAAATGCCTTGCCTGATTACGCAAAGGACACTAAGCTAAATCTTGATGCTGTCCTTTTGCGTAGTAAGTTGGATGCTGATGTGGCTATGGGTTGTGCTGTAGCCGCACTAGCCGCAACAGGTAACGGTAAACTAGTTAGTTTAATTCTTGCTGAAGCACCTGTGCATGCTGAATCAGCTATGACTGCCGCAAGCATCATGGCACAGAACAACGTATGGTATCCTTATGTTGAAATGGCTGATGATGCTCAACTAAAAGGCTTGCCAGCACAGTTGCGAATGAATGCTATCGCTACACATGGCGGAACTACTAAAGCAAATTTTGAAGCATTCAGTCTTGCCGCAAGCATTGTAGGTAAGTGTCATTTTTGTGTTAAGGCACATTACGATACACTCAAGAAGGAAGGCTACACTGTAGAACAACTTCGTGATATTGGTCGTATCGCCGCAGTTATGAATAGTGTTGCAAAGGTATTGAATAGTTAAATGTCATTCTTAGTCCATAACCTTCCCCCAATTCAATGCTATGTTCGCAAAGAATTTCTTTATGATTTTGAAAAAGGTCATGGAGAACTAGAGCCATGCATTTGGATGACTTTGAAGTGTATTAAAGGGCAAGCATTTCGTATTGAAGCACTATTGCCTAACTACGGTGCGCTTTATGATAAACTACCTTTGCATGCTTTTGTTTGGCGGCAAGATTATGCTAAAGACAAACAATTGCCGCTAGATTACTTGCAAATATGGGACTGTTTGAGTTATAATTTCACTGTGATTGAAAAAGATAATCTTAGACTTCTGAAGTGCAAGTTTCTAGACAAGAGCAGAGAGTGGCACTTTGGTGAGTATATGTTTACTGTTGATTTTTGTCAGAACGATCCTGGATATCTGAACACTGGTTTTAGTGAAACTGCTGAAGAACACAAAAGCTACAACTTCATTAAACTAGATAATGGTCAGTTTGCGGCTCAGCCAAATAACAAGACTTTGTTCTATGATGCATCTTTGACTGTTCCTGAATTTAAAACACCAGACTTTAAAATCGCAACGAAATTGTATTCTGTAGAAAAATTTAACAAACATTCTGCCAGAAACAATAACAACTTTTTTTATGACTTTGAGGAAAGAAAACTATGAATATTCGTGAAATCGCTAAGAAACTCGCCGTTGAGAATCATCTTCCTCGTGCAGAAAAGTATGATCTTTTCTTGCGTGAGTTTGACAAATCGGTTGAGGTTCTTGGATTGGTTCAAGACCCTACCGTCAATCTTAAGGATTTTGAAGGCAGGGAAATGCTGATCCCTAAGCGTTGGGTAACCATTGGAGTTCTTCCAGAAAGCACAAAGGTACCTGCATGACTATCAAATTAATTACATTGAAAACTACCCAAACAATCTTGGGTAAAGTTGAAGAAACTTCACTTGAGTATACTATCAAGGAGCCAGTTCAAGTTATTGTTCAGCCAACAAAAGAAGGTCCAATGATGGGTTTCGCACCATTCTTGGAGTTTAGCAACGAATTCAAGCAAGGCATTCGAATTGCTAAACATGATGTTCTTTGTGTAACTACGCCTGTTGTTGAGTTGCAAAATCAGTATAATCAAGTATTTGGTGCAGGAATTCAAATTGCATCTTCAATCCCACGACTATAAATGAGTTAATGAGTAGATATTACACAAACGTTACAGTTTACGGTAGCAGTATCCTCTACCGAGGTGTAAAAGATGGCCGGAGAGTAAAGATGAAAGTCCAATACTCTCCGACTTTGTTTTTGCCTGCTAAAAAGAAAACCGATTGGACAAACTTGTATGGCGAACCACTTGAGCCAATGAAGTTTGAGACTATGCGTGAGGCAAGAGATTTCATCAAGCGATATGGTGAAGTTGAGAATTTCAATATCTATGGCAATACTCGCTATGAGTATGCATTCATCGCAGAAAATCATCCAGAAGAAAACATCGATTGGAATCTAGAGGACCTTTGCATTGGTAATCTAGATATTGAGGTCGGCTCTGAAAATGGTTTCCCAGAACCTAAATATGCTAATGAACCTCTGACTGCAATCACGATTCATCTTTCATCGACAAACAAATATCATGTGTTCGCATGCGGCGACTATGTTCTGCATCGTGACGATATTGAATACACAAAATGTGATGACGAGTATCACCTCATCAAAGCATTCTTGCGTCTATGGAAAGAATATTATCCTGATGTGTTGACTGGTTGGAACGTCAAAGGTTTTGATATTCCCTATCTTGTTAATCGTATTTCCAAACTATTGGGTGAAGATGTTGCGAAAGAAATGTCGCCTTGGAATATCGTAAATCAAAGAGAGGAAACATTCTATGGCAAGTCAATTCCTACGTTTGACCTTTATGGCATCTGTGTGCTTGATTATCTACAACTGTTCAGAAAATACGCACCAAACTATTCTCAAGAATCATACCGACTCGACCATATCGCACAAGTTGAAGGTGTAGGTGAAAAAGTTTCGTATGAAGAATATGAAAACTTGTTTGATCTCTACAAGAAAAATCACCAGAAATTTATTGAGTATAACATCAAAGACGTTGAGCTTGTATTCAAGCTGAATGCAAAAGGTAAACTTATTGACATGGCATTGACTCTTGCCTATGACAATAAAGTTAACTTTGACGATGTGTTTGCTCAAGTTACAATGTGGGATGCAATTACTTTCAATCATCTTTCAAAGAAGAATATTGCTATCCCACAAAAGAAAGAATCACAAAAAGATTCTGCATATGAAGGCGCATACGTCAAAGACCCTCAGATTGGCATGTTCAATTGGGTCGCATCGTTTGACTTGAACAGTCTGTATCCGCACTTGATTATGCAATACAACATCAGTCCTGAAACATTGATTGAGCATTACAACTATACCGATGAAATGAAGCAAATCAAATTGCAAGGTATTAGTGTTGATACTATGCTGAAAAAAGAAATCGATCTTTCTAGTCTGAAAAATACAACGATGACTCCAAACGGTCAGTTTTTCCGAACTGACATTCAAGGCTTCTTGCCTGAAATCATGGAGAAGATGTATAACGGTCGTGTTGTTTACAAGAAGAAAATGCTTGAAGCGCAACAGAATTATGAGAATGCAAAGACTGCACAAGAGAAACGTGAATATTCAAATCTAGTTTCTCGTTACAATAACTTGCAACTCGCAAAGAAAGTCGGTCTTAATTCAGCGTATGGTGCGTTGGGTAATCAGTATTTCCGTTTCTTTGATACACGACAAGCAGAGGGCATTACTCTTGCTGGTCAATTGTCTATTCGTTGGATTGAAAGTAAAATCAATGAATACATGAACAAACTACTAAAAACGGATAGTGATTATGTTATCGCCTCAGACACAGATTCGATTTATCTCAACCTTGGTCCACTGGTTGAAAAAGTGTATGGTGCTGGAGGCACTGTACCGCTCTCAGGAGAAAAAGTCATCGCTTTCATGGATAAAATCTGTGAGGAGAAGATTCAACCTTATATTGATCAGAGTTATCAGGAACTCTCTCATTATGTTCATGCGTATGCCCAAAAAATGAGAATGAAGCGTGAAGTTCTTGCAGACAAAGCAATTTGGACAGCAAAGAAGCGATATATTCTTAATGTCTATAATTCCGAAGGAGTGCAGTATGCAGAACCGAAGCTAAAAATCTCTGGTATCGAAGCAGTTAAGTCATCGACACCATCAGCTTGCCGAACAAAAATTAAAGAAGCATTGAAGATTATCATTAAAGGAACTGAATCTGAGGTTCAAGACTATATTGAAAAATTCCGTGAAGAATTTTATAAGTTGCCGGCAGAAGATATTTCTTTCCCAAGATCAATTAATGGTCTGAAAGAATATGGCGATAGTAAAACTGTCTATAAGAAAGGCACGCCAATTCATGTTCGAGGTGCGTTGATTCACAATCACAACATTGATATCATGAAGATTGGCAAGACTTCTCAAAAGATTCAGGAAGGCGAGAAGATTAAGTTCATTTATCTGAGAGAACCTAATCCATTACAGACTGATGTTATTTCCTTTTTGAGCCGCATACCTAAAGAATTTGACATAGATAAGTATATCGACTACAATACACAATTTGAAAAATCATTCGTTGATCCATTGAGAACAATTCTCAACTGTATCAATTGGAAGCCAGAGAAAGTTAATTCACTCGAAAGTTTCTTTGGTTAATAACAGGAGTTTATTTTATGAGTTTGCTTGATAAAATCAAAAAGAATAGCACGATCAAAGATGCCGCTATTCTATCTAAATCTAAGTTTTTCACCGATAAGGACATGATTCCAACATCTATTCCTATGGTGAACGTTGCGTTGTCGGGTCGCCTTGATGGCGGTCTTACTCCTGGTCTTACTATGTGGGCAGGTCCATCAAAGCACTTTAAGACAGCATTTTCTTTGTTGATGGCTAAATCTTACATGGAGAAATACGATGAATCGGTTCTTCTCTTTTATGACTCTGAGTTTGGCACGCCTCAGTCTTACTTTGATACTTTCGGTATCGATACTGGACGGGTGCTCCATACTCCTATTACAGACATTGAACAATTGAAGTTTGATATCATGAATCAACTGCAAAACATTGAGCGTGGTGAACGTGTCATGATTGTGATTGATTCTATCGGTAATCTTGCTTCAAAGAAAGAAGTTGAAGATGCACTTGATCAGAAGTCTGTTGCTGATATGTCTCGTGCAAAACAAGTCAAGTCTTTGTTCCGTATGGTCACACCACACTTGACGATGAAAGACATTCCAATGGTTGTTGTGAATCACACATACAAAGAAATTGGTATGTTCCCTAAAGATATCGTTGGTGGTGGCACTGGTTCTTACTACTCTGCTGATAACATCTTCATTCTTGGTCGCCAACAAGAAAAAGATGGAACTGAAATCACTGGTTACAACTTCATCATTAACGTTGAGAAGTCTCGTTATGTGAAAGAAAAGTCAAAGATTCCTGTGAATGTTTCTTTCGATGGTGGTATCAATAAGTGGTCTGGTCTACTTGATGTTGCACTTGAGTCTGGTCATGTTGTAAAGCCAAGCAACGGTTGGTATGCAAAGGTGAATCAATCCACTGGTGAGATTGGTGATAAGAAACGCTACAATGATACTCAACAAGAAGTTTTCTGGAAAGATATTCTTGCAGATAAATCATTTCATCAATTCGTGAAAGAGAAATATGAGATTGCTTTTGGAAACATTATGGGAAAAGATAGCGTTTTGGAAGAAACCGAAGATGCTTGAAGAAAATGTTGATTACTCATTTGTTAACTTTGAAGATACCGATTTAACAGGAATCGTTCTACTCAAAGAACCATTTGATGGTGTTGTATACCATTATGGTAGAGCAAGAGTAGTTGAGCAAGGAGAGTTAGCCAAATTAGAGTTTGGCTATACTATCGTATCTCCAGGTAAACATGACCCTGATGAGTTGCAAAAGAACGAAGAATTTCATACAATGATGGGTGACATACTCACATTAATCTTACAAGAAAGAGCGCCGCAAGATGAATCGGTTAGAACAGACGATTTTGAAGAACCTGATTTACAATGAAGAATTTACTCGTAAAGTTTTGCCTTTCATTCGTGCAGATTATTTTGCCAATCAATCAGAAAGAAACGTATTCAAAGAGATATTTGCATTCGTTAATGAATATAAAACTCTACCGACAAATGAAGCGCTC
>JACCDX010208114.1_pt1 | contig 35004 bp, 25 predicted proteins | sample 7449681 | NCBI WGS metagenome assembly JACCDX01 (sample SAMN15323450, study PRJNA562643) | freshwater metagenome | isolation source: river surface water | place: USA:Blue River Watershed | collected 2017-08-18
ACTTGTCCGCGTGTTACGTCGAAACGATTGAATAATTTAATCATCTCTGCCCATTTCGTATCAGGGTAATTATTAATGGAATTGATCGCAAAATCATACGATGCTAAAACTTTTTCCGTTACGCTAGCTTTCGCCACATCATTCGTCTTTTCCAAATCTTTAACCGTCGGCACAACTTCCGTAGCGGTTCCTACGATACCATAATTGGCATCAGCGATGTGAAGCATTTGACCTGCAAATGAACGCATTTCTTTGGTTGGCTTTAAGGCATATCCTGTTTCCGGCATCGCATCTAAATATTCTTTCGTGTAAGCACGTGCACGCTCCCAGTCTTTCAATAGGTTCGCTTTCGGAGTTTGAGCAGTTAGGTTGCTGGCCAAGGCAAGGATTGCCAAAAAGGTGAATAGTTTTTTCATGGTTGTTTAATTTAAAGACGTCAAATGTACGCAAAATTTAGATTTCAATCTCGCCTCGCAAATACAACACGGCCTTTCCGGCAATCTCAACTCTTTCTCCCAGCAGTTTACACGTTAAGTCACCGGTGCGTTGGGATACTTGGCGGGCAGTTAATTCGGTTTTCCCTAGTACAGAAGCCCAATAAGGTGTCAAGCTCGTATGCGCTGAACCGGTCACCGGATCTTCATTCACACCACAAGCTGGGCCAAAAAAGCGAGACACAAAATCCGTTGCTTCGCCAGGTGCCGTTACGATAATCCCGCGAACAGGATGTGCTTTTAATGCTTCGAAATCAGGTTGCAAAGCTAGTATTTCTGCTTCAGAATGGTAGACAAATAAGTAATCCGTTTTGCCTTTGAAAACCTGGCGAGGCGCTCGGGATAATCCGATGCCATGCTCGGCTTGAACAGGTAATTCCGTTAAGGTATCTAGGGGGAAATTCAAGGCTAAGACAGCGCCATTCTTGGTCACGGATAATGGGCCGCTTCGGTGGGAAACGAAATTGATTTGATCTCCCGCAAACCCCAATTCATGAAACAGCACATAGGCACTCGCCAGCGTGGCGTGTCCACACAAATCCACTTCGACCGTGGGGGTAAACCAGCGAATTTCTATTTCATTCCCAATCGGAACGATGAAAGCTGTTTCGGCCAAATTATTCTCCTGTGCAATGTTTTGCATCACGGCATCAGGAAGCCAAGAATCTAAGGGACAAACGGCGGCGGGATTGCCTTTGAAACGCTGGTTGGTAAATGCGTCAACTTGGTAGATAGGGATTTTCATTAGCCCAAAATTAGATCATTTTCTTTAAATCCTTTGAACGTCAAATAAATCCCCAATGAGAACTCCCACAGGGCAATCGGAACGGCAGACAAACCTGCAATAGGTGCGCGCTGGTCATAGAGACCATACAACACCGCGACGTCACCTGCAACCAATGTGAATGCCCCAATGATTCCAATGATGGGTAAAATACGGGGAACTAATCGCGTTTGGTAAAGCAAAGTTCCTAAAAGCAACGCATTGACAGCGGGGATGAAACTTTGGCTAATCAAAAACAGGCGATCATAGAGGATGACTAATCCTCGGGATATTACTTGCGCTTCTGCACCCAAAGCGCGCAAATTCAAGACTGTCAACAAACTCGCTACTCCAGCAAAAATCAGTGTCGCCTCTAAAACCCGAGCGGCCACAAAACCTAATGCCAAGCTTTCGTTTTGCTTCTTCAAGACCGGGTAAAAAACCACTGCCGTCCCGATGCAGGCCAATGCCATCAACAATTCCAAGATCCCCCCGAGAACCACATCGCTAGCTGGCGCAGCACTTAAGATAAAATTCAGTTGATGAATTTCGTGATAAAGCGACAAGGTCGGTATCGAAATGAAGGTCAATAGGTATAAAATACCTGCGGTCAAAGAGGTTTTGCGTGATGCTATCATAACGGCAATTACGCTTAATCATGGATAGAATCACGCAATTTTTCGATGAACGGTAAGCGCAAGGATTTTATTCCTTAACTCTTCAACTGAGGCTGAAAGGGTTGATGATAAAAACGTTTTCCCGTCGCCTTGTACAGCGCATTCGCCACCGCAGCAAAAACCGGTGGGAATGGTGGCTCGCCTAGACCCGTCGGATCAATCTCATTCTTCACAAAATGCACGTCGATTTTCTTCGGTGCCTCATTGTGGCGAATCATGCGGTAGGTATCAAAATTCTTTTGATCCGTTTTACCATCTGTTAAGGTCAACTGACCAAACAAGGCATTGCCAATTCCATCAATCGCCGCACCTTCCGCCATATTTTTCGCTCCCTCAGGATTCACGACAACACCGCAATCTAGGGCCGTAGTTACTTGGTCGACCGTCACTTGATCACCTTTCACTTGCAAATCAATGACCTGCGCCGCATAGGAATTATGGCAGAAATACGCCGAAACCCCGCGCTTTTTACCCGCATTTTCAGGTTTGCCCCAGCCCGATTTATCTCGAACTAATTCCAATACACCCATGTAACGGCTCGCATCGTAATCGTTTGTTTTCCCTACCGGATTTTCTTTTGCCCGCTTCAATAATTCCAAACGGAAATCGATTGGGTCTTTGCCTATGTATTCCGAAATCTCATCCAAAAATGACTGCTCCGCTGCCGCGTTAAAATTCGAACGTGGCGCACGGAATGCGGCAATCGTGATGTTCGATGGAATTACCCAGCTTTCGGCTAAATAATTATCGATGGCTCCGGCCGGAAAACGATTCGCATGTAAGGGCGATTCCGGAACGCCTCCGCCTTTGGCATGAAAAGCAATCAGTTTCTTATTCTCATCAAAGGCTGCCCGATAGGTCAATTGATATAAAGGACGATAATTACCCCCACTCACATCATCTTCGCGTGTGTAAATTAATTTGATAGGCGCGTTTGCTTGCTTTGAGATCAGGGCTGCTTCGATCATGTAGTGACCATAAGCGCGCCGACCGAAACCGCCGCCCATTCGTGCTAATTCAATCGAAATGTTTTCTTTAGGAATCCCTAAACGTGCCACCATGGAAGGTATCATCATCTCAGGAATCTGAATAGGAGCTACAAAACGTACCTTATCACCCACGAAATGTGCAAAAGCATTTGTTGGCTCCATAATGTTATGCGCTAAAAAAGGCGCCGTATAGGTCCGCTCAATGATGTGCTTCGCCTCCGCAAAAGCTTTTTCGGGGTCGCCATCTTTACGCTCAATTTTGCCAGGTTTTTTGTCCATTTCCAGCATTTGGGCATACTGCTTTTTCGTGCTTTCTAAGCCTGAAGGGACTATTCTTGCCTGGTTATTTTGACCCATCTCACTTTTCTCTGGTGCCACTTCCCAAACCGCTTTAACTTTCTTCCGCGCATTCATCACATCCCAAGTAGACTTTCCTACGACGGCAATCACTTCATTAAATGAACGGGTATCAAATCCTGCAAATTTGTGATCGTCATTATAGACTTTGATCGGGAAAATATCCACGATGCCCGGCATCTTTTTCGCCGCGGTTGCATCAAAGGATTTCAATTGCATCCCGAAAGCGGGTGGGCGCTCCGTCATGGCATATAACATGCCCGCTTCGCGGTAATCCAAACCAAACAAAGGTTTTCCTTGTACGATTTTTGGCCCTACCACATTTTTTTGTGGCGTTCCCAACAAACGGAAAGATTGATTTCCTTTCAAAACGATGTCCTTAGGCACCGGCAATTTCGACGCTGCCTCCGCAAAGGTTCCGTAGCTTTCTGATTTGCCACTGAAGGCATGCGTCACCATGCCATTGGAAGTTGTTAATTCCGAAACAGGCAAGTTCCATGCCTGGCTTGCAGCCGTCAAAATCATTTGTCGGGCCGCAGCCCCCACGGTCCGCAAAGGCTTCCAAGCCATGCGGACGCCTTGGCTACCACCCGTAAATTGGCGTGGAAATGCTTTGGGATTGAAATTGCCTTGTTCCGCCTCGACCTGCTTCCAATCCACATCCAATTCCTCCGCGATCAACATCGGTAAGGAAGTCATGACGTTTTGGCCAAATTCTGGATTGGGAGAAAATATTTTAATCGAATTATCCGACGCAATTTTGATAAAACTGGTCACCTCTTGCCACACGGGTTCGATATTCAATTCACCTAACGATTCCACGGGTTTTGCACTCGCGAACCAAGAAATACCGAGCATCATGCCTCCGCCGGATAGCGATGATACTTTCAAGAACGAACGTCTGCTGTAGTTTTGATCTGTCTTTTTCATGATTTCGCTGCGGCTTGTTGGATAGCTTTTTTGATACGGGTATAGGTTCCACACCGACAAATATTGCCGGTCATAAAGTTCTCAATATCTTCTTCCGTAGGGTTTGGAGTGCTCTTCAAGAGTGCCGCGGCGCTCATGATTTGGCCAGATTGACAATAGCCGCATTGTGCGACGTCAACGTCCAACCACGCTTTTTGAACGGGATGGTCACCTTTCGCGGATAAACCTTCGATAGTGGTGATCTCCATCCCCGCCAAAGCTGAAATCGGCAGTTGGCACGACCGAACCGCATCCCCATTTAAATGCACCGTGCAAGCCCCACAGGAGCCCACGCCACAACCGTATTTAGTGCCTTCCATGCCGAGAATATCTCGGAGCACCCATAATAGGGGCATGTTTTCGTCCGCCTCTACTTGGTGGACTTTCTTGTTAATCTTAACAGAATATTTCTTGAGCATAGTCTAGGTGATTTAAAAGAATCAATTAAATATACATAATAAATTTTAGCGTTTTATCTGATGGGTATCACGCACGCTACTGAATGTGAGAGCCAACATTTTCCAATCCTTGCCTTGTTTTTGGTAAACTTCGGTAACTGTAAATTCAGTAACCGCTACATTGTCACGCACAACCGCGTCCAAGGTAATGCGATTCCAAACGATCGCAGTATTGCTAACGATCTCTACCGCCGTGTCTTTCACCGTCGCTTTCTTGTACCAAATACGACCTGTTTTGATGATGTCTAATTCTTCATCCTTCTTCCAGGTTCCACTCATATGAACGAATTTGGCTTTGGCATCGAATAATTTGTCAAGCTTGTCCACGTCTTTGTCGGACATCCATTGCCATTTGTCCATCGACAACTGGATTAAAGATTGTTCCTCGGCGTTTTGAGCGAAAGACGAAGTAATTGCGAAGAGCGCGAAGCTCAAGATTAAAAGTACTTTTTTCATGTGATTTATTGTTTAAGTTTTACAGGTCTTGCTAAATGTGAAAAAGTTAATTGGGCCATTTTCCAGGTATTGTTTTCCAAAACATACACTTCGGTAACCATGAAGGGATTCGTCACTACGTTACCTCCAACCTGTGCGACTAAATCGATGTCGCTCAATAAGATGGCTGTGTTTCCGTAGAATTTGACACTGGTAGAATATACTTCTGCTTGTTTGTACCAGATGAAGCCCGATTTAATAATATCCACTTCACGTACTTTACCCCAAGTTCCACCCATGTGGACAAACTCACATTTCTCATCAAAAAGTACGGCTAGTTTGTCGGCGTTTTTTTCGGCCATCCATTGCCACTTATCTTTCGATAATTGCTTGATGGTCTCCTCAGCATTTGTTTGCGCCCATGCGCCGGAGATTGTTACGAGCGAAAGGCTCACGAATAAAAGAATAGATTTCATAGGTCATTTATGTTAAGCAACAAAATTGCATCGAATACAGAGATTGCAACGTAGATAAATTCCGGGTTTTTCTACCATTTTTACGGATTCGAATTTGTTGAAGTATATGCATATCAGATAATTGGTAAATTCGTTCATTCAAGCTAATCCCATGGAAAAAACGATTCAGGTTAATAATATTGACGAATACAATCAAAATAACAATCACAAGACGCTACATCCGCTCGTGTCTGTATTGGATTATTCCAAAGCGAACGTACGTGATTGGGGCGATGCAGATACCCTTCGATTTCAATATAGCTTGTATAACATCGTCCTAAAGGATGTCAAATGTGGAGACATTCGCTATGGTAAGCATACCTACGATTACCAAGCGGGCACAATCGTCTTTTTTGCACCTGGACAAGTGGCCGAAATCCAAAACCCCAAAATACCTTACCAACCACAAGGACATGGTTTAATTTTTCATCCCGATTTACTATTGGGAACTTCGCTGGGCCGCACGATTTCGCAATACAAATTCTTTCATTACGAATCCCATGAAGCGCTCCACCTTTCCGAAGATGAGCGTCAAATGATCTTGGATTGTTTTGCCAAAATCGAATTCGAACTTAAGCAACCTATCGATAAGCATTCCAAGAAGTTGATCGTCTCAAACATCGAGTTGTTTTTGGGTTATTGCCAACGGTTCTATGACCGCCAATTCATCACCCGGGAACACGTGAATAAGAGCACTTTAGAGCGCTTTGAATCGCTCATGAATCAATATTTTGAATCTGATCAAGCGCAAGTTTACGGCATCCCATCCGTTAGTTATTTCGCGAATGAACTACATCTATCAGCCAATTATTTTGGCGATTTGATCAAAAAAGAAACAGGATTAACGGCCAAAGATTACATCCAAAACAAGACCATCGACGTGGCGAAAAACCGCGTTTTTGATACGGATAAAACCATCAATGAAATTGCCTATGAGATGGGCTTTAAATACCCGCAGCATTTCACGCGCTTGTTCAAACAACGCGTGGGACAATCACCGAATGAATATCGTTCGTTAAATTAAATGCTTATTTCACTACGGTAATCAATCCCGGAATCTCCACCATTTCATTGGCCTCCGCTGCGTAATCTACGCCATCAAAACCAAATCCGAACAAGTTTAAGAAATCCGATTTATATCCATTCAAGTCGCCAATCGAAGGTAAGTTTTCAGTTGTTGCTCCTTTCCATAATTCAGCCACTTGCTTTTGAACTTCTGGATTCATTTCCCAATCGTCGATGCGGATACGTCCCTTTTCGTCTACTGGAATCGAAGCGTTTGTATAAAGGCGTTCGCTGAATAGGCGTTGGATTTGCTCGATACAACCTTCATGAGTGCCTTCTGCCTTCATAATTTTATATAGCAAAGAGATGTATAAAGGGATCACTGGGATCGCAGAACTCGCTTGAGTTACTAGAGCTTTGTTCACTGAAACGAGGGCTTTGCCTCCTATTTTGGCCAAATCATCTGTAATCTTAAACGCTGTCGCCTCTAAATGGTCTTTCGCCATTCCGATGGTTCCCTTGCGGTAAACAGGCTCCGTTACTTTTGGTCCTATGTACGAATACGCAACCGTCATCACGCCTTCCGCTAAAACGCCCGCATTCAACAAGGCATCCATCCACATCGCCCAATCTTCGCCACCCATCACTTCCACCGTATTCGCAATATCTTCGTCGTTACAAGGTGTAATCGTCACATCAGAAACAATGCCTGTGTGAAAATCAACCGTTTTATCCGTAAACGTATCGCCGATAGGCTTCAACACCGAACGGTGCAGCACGCCCGTAACCGGGTGCTGGCGAACTGGTGATGCTAAACTATAAATCACTAAATCGATTTGGCCTAAATCCGCCTTGATTAAGTCAATCGTTTGTGCTTTTACTTCGTTGGAAAACGCATCGCCGTTAATGCTTTTCGCATATAGACCCGCATCTTTTGCCGCTGCTTCGAAAGCAAGGCTATTATAATATCCTGGAGAGGCTGTTTTGCCTTCAGCAGGTGCTTTTTCAAAGAAAACGCCTATCGTCGCAGCATCCGATCCGAATGCACTCGTGATGCGAGAGGCTAAACCAAAACCTGTCGAGGCTCCGATGACAAGCACTTTTTTCGCCCCGGCAATTTTGCCTTTGGACTTCACATAGTCAATTTGATTTAATACGTTCTTCTCGCAACCTTTCGGGTGTGATGTCAAACAGATAAACCCTCTCATTCTAGGTTCAATAATCATAGTGCTTGAATTTTGTTTGTGCAAATATAGTTAAAGCCCCTAATTATCCCATAAGATGCCCTGGGTCAATTAGCCGATAGGTTGAACATAAGGCCAGCGATGATTTCATTCCCCCATTTTGCTGAATGCTTGAACTCCGTGCGTAACATCGTCCAAGATTTCAATTGGTAATCTACGGTCAAAGACTGCGAAACATCCTTCAAAGATTCCGCCAAGATAATGGCGTGTGGGTCATTATAATATTCCAAACGTCCGGTGAATTTCAGCGATGGCATTGCTTTCCAAGTAAGAAAGGCGGCGGCCCCATGCCAAAACTTACCCGACTCTATCCCAAAATCCGAACTAATGGAGGCATTGAACTGATTTGAAATAGGTATCAACACATAGTTATCATAAAATACCCTGAGGCCTTTTCCTTCATCTCCGATGAAACCACTGGAATTAAAGCGAAGACCATTGGCATTTTCAATCGTAATCTGTGTCCCTAATGCCGGGCGAAACCGATGCATTGTTTGCCAACCCGTTAAGGCCAAAACCTTCACATTCATCCGTTGCGTGGGACTATAACTCCAGGCCAAACCCGTTTCATAATAAGGTGAATTCTCCGCGATATAACTGCGTGAAAAACTCGGATTTTCCCAATTTTTCGCAGACTCCAATCCGATGTGAGAAGGCATAATCCCCACAATCAACTGATGTTTAGGCGCTAATTGCACCTGGGCATTAAGTTGATAAATATGTTTCAACAAACCCGGCTCGGAGGCTAGGTTTTTCTGCGAGTAGGTTCCTAACATGAAATCTCCCCGAAGCGTCCATTTCGATTTTGACGCAGAGAACTCAATAAGTCCCAGGTTAATGGCCGGTCGGTTAAGTGATGTGTGATTGTAAAATAAGGCCGACTTTTCTTTGGCCCGCGGACTAGTGAATGAATGACCATAATAGGTTTCTAAATAGGCTCCAAACGTAACCCGCAAGGTGTCCGACTGCCCCAAAACGGGCAGACTGAGCAGACACAAAATCATTATTTTCTTCATTCGAAACCAATCCACATTCTTGCCTAAAAGAATGAGAGGTAAATTTAAGTTCAGAATTTCAATCTAGCATACATTTTTGGTAGATTTAAATGCTCGACCTCTTTTAGCTATATGAAAAAAATTATCCTCTTCCTCCTGCTGGGTTTTTCGACGATGGCCCAGCAAACCGCCAATAAACCGGAACGCGTCAATTGGTTTCAAGACCTAGGTTTCGGGATGTTTATCCACTGGAATGTGGATGTTACTTTGGGAGCCGTGATCAGTCACTCGATGGCAGGTGCATCTGATGAATATGTCAATAAATACATCAAAGAACTTCCGTCCTACTTTAATCCAGAACAGTTTAAACCCAAAGAATGGGCTAAACTGGCTAAACTCGCCGGCATGAAATACGTGGTTTTCACCGCCAAACACCACGCGGGATTCGCGATGTTCAACACCAAAACAACTACTTTCAATGTCATGAACACCCCCTTCAAACGGGACGTGACCAAAGAAATCGTCGAAGCATTTAGAGCCGAAGGAATTGCGGTAGGACTATATTTTTCACCAGACGATTTCTACTATTTACATACCCACAAACAGCCGATCGGCAGAGCCCAAGATCCCGCACATTACCCAAAAACCAATCCGGGTTTGATGGAATATGATAAGGCCCAACTGAAAGAATTGTTGACCCAATACGGCAAAATAGATATCCTGTTTATCGACGGTCCTGGTGATGGTTTGCGCGAATTTGCATGGGCGATCAACCCCGATTTAGTGATCACCCGTGATGCGATGAAAACACCAGAGCAAACGACACCGAATGCAGCTTTGCCTAGACCTTGGGAGGCCTGTTATACCATGGGCACGGATTGGCAATACAAACCCACAAATGATCCACAAAAATCAGGAACTACCGTTATCAATATGTTGGCCGAAATTCGGGCAAAAGGAGGGAATTTCTTGTTAAACGTTGGGCCTAAACCGAATGGGGAAATTCAAATCGAACAAGAAGCCATCCTGCGCGAAATCGCGCTTTGGAACTTTGCGTATTCCGAAGCTATTTATGCCGTGAAACCGATGCCGATTATCAAAGAAGAAGGTGTTTGGTACACACAATCGAACGATGAAAAATACATCTATGCATTCATTTTACGTTCCTCACCAGACGATTGGAAATATGGCGAACGCAAAAATTTCGTACTTTCGAACGTGATTGGGAATGAGAAAACGACGGTGGAAACCTTAGGTTACAAAGGGGAATTGGTCGAATACAAACAAGATTTTGATGCGAAAACCTATGTCACTGCGAGCCCATTAGGTTTAACCATCAGCGCAGTGAATGGCCAACGATTCTATACCAATAACAAATGGCCGAACGCCGTGGTATTGAAAATTTCGAATGCAAAAGGGCGCTTACCTTTAGTAGATAAAACCAAACAAAGCTCCATGGATGGAGCCAAATAAAGATGATGATTACCGTACAAACCACGATCAACGCTCCTATACATATTGTTTGGGAGAAATGGACTAAACCCGAGCATGTGCAACATTGGAACTTCGCTTCGCCAGATTGGCATTGCCCGTCCGCGAAATCAGACCTACAAGTTGGCGGTGAATTTCATTACGAAATGGCGGCTAGAGATGGCTCGATGAGCTTTGATTTTTGGGGTACTTTCGTTGAAATTAACCCAAAGCAATCGCTTCACATCTTCATTGGCGATGGCCGAAACATGCAGGTTACTTTCGAAACCACCGAAGCAGGTACGAAAGTAACCGAACACTTTGAGCCGGAAAATCAAAACCCGGAGGAGATGCAACAAGCCGGCTGGCAAATGATTTTAGATAACTTCAAAAGCTACGTAGAAGCCCAATAATCATGAAACGCTCGCTAGTAATCTACCTCGGATTCCTCGCTGTAACAATTCTTGGCATTTTCATCGGCCATCACACATCCTTTGAGCTAGCCGTACCTCGCATCTGGAACTATGAAAATGTCTTGTTCATGTGTATAGGTATTCCGTTTGTCTTCTTAATTCCTAACGCTAAAATTCCTGAATTTTGGGAAAAGACTATTTCTCTAAAAAACAAAGTCTGGATGCCTGTACTGATTGGCTTGGCTTTTGGATTTGCCGACTTACTTATCATTGAGTACGGGTTAGCGCATCCGCCGCACAAAATACTTCCTCCCTACACGCAACCTTTCCCCTATTCGCTGTTTTTGTTCTTCTCCGGTGCTTTTGAAATTGAGGTTTTCTATCGACTAATTCCTATTACATTGGCCTTATTTATTGCAAGGCGCTATGCAAACGAAAAAGCGATTCCCCCTATATTTTGGGGAATCGCCCTACTTACTTCCCTAAAGGAGCCACTCGAACAGTTCCCAAGTGGCCCGCTTTGGTTTATCATATATGCGTTCTTTTCAGGTTTTGCCATGAATTTAATTCAGGCCATTTACTTGAAAAAGAGTGGCTTCATCTCTTCGCTACTCGTTCGATTAAGCCACTACCTCGTTTGGCATATTTTGAATGGAGTAATCATTGAATTTTTTATCCTATAAACTACTTCCTAGGATTCAAAATCAAACTTACGCGCTCCAAACAATCCTCTACATGGTAGCGTACTTCCTTATCCGCATACTTGCCCTTCGCCAAGGCCAAGCTAGCTTGAAGCGCTTTTAATTCCCCGCGTACGATCGAACGAACGTCCGACTGCGCCACTGGATAAGTCTCGCGCGCTGGGCCAAACTGACCAGCCGGCGCAGGAGGTGCAGGCGCTTGATCTGTCATCAAGGCTTTCAAGCGTTCGATGTAGGCTTTCTGTAAATTCCGGCGATACCGATCGATGTTTTTCCCTGAAGCTAACTCAGTCCAAATGCCTCCGCGTAAATCTTGAAAAAGATCTATCGTCTTGTAATTATTTGGCGTAGTCAAGCCACTATTATCCAAGCGCGCAAAAGTCTCTAAACTCAACATGCGGTTCAACGGGCTAACTTGTAGGCTACGAATCCGATCCGTATACCCCGCCATGTGATGGGTAACCACTTCTTTGTTAATCAACCAGTCAACATTCGTGAATACATTGGTAATCAGCCAATTAACGGCAGCTTGTTGGCTCGCCTTCGGTACCGGATTGTACGACGAAATGTTTTGATTTGGCTTTGCATATTGCTCATATACACCACCTACCATCGTCGTTACATGTCCCACATAGCGTGACCAAGAACCTAATAGCTCATCATTCAATTCGATCAAATCTTCGTAATCATTCGTCTTTTTGCTTGTCCAATCAGCCAAATTCTTAGCCACATATTTCAAGTTTTTCACCGCATACGTACTCGCGCGAATCGGATCGTTACCGATATCTTCCGTCTGTGAACTTGGGTCAAATGTCGTTCCCTGATTTCCAAAACGGAATCTTGGATCCCCAGCTTTGGACTCAATCCATTTGTCTAAGGTCGGCACTTCATCTTCCGGACGAACCGCATCCGGCAAAACGCGATAGCCCCAATTCACGGCATAATTATCATACGGGCCCATTTGGCGAATGTATCGAACTCCCTGATCTCCCGGCTGGGCGATGTAATTAAAACGCGCATAATCCATAATACTCGCGGAGATTCCCTCCTTAGTTGTGAAGTCACCCTTGCGGTAATTCTCCACCTCATACGAGCTACTCGCCCCCATGTTATGTGGGAAACCTAAGGCGTGACCTACCTCATGTGAAATCACCATTTCCATCATTTCACCAATGTCCTCCTCACGCGTATCTAGTGTCCGAGCGTTCGGATTCGAAGCGCCCGTTTCTAGTAAAAACCGGTTACGGTAGGAACGCAAGTGGTTGTGGTACCAAATAATATCACTCTCAATAATCTCCCCAGAACGTGGATCGCTGACACTGGGACCTGTCGCATTTCGTGTGGTACTTGCCACATAACGAATCACAGAATACCGAATATCCTCCGGTGAAAAATCCGGATCCTCCGCAGCGGTTGGTGGATCTTTACAGATAATCGCATTTTTAAATCCGGCTACTTCAAAGGCTTTTTGCCAATTCTCCACACCCTTTTTCATGTGCTTGCGCAATTTCATCGGCGTAGCTGGATCTAAATAATAGACAATTGGTTTGATGGGCTCAACCAATTCCCCTCGCTTATATGCGGCCATATCTTTTGGCTCCAATCGCCAGCGTTGGATATATGTTTTTTGGTCTGACTTTAATTCTTCACTCGAATAATCGTATTGCTTTTGGGTAAAATACCCCACACGCTGATCGAATAAACGCGGCTTCATCGGCTTCTCAGGCAATAAAATCATCGACTGATTCATCTGCATACTGAGTGTTTCCGTGTAAGGCGTCACCGACGGCTTGGAGGCATTAAATGTAAAATCTTGTAAGACCTCAATGTTCAACGGGAAAGATTTAATCGAACGAATAAAGCTTCTGCTCGGATCTAAATTTCTGACTTTGTGAGTCTCACGTAATGACGCATCCAATCCACTCATCGCTGGAATGTCGCTGCTGTAAAACTTCGTCACATCGATCACTACGTTGCTCGAATCTTTGCTATAGGTTTCAATGTCAAACATGTATAAGGTGGGCTCATAATTATTGGCTTTCACAGACAAGCTTATTGGCAAGGAATCTGCCGCCACGGATGCGTACGATTTGACTTTAATCATGATCTTTTCCTGAAATTTCTCCCACACAATCAATTGCTCACGTGAGGACGTTCCCGCATTGACATAGCCTCCGCCGATGCCGCTAGGAAGTTTCGCGATTTGGCTGACCAATAACATGTCTTTGCCCAAATGTTTTTTCGGAATTTCGAAGTAGTATTTATCGCCTACTTGGTGCGCCGTAAATAATCCTTTTTTGGATTTAGCGTCCTTCGTAATGACCTGATCGTAGGATTTTGACTTGGATGCAGGTCGCTTTGCTGCGGTAGAATCAGCAGGTTTTGCAGGTGGTGTTGCTGGGGCTTTCGCCGACTGCCCAAAACTAAGGAAGGAAGCTGCACTTAGGCAGATGATGAGTGAAATTACTTTTTTCATAGATCCGTTTAAAATTCAAAAAGGTAAACCAAATGTAAGGCTTCTTGTTTAATTTTTAATCTGACCTGTCGTGGGAGCAGTTGGATTATTGCAGCGGTTTTTCCAACTTCGTTATTCAAGCATTCTAAAAAATATGAGCATTTGGCTCCTGATCTGCGCGGCAATATTCGTTTTAGTGACCCTCATCTCGGTCATGAAAATGCAGCCTTTTATTGCATTTCTAGTCGTTTCGCTGGGTTTGGGTATCGCCGCATCGTTAACAACTGAGCAGACCATCGCCGCCATGCAGAAGGGAATTGGCGGAACATTGGGTTCGATTATTCCCATTATTATTCTAGGATCCATGTTGGGCAAAATGGTCGCAAAAAGCAGAGCTACCTTCGTCCTCTCCGAATATTTTGTGGGGCTCTTCGGTCCGAAAAACTTACCGATTGCCTTCATGCTGATTGGCTTTATCGTGGGGCTTCCTTTGTTTTTTTCCGTGGCCTTTTTATTACTCAGCCCACTCGTGTTGTCCACAGCAGAGCGCTATCAGTTGCCACCTGTTTATCTGGGAATTCCCATGTTGGCCTCACTTTCCATCACCCAAGGTTTTCTCCCACCACACCCCGCACCTTATTATTTAGTGACCCATTTACCCGGGGCCGAAATGGGGACGACACTAGGTTATGGGATCCTAATTTCGATTCCCGCCATGCTCGCTTCCGGTTGGCTCTTTGGAAAAACCCTAAAAAATATCCCTGCCACGCCCATGTCATTTGTAGCGTCTGATGAAAGTGGTCATAACCCGTCGGTGGGCATAAGCTTATCCATTCTCCTATTGCCTGTGGCGCTGATTGCGATTAAATCGTTTGTCAGTCTTCCAGGCATTGATTTGATCGGTGAGCCGATGGTTGCCCTATTGATTTCCGTATTTGCCGCGGTGTATTTTCTCGGACTAAGACGCGGAATTTCGTGGCCTGAAATCAGCGGCTGGCTGGTAGATTCAATCAAAGATGTTGCTCCATTAATGTTGACCTTCGGCGGAGCCGGCGCCTTCAAAGAAATTTTACAAGAGATGCATGTGGGCGACGCGATGCATGAAATGACGCAAGGTTCCGCCATAAATCCATTGATTATTGCCTGGGGAATTGCTGCTGTATTACGTATCGTGACGGGTTCATCCACCGTTTCCGGTATCACGACGGCCGGATTGATTTTGCCTTTATTAGCCTCCTCGGGCGTAAATCCAAACCTCCTTGCCTTGAGCATCGGGGCGGGTTCCATGGTCCTTTCGCATGTGAATGACGCGGGCTTTTGGCTCTACAAAGAGTACTTTGGCGTATCCATCAAAGACAGCTTACGCTCCTGGACCATCATGGAAACCATCCTCGCGGTCGTGGGATTGCTCGGGGTACTCGGACTCGAATTAGTGCTGTAATAGTACTTTTTTGCCTGTTTTGGCTGATTCGCGTGCCGCCTCCAATATTTCCACAACCACCTGATTGATCTCGAAAGAGGACAAATCCTTTTGAGGTTTAATTCGGCCTTGCACAACGGCGGCTAAATACGGAAACACATTCGACACGTCATGTGGTAACGGATCCAACGCAAGCATTCCTTCCTGACCAAATCGATCTCCTGTCACATACCGCATCTTATTGGTTTTATCCGCCACCAAAATTCCTTTCGTCCCATACACTTCCGTATCCTTCCGGTCAAAGGGCCAGTTCCACGACGCTTGAATAATCGCCTGGCAATCTGGATAGGTTAAAATAATACTTGCCTCGTCATCCACGTTCGGATATACATTCGGTTTTAATTGTTGGGTCACCGCCGTCACCGCAAGCGGCCGTTTGCCGTCCATCAACCACGTCATAATATCAGCTCCATAACATCCAAAATCAATGATCGCTCCGCCACCATTCAGCACGGGATCGGTCAACCAATTCAAAAACTCCGGCGCACAACCTATTTCCTGAGGTCCGCGGTGGCCATCCATAATCACCACTTTGCGAATCGTTCCCAAGGCTTTTTCTTCTTTGACCAGCTGCCACATTTTCGCATGGGATGGATACCAGGTAGTTTCGAAATTCGTCAGCAGGTGAATGGGGTGTTTGGCAACGAGCGCCTTCATTTGATTGAGGTGATCCATGTTGACTGCCAACGGCTTTTCCACGATGACATGGATTCCTTTGGGAGCGCAAACTTTGACCACTTCGAGGTGCTCGTAAATACTATTGAATGCGGCGATGGCCTCCGGTTTGGTCTTCGCGATCAAAGCCTCTAATGACGGGAACCAAAGCGAATCTGGAAGATTTTGTTTCTTTAATAAGGCCAAACCTAATGCCTTGTTCGGTTCGGCAAAACCCACAATGATGACATCTTGTTGGGGCTTCTTAATGGCAGTATACACCTGACCCACGTGTCCATGCGTCATACCAGCAATACCCACGCGTAAGGGTTTGGCCTGAAAAATAAAAGGCAATAAGAGTAGCAAGAGTAGCTTTTTCATCATTATGGTATTTTGGCAGGAATTTATAAAATTTAACTTACATATTGTGCAAAGTCGTATATTTGAAACTGCGGTATATCCGCCCGTAACCTGATTCAGGCCGTATGAACAAATTAGTCCAAGAAGCAATCGAAAAAGAGGCCATTTTGGCAACGAGAAGGCATTTCTTGCAATCACTCGGTACGGGCATTGGTTCTCTCGCATTTGGTTCTGCTCTTTGGGGATGTTCGTCGGCGACAAAAGGCCAACAAGCCTCCTCGCGAATTCCGCCTCATTTTGGTAAAGCGAAATCGGTCATCTTTGTTCACATGGCAGGGGCGCCATCGCAATTAGAATTATTCGACTATAAGCCCACATTAGCCAAATTTGACGGAAAAGAATGTCCCAAAGAATTACTCGAAGGGAAAAAATTTGCCTTCATTCGCGGGATTCCGAATTTATTGGGACCAAAAGCTAATTTCCTCCAACATGGACAATCGGGTCATTGGATTTCTGACCACATGCCACATTTAGCGACGCAGGCAGATAAAATTACGTTTTTAAAGGGCATGTATACGGATCAATTTAATCATGCGCCGGCCCAATTACTCATGCATACCGGTTCCGCGCGACTCGGTCGGCCGTCCTTAGGTTCCTGGGTTTCGTATGGCCTCGGTTCTGAAAATGAAAACCTTCCTTCCTTCATGGTGCTCGCATCTGGCGGCAAAAATCCCGACGCAGGGAAGTCGGCCTGGGGAAGTGGTTTCCTCCCTTCCGTCTACCAAGGCGTTCAATGTCGCTCCGCCGGAGAACCCGTACTCTTCATTAAAAATCCAGATGGCGTAAACGCCGATATTCGTAAGGCAAGTATTGATGCGATCAATGCCGTAAATCAAGAAACCTATGCGGAGTTTGGTGATCCTGAAACAGTCGCTCGTATCGCACAATATGAGATGGCGTATAAAATGCAAAGTTCGGTTCCTGAGGTGATGGACATCAGCAAAGAGCCTGAATACATACACCAATTATACGGCACAAATCCGGGGAAAGAATCCTTTGCGAACAACTGTTTGTTGGCTCGTAAAATGGTCGAAAAAGGCGTTCGCTTTGTCCAATTATTTGATTGGGGATGGGACGCACACGGCACAAGCAAAGATGGTTCCGTGGATTTTGGTTTACACCAAAAATGCCTAGAAACGGATCAAGCCGTTTCCGCTTTATTAATTGACCTTGAACAACGGGGTTTGTTGGACGAAACGCTCGTTGTCTGGGGCGGGGAATTTGGCCGGACGCCGATGCAAGAAAATCGCGAAGGCCAAAAGCAAAGTTTCTACGGACGCGATCACCACACCGAAGCATTTACCATGTGGCTAGCAGGCGGAGGAATTAAACCGGGCATGTCCCTAGGTGAAACGGACGATTTAGGTTATTCACCTGTCTCGGGGAAAACATCGGTTTATGACCTGCAAGCGACTATTTTGCATTGCTTGGGCATCAACCATGAAGAATTTACATATCCATTCCAGGGACGAAATTTCCGCTTGACGGATGTATATGGCAAAGTGATTAATCCAATTTTGGCCTAGAACATGAAAAAACTTTTCATTTTACTGGGCCTTTGCATCGCGGGAATGACCGCCTATTATGTGTCAAGCAAGCAACAAAAAGTTGATTACAGCACACAGATCAAACCCATCTTAAACAAGAATTGCATCTCATGCCACGGGGGTGTCAAAAAGCAAGGCGGTTTTAGTTTGCTCTTTCAAGAAGAGGCACTAGGGAAAACGGAATCTGGGAAACCAGCCATCATCCCAGGACATCCGGAACAATCTAGTTTCATCCAGCGACTTCATAGTAAAGATCCGGAGGAAAAAATGCCGTACCAGCGGCCCGCTTTATCCGAAGAGGAAATCGAATTATTAACTACTTGGGTCAAAGAAGGAGCTAATTGGGGGGAACATTGGGCGTACCAACCGCTTGAAGCGCCGAGTATCCCAGCGGGCAGTTGGCTTGAAAAGGCCCTTTCTTTCATTGGCATTCCAGCCTCCTGGGCACAAAACGACCTCGACTATTTTGTTCAAGCGGAGCAAAAAAACCAAGGACTTACGCATACGGATCCGGCTGAAAAAGCGGATTTGCTTCGTCGGCTATACTTAGATTTAACCGGCTTGCCTCCCACCGCAGCGGATTACCAAGCATTCGAACAAGATGATTCGGATCAGGCGTATGAAAAGCAGGTAGACAAACTCCTGAAATCCCCTCATTTTGGGGAGAAATGGGCAGCGATGTGGATGGATTTAGCGCGTTATTCAGATACCAAGGGATATGAAAAAGATGAGGGGCGCAGCATTTGGAAATACCGGGATTATGTCATCGCATCGTTCAATCAGAATAAGCCCTATGATCAATTTATCAAAGAGCAATTAGCGGGCGACTTGCTTCCAAACCCGAAAGATAGCGACTACATCGCCACGGCTTTTCACCGGAACACCACGAATAATGATGAGGGAGGAACGGAAGATGAGGAGTTTCGAACGGCTGCGATTTTAGATCGTGTCAATACGACCTGGGAAGTGCTGCAGGGAACCAGTTTTAGCTGCGTACAATGTCATTCACATCCCTACGATCCCATCCGACATGAGGAGTATTATAAGTACATGGCCTTCTTCAATAATACCCGCGATGAGGATATTCCAGATGACTCGCCGACTTACAGACACCATGCGCCTGCCAACGAAAAAACGATTGCACAGCTAAAGAACTTTTTAGTCAATCAGCCGCTGGCTACCCAAAAAGCCTGGGGTCAAATGATCCGATTTGTGGAACCGAAAATCCATCCACATTGGGCGGACCAATTTGAAAATGGAGCTTTGGCGGATAACAAATATTTAGCCATTCGGAACAAGGGATCCGCGCGCTTTAAGGCGGTTCCAATGATGGGAAAAACAAAACTCTTGATTGCTTGTCGGAACTCAGGTCCAGCGCCAACCTATTTAAGCATTCACCAAGGAACGAAAACGGGACCGATCATCGCCCGCATCAAACTGGATACGACGCTACAGGAAAAATACGCCAAACCGAAAGGACAGTGGGTGAAAGGTTGGGCCTATACGTTTGTTGACATTCCATCTTTGCCCGGTAAACAGGACCTCGTTTGGGAGTTTTTGAACGCCAAAACAAAGCCTGAGCAGACAACAGCGACAATTGGATTTTGGGCCGTATTGCCAGAGGTACCAGGCCAATTAAAATCCACGGATTTTGAAAAATTAGCTTTGCAAGCCATCGCGACCGAACCCGAAATCACGACACCGGTGATGTTGGAAAACCCGGCCGACTACACCCGAACGACGCGTGTATTTACGCGGGGTTCTTGGTTAAATCAAGCGGATGCTGTTCAACCCGGAATTCCAGGTTTGTTTAAAAATGGCCCTGTTTCAAATCGCCTCGAATTAGCGAATTGGATCGGAAGCACAAACAATCCACTCACTGCCCGCGTGGCTGTGAATCGCTTCTGGGAACAGTTGTTTGGCATGGGGATTGTGGAAACGCTGGAGGATTTAGGAAGCCAAGGGCTCGCACCTGTAAACCAGGCATTATTGGATCATTTAGCGCATAAATTTCAGGTGGATTTCAAGTATCAACCCAAGGAATTTTTGAAATACGTGGTGATGTCGGCAAGCTACCAGCAATCCTCGATTGTCGACGAAGCAACCCGCGAAAAAGATCCGAACAATCGCTACATCACCCGCGGACCACGGGTGCGTTTAAGTCCAGAACAACTCCGCGATCAGGCTTTACTTTGGTCAGGATTATTAAGTCGAAAACTGGGAGGACCTAGTGTGATGCCGGAGCAACCGGATGGCGTTTGGAATGCGCCGTATAGCGGCATGCAATGGAAAAAAAGCGATGGAGAAGATCAATGGAGGCGCTCATTATATACGTATTGGAGACGCAGCAGTCCCTATCCAACTATGGTAAACTTTGATGCCGGGGCGCGCGATATTTGTCTTTCCAGACGGATCAGAACCAACACACCGATGCAAGCATTGAACACATTGAATGATCCGGTGTTCCTAGAAGCGTCACTATTTTTCGCCCGAAAATCCCCAGAAAATGGCCTGAAATTTATCCAAAAAGGCTACGCTGAATTATTTGGCAAAGAGATTTCATCTGCAAAAGCTGAAAAATTAAACGCCTTTTACGCCCAAACCTTGGCGTATTATCAAGGGCATCCGCAAGAGCGTTTGGCATTTTTAAAACTGTGTAAGGACAATGACATTCCGCGTGATGCGGCCAATTTAGTGGCCAAGACTTTAGTGGCCAATGCCCTATTTAATATTGACGAAAGCATGAATAAACCTTAATGACATGAACTCACGTAGAGACTTTTTGAAAACCAGTTCCGTACTTCTTGGTACCAGCATGTTAACCTCCAACACGATGAAAAAAATAGCACCCAAAGCAGGGGAAATCACCTTGGGCCACGGCTCATTTAAATACAAAGTAGTTTCCAATTGGGGAATTTTGGACGCTGGAAAAAACCCTGTCAATGACTGCCATGAGATGGTGGAAGATGCGAAAGGCAGATTGTTCATGCTCACCAACGAAGTCAAAAACAACGTACTCATCTACGATAAATCTGGCAAATTATTGGACTCCTGGGGACATTCTTATCCGGGTGCGCATGGATTAACGATACTCAATGAGGGCGGCGAACAGTTTCTATTGATCTGTGATAACACCCGCCATCAAGTCATTAAAACCGATTTAAAAGGCCGTGAAATATTCAAGATTGATTACCCGAAAGAGACGGGCGTATACGAGCATCCGCATCAATTTGTTCCTACGGAAACGGCGGTGAATCCGAAGAACGGCGACATCTATGTGGCTGATGGATATGGTGCCAATTACATCATTCAATACAATTCGAAGGGTCAGTACATCCGTCATTTTGGCGGATATTCATCTGTGTATGACGACAATAAATTCAACTGTTGCCATGGTGTTTTGGTCGACACGCGTGACCCGAACAACTGGACTTTGTTAGTCACTGACCGCGTAAATAACAGCTTGAAAAGATTCACCTTAGACGGCAAATTCATCACGCGTTACCACTACCCAGGTTCATTTATTTGTCGGCCTGTCCTGCACGGCGACTACATCTTGGCCGCATGTTTCCGTAGTACGGATGCGTCGTGGGCGGGTTCCGGGTACATCCAAATTTTAGACAAGAACATGAAGGTCGTTTCGACACCGGGAGGTTCGGAGCCGATCTATAAAAATGGAGTTTTACAGAAGCAGGTCAAAGATGACGAGCACAAAGTGTTTATCCATCCGCATGATGTGTATGCAGATTCAGATGAAAATATTTACGTGCCGCAATGGGCTTCTGGAAAAACATATCCGATCAAATTAGAACGTATTGGCTAGATGATGATCGCGGAGGCAGGCCAATCATGGCTGATTTTTTGGGGACATTTCCATCCGATGCTGGTGCATTTGCCCATCGGGATGTTTTTCATTGCAGGAATTTTACATTTCTTTTCCAAGCAATCCGCTGATATACAGTCCGTTATCGTCCGAATTTTAATTTGGACTAGCGCGTGCGCTAGTATCTCCGCAGCCATGGGTTGGGCCCTGGGTCAGTCAGGTGAATATGATCCGGACGCGTTACAAATTCACCAGTGGCTCGGCATCAGCACCTGTGTGCTGTCAGTTAGCTTAACATACGTCATGCGCGCTGGCATGAACCATCGCCTGACGAATAGCCTTTTTGTGTTGAGTTTGCTTTGCCTGACCATCACCGGACATTACGGTGGAAATCTAACGCATGGATCTGATTATTTGTCGGCGAGTATGCCGAGTTCCGCGCGCAAAATACTTGGCATGAAAGAAGCAGACGCTGAGCGTAAAGAGGTGACTAAAATTGCCAATTTGCCTGAAGCGATTGTCTACACCCAACTCGTGAAACCGATCCTCACTCAAAAATGTATCGCATGCCATAACGATCAAAAACAGAAAGGGAAACTTCGCTTAGATTCCCCAGATTTTATCTTAAAAGGTGGAGAAGATGGGCCGATACTGACCGCAGGTAAGCCTTTAGAAAGTGAACTTATGAAACGACTTTTACTCGACCCGAATGATGAGCACCACATGCCGCCTAAAGGAAAAACGCCTTTAACCGAACATGAGATTGCGCTCCTTCACTGGTGGGTACAGCATGGAGCTGATTTTACAAAAAAAGTAAGCCAACTCCCCGTGGATGAGAAGATTAAACCGGTACTTGCTTCGCTCGCAAACGGGGAAGCTTCGCGGGAATCTCCTGTGTTTGACAAGACCGTTGATGCCGCAGATGAGGCCGACCTGGTCCGCATTCGCACACATGGATTATTGGCAAATCCCATTTCAAAAGACCAAAACTTCATCGAAATTAATGCCATCAATGCGCCCCGTGTGACGAGTAAAGAGCTGGCTGATTTAAGTAAAATCCAAGATCAAATCGTCCGCTTGAAATTGGGCAATACGGCCGTCGGCGGAGATTTTATGAAGGATATTGCTGCCATGCCCCTGTTGATTCTGCTCGATTTAAATCACACGAAAATTGCCGACCAAGATCTTGAAAGTCTGAAAAATCTAGCCTATTTGGAATCCCTGAATTTGGTAGGAACCCAGATCAGCGATCGAGGCTTAGCGCATCTCGCTAAAATCAAATCCCTCAAGCGCGTCTATCTTTGGCAAACGCGTGTCTCGGAAAAAGGAGTGGCCCAACTGAAAAAAATGCGCCCGGATTTAGCGATTCAATCCGGCTTCAAAGGGCAATGGCCACTTGAAATAGACAGCGCTAAATTAAAGCTGGCCGAATAGCAATTTTCAAAGAAAAAATTTAATCGTATATTAACGGCTTAAATTGCATTTGCTCTACATGATTTTCTTTCGTAAGCGTTCTTGGCTCATTTTAATCCTGGGAATTGGAGGTATTTTCACCTATACCCAATGCACGGATACCCAAGCACAAGAAACTGCGATGCCGGATGTCATCGATTATAATTACCACATACGTCCCATATTTTCTGATCGGTGCTTTAAATGCCATGGGCCGGATGCTAACAAGCGAAAGGCGGGCCTTCGATTAGATACTCCGGAAGGAGCCTACGCCGCGTTTAAGGATAATCCATCCATGCATGCCATTGTTCCGGGACACCCGGAAAGTTCGGATGCATTTCAGCGATTAATTACCAAAGACACCTCGCTCTTAATGCCTACGCCAAGTTCCCACTTGACCGTTTCGCAGCATGAAATTGACCTGATCGAAAAATGGATTAAGCAAGGTGCGGTTTACAAACCCCACTGGGCCTTTATCAAACCTGTGAAAGCAGCTTTGCCGGATGCCGATGAAGATTGGGTGCGCAATCCGATCGACTATTTTGTCTTTGCGAAAATGGCGGAGAAATCCTTGAAGCCTAGTCCGGAAGCATCGAAAGAACAATTATTAAAACGGGTTTGCCTTGACTTAACTGGCTTGCCCCCGACGCTTGAGATGCAGGATCGTTTTATGAAAGACGATAGCCCGAAGGCATATGAAAAAATCGTCAATGAGCTTTTAGGCAGTAAACATTACGGTGAAAAAATGTCGATTCAATGGCTGGATTTAGCACGATATGCGGATTCACATGGCTATCAAGATGATGGTTTGCGCACGATGTGGCCTTGGCGAGACTGGGTGATTCACGCATTTAATTCAAATTATTCCTATGCCAAATTCGTTACGTGGCAATTAGCCGGCGACCTGTTGCCTCGGCCAACGAAAGAAATGTTACTTGCCACAGGTTTCAATCGTAACCACAAGATTACGCAAGAAGGTGGGGTAATCGACGAAGAGTACCGCGTAGAATACGTGAACGATCGAACCAATACATTTTCAAAATCCTTCCTCGCGCTGACCTTTGAGTGTGCGCGCTGTCATGACCACAAGTACGATCCCATTTCACAAAAAGACTATTACAGTACGTACGCTTTCTTCAATCAAGTACCTGAAAAAGGGTTGTTCGGAACCATCGACGCATCGTTCGCAGATCCTCCAAACATGACAATTACCACCAAAGATGTACAATCGATACTGAAGTTTATTCACAAAAAAGATACAGCTTCCGTGGACGTCATGGTCATGGCGGATTCGAGTAAACGTAGGCCAACCTATGTATTGTCCCGTGGCAATTACGACATGCCTGGCCCGGAAGTAGGCGTCGGTATTCCTACAAGTATTCTACCCTACTCGAACGCGAAATATGGCCAAAATAGGCTTGGTTTGGCCCGTTGGCTCATTGATCCTCAAAACCCACTCACATCCCGCGTGTTTGTAAACCGCATGTGGGCGCAGTTTTTCGGACGGGGCATCGTGAAAACAGTAGGCGATTTCGGCATGCAAGGCGAACTGCCTACCCACCCGGAATTATTAGATTGGTTGGCCGTCGATTTCCAAAGTCACGGCTGGAACATCAAACGATTAGTAAAGCAGATTGTGATGTCGGCAACGTACCAACAAGCCTCCACGGTGACCTCTGCGGCCCAGCAAGTGGACCCGGAAAATATCTACCTATCGCGCATGTCTCGGATTCGGATTCCGGCCGAGCAAATTCGTGATCAGGTATTGGCATCTGCCGGTATTTTAAATCCGGAAATCGGCGGACCAAGTGTGAAAACCTATCAGCCGAAAGGCTTGTGGGAAGTGGCCACATCTGGTCGCGGATCATTAATGAATTACATCCAAGATCATAATCAAGATTTATATCGCCGCGGCATGTATGTGTTTATCAAACGTACGGTACCGCCGCCAACGATGTTGATTTTTGATGCGAGTAATCGCGATCAATGTGAGGTGCAACGAGGCCGAACGAATACGCCATTGCAGGCCTTGGTGATGATGAATGATCCGCACGTATTGGAAAGTTCGCGTGTTTTGGCCAGCCAATTCTCTCGTGAAAAAGGAAGCATCGAAGCGAAATTAACGCGGGCGTTTAGACGCATTGTTTGTCGGGCCCCGAAAGAAAAAGAGCTCGCCATGCTGAAAAAATATTTCGAGGCCGAGCAAACCTCATGTGTACAAAATCCAAAGAAAGTTCAGAAGCTGATGAAGATTGGGGAATACAAACAAGATAAAGCGGCGGTCACTGGGTCCACGGCGGCGATGATGCTTACGATTCAATTAATCTATAACATGGAGGAGGCCATCATGCGGGTATAATATGGAAAACGAATTCTTCAAAAATCGACTGAATATTACGCGCCGGCACTTCTTTGGTCAGGCGGCTGCGGGCATCGGCGGATTAGCCTTAGGCTCATTACTCGTACCCGATTTATTCAAAGGCGATGCCTCCGTTCAATCGTTACCTTTAGGCGTCGCACACTTTGCCCCTAAAGCCAAGCGGGTGATTTACCTCTGCCAAAACGGAGCTCCCTCACAATATGAGAGTTTCGATTACAAGCCTATGCTGAACAAAATGGCGGGGCAGGATTTACCGGATTCGATTCGTGGGACCCAGCGGCTCACCGGGATGACGGCTTCACAAGATAAATTCCCGCTCGTAGGTTCGTATTATAACTTCAAACAACACGGAAAATCGGGGACATATATCAGCGAAATATTCCCGCACATCGGCTCGATTGCGGATGATATTTGTGTGATTCGCACGATGAGCACGGATGCGATTAATCACGATCCGGCGTTAACCTTTTTACAGACGGGCGCTCAAGTAGGAAACCGCCCAAGTATGGGTGCTTGGATGTCCTATGGCTTAGGAAGTGAGAATAAAAACTTGCCCGCCTTCTGCGTGTTGCTTTCGCGTGGACGCGGAAATGGACAAGGTGTTTATTCGAAACTTTGGACGAATGGATTTTTAGATTCGACCCACCAAGGAGTCGTTTTTAGTAGTTCTGAAGATCCGATTTTATACTTGAATGATTCGGATGGAATCGATAAGGCCGGTCGGCGCAGAATGCTGGACCAACTTGCCGAGTTAAATCACGAGGGCTTTTCGGAAAATAAGGATCCGGAAGTGGAAGCCAAAGTACAACAATATGAAATGGCCTACCGCATGCAAACGGCGGTGCCTGAATTAACGGATTTGTCGAAGGAGCCTGATCATATCATCAAAATGTATGGACCGGAATGTCTAGTTCCGGGCACTTATGCAGCGAACGTTTTACTTGCCCGTAAACTTTCGGAATCCGGTGTTCGCTTCGTGCAAATTTATCACCAAGGTTGGGACTCACATGGCAACTTGCCAAAAGAAATGGCGATGCAAGCAGAGGATGTGGATCGATCATCGGCGGCGTTAATCACCGACTTGAAACAGCGGGGATTATTGGACGAGACGCTCGTGATTTGGGGTGGGGAATTTGGTCGGACGAATTATTGCCAAGGAAAATATACGGTGGACAATTATGGCCGCGATCACCATCCACGTGCCTACAGTATTTTCATGGCTGGTGGCGGCGTGAAAGCTGGAACGGTTTACGGAGAGACGGATGAGCTAGGCTACAACGTGATAAAAGACCCCGTGCATATTCATGATTTCCATGCGACGGTGCAGCATTTAATGGGGATCAATCATGAGCAATTGACCTACAAACATTTAGGTCGGCGATACCGCTTAACGGATATTGCAGGCAATGTTTTACCAGGATTAATCGCGTAATGGGGAAGGTCGAAAAGATAGGCAATTTGATTTTATGGAGTCTCCAAGGCTTCCTTGTTTTCCTCTTAATTTTCCAATCGAGCTTTGCTTTGCCATTAGCGGGCATCGGCCATTTACATCCGTTAATTTTACACTTGCCTATCGGTTTTGGCGTATTGTTGCTCGGGCTTTTTAGCATAAAAAAACACCTCGCTTCCTTCGAAGTTTTAGCCGAATTCTTACTTTTATTAACCGCCATCTTCTCCACGTCAACGGCCATTTTTGGCTTGTTTTTGGCCAAAGAAGGAGGCTATGAAACAAGCGCGTTAGACTGGCATCAGTGGTCGGGCGTCGCGGTTTCATTTGTCTATTTTGTTTGGGTATTGCTGCGTAAAAATATACTCGTTGGTGCCGCGATCGGATTCGTCGCCTTAGTGATTACCGGCCATACGGGAGCGAGCATTACCCATGGAGAAGATTACTTGCGTTTTGGGGAGAAGTCGACAGAAATTACTCAGGAAAGTGTCGTGTTTGAGGACATCGTCCAGCCGATTTTAAAGGCCAAATGTGAGTCGTGTCATAATGACCAAAAGTCAAAAGGTGCGCTCAAAATGAATAGCATCGCGAACCTATTGAAAGGTGGAAAACATGGGCCGATTTGGAAGGCGGGGGATGCGTTGAATAGTCATTTAGTCCAACGCATCAAATTGCCGATGAACGCGAAGGAGCACATGCCTCCGCTGGGAAAGGCGCAATTAACTCCGGATGAAATTACGATCTTGACGTTGTGGGTAAAAGAAGGGGCCTCTTTCGAAAAGAAATTAGGGGAGTTTAGCCCTGATTTTCAGAAGCTGATTCAGCCGACTGCCATCACAATAAGCACAAAATCTTACGACTTTTCAGCTGCTTCGGAATCAGCTATCGAATCCGTCAATTCGCCGTATTGCACAGTCTATTCCATCGCAAATGAATCCCCGGCTTTGCAGGCAGATTTTTATGTATCCGCAAAATTTGACCCGAAAACATTATCCAATTTAACTCAGGTCAGTGAGCAGCTGGTGGGTTTACAACTTTCCAAAATGCCCATCAAAAATGAAGACCTAAATCTAGTTTCCAAGTTTGCCAATCTAGAAAAATTGAACCTGAATTTCACGGCAGTAGATGATGCGGGAATAGGCCAACTAGCAGGATTAAATCATTTGGAGCAACTGTCGCTCGCAGGCACGAAAGTAGGTAAATCCGGCGTCTCCAAATTGCTCGCAGCACTTCCTGCATTAAAGGAAATTCACTTGTGGAGTACGAGCCTTTCAGCGGGAGATTTGAGCGCTTTGAGAAGCCAATTTCCGAAGGTGACAGTTGATGCCGGTTACATTCCTAAAGAAGAAACCTTGCAGATTAATCCACCGATTTTGGTGAATGAAAACTTGATATTAAAACCAGGTGAAAAACTTAAGTTTAAACATACCTTGCGTGATGTGCTATTTCGCTACACCTTGAACGATTCTCTGCCGGATAGCTTACAAAGTCCATCAACTAATGGTTCGATTGCCATTGCGAATTATGCGAAGGTCCGCATCCTGGCCACAAAGGCCGGTTGGCGCGCTAGCAAGCCTATCGACGTTCGCGTCTACAAATCGCAATTCATCCCGGCTCGGATGGATCTACTTTCCAAACCCGATCCTAAATATCCGGCAGCAGGCGGGGCGAGTTTGATGGATTTTGTGATCGGAGCACGGGAGGTGAAGGGGGTTCCTAATTTTACCTGGTTGGGTTTCAAAGAGGCCGACTTAGATGTGGTCGCGACATTTGAAAAATCAACTTCGGTTCATGGCGTGACCTTATCGTATTTAGAGAAGACAGACTCAGATGTATTTCCTCCGGTGAAGGTAGAGGTTTGGGGAGGCGAAAGCCCTGACAAAATGCGTTTAATAGCTACGGCAAAGCCGGTACAACCCAAAGAGAAAAGTGGTTATTCGGCACGTGGAATTAATATTCCGCTTACCGGCATGCATGCCAAATACTTCCGCATCAAAGCGGAGCGCTTGAAAAGATTGCCGGCCTTTGTAGACAACAAAGGCAAGGGCGCTTGGTTACGCGTGGATGAGCTTTTGTTTTATTAATGCATTTTCCCCTTTTCAGTCAGTAAGGCATATGCCTCTTCCCAGGTCGGGACCGTCTCCGATTCATAACCATATGTAGGCCCCGTCGCAATTTGCTTAAACGCTTTCATGGCCTTTAGGTGTGCGCCACTTCGCAAATAGGCCAACATAAGTTCTCGACTTTCCCACGCCGTAATCGTGCATTGATATTCATGCATTTTTTTAACATCGCAATGGAGATTTCCCTCGGCCGTTTGGGCTTGACGAAATGAGGGAATGGCTAATAGCCAAAAGCGTAAATAAGCAAAAAAGCCTTTTGGCTTTAAACCTGTGAGTGAGATGTACATCTTATTTCTTTTTAAACATGGCGTTCGTTGCGTTTCCATTGGACATTAAGTACGCCATTAAGTCCTTTAATTCTTCTGCATTTAAGCTATTAATCAGTCCTGGCAACATGATGGATGCGGGAGAATACTTGGCTGAAATGACATTTTTCTTCCAAACCTTCTCCACCTGATCTGGCGCATACGGATTTTGAGAAACATAGAAAGCCGTTTTATCTTGATTCGTTAATCGGCCTATCACCGAGGTGCCATTCCGCAACATAAATTGCGTTGCGGCATATTGATCCGAGACTGTTTTGTTGGGGTTAATGATGGCTTCCAACATGTCCTTCTTCGAGAATCGGGTGCCCAAATTCGATAAGTCTGGACCAATGTTTCCACCGCCTTCACTCCCGATGGCATGGCAACGAATACACGTCGTAGCCGCAAACATGGATTTCCCATTTTCAAAATCGCGACCTTCTAATGGCGTGTCGAGTAGCGCGACAGCCTCCTCTAATTTCCATGATTTCCCTGGTCCTTTTGGGTAGCTGATGGAGGCCATGTCGTTTCCATTCGCTGTTAATAACTCTGCTCCGCCCAATTTATCATAATAACTCTTTTTGGATTCAGGAACGTTCTTTAATGCCAATTTACGTGCACGATCGATGAAACCCACATAGCTACGACCACCTGAAAATTCAAAGGATTTTTTAAACCAAGCGAAATATTGATTATGTAATTCAGGCGTCCAATGCTTGCGTGCTGCGGATAGCATCACCGCCATGTAGGTTTGTTGGGCCGGAGGCATTTTCTCTAACATCTTCGCGATGTCCGTTCCATATTCAGGATTCCGCATAATCAAATCAGCAGACGACGTAGCCGATTCCACCCGATAGGCCATTGCGCTCGCCGTGTCTTTGGTCTGCATGATTTTCAAGGTACGTTCAATCACCTTAGGTGCCTCGAGTGGAATTAAAAGCCGACTCAACGCTCTGTCCAGATTCATGTTGTATGCTGGGAAACGGGCATCAAATTGCGCAATGATTTGGGATGAAATCGAATCATCTGGCATCCCCAAACGCAACATCGCTAATTCATACGCCCGTAGTAAGTCTAGTGTTTGTGGCTGCGAAAATGAGCGGTGATTGATCGCCAAAAGTGACTTATAAATATCGGCTTTCCATTCAGGCTTGCTTTGTCGGATCAAGCCAATCAGCGCATGCGTCGCCGTAACTGGATCTTTTTCTTGGATTGCTTTATCCTTCCACGTTTGTGCCGGCTGATGCTCTAAGGCTAGTCGGGCCGCATAGCGAATAAACCGATCTGGATGTTTCAAATATGGCCAAACAAAAGACACGGCTCGTGGATCGGGACCTTGATGAAATTGTTCGATTTGGCGCCTCAACAAATTTAAGGAATTAGGGCTGGCGGCTACTGGCTTAGTCGTTTCCTCGGTACCCACATACGAAACTCTGTACAGATCTGATTCAAGTCGGCGACCGCCCGTCAAAAAATACAACGCCCCGTCAGGCCCTACAACTCCATCTGTTAATGGCAGTGGAATTCCGGAGAAAAACTCTTCGCGGTCGGCCGTAAAGGTCGCACCCGCAGGCTTTAATTTAATGACGTGCGCAATCCCAAAAGTCCAGTCGAATGCCAGAAGTGATTGACGGTATTTAGCCGGAAATTTAGCCTCTTGCAATGACACCAAATTAGTCGGAGAACCTTGACCAATATTGAGCACCGGAGGTAGGTTGTCAGGATAGGTAGGCGACCATTTACTATTTCCGGTTCGCCACCCAAACTCACTTCCACTAGTTGCGTGGCAAATACGCGTCGGGCGATACCAGGGAAGGCCAAAATCCCATTCCATGTCGGCATCATAGACAAAAAGATCTCCCGTTTCGTTGAAAGCAATGTCAAATGCATTGCGATATCCCGCGCTTACGAGTTCCCATTTTTTCCCTTCCGGATCTATTTTGGCGATCCATCCACCCGGAGCATAGCGATCATTGGCATGCCCGCGTGGGTCTTTGATCAAAGGAAACATGTTGTCTTCCTGCCAGTTATTTGGCAATCGATAGGCATCCATCGGAGGGACATCCGTATGATTCCCTGAGATTAAAAATATAGCTTGTTTATCCGGAGATAAAATAATGCTGTGCGGTCCGTGTTCGCCATCGCCTTTGAATTCCTTTAACAACGTAATTTTGTCAAATTGATCGTCGCCATCCAGATCTTGTATGCGGTAGAGTCCGCTGCCGCGTGTGCCTGAGTTGGGTTTCGCACGGGCATTCACCATGACATAAATGCTCTTAAACGCATATAATAATCCGTGTGCATTCCCAATGCCTAAGGTATCAACTCCCTTCCCAAATTTCAATTTCTCAATCGCGGGTTTAGCGCTTGTTCCCAGGGGAGGTACGGTCACTCGAAAAAGGCCTCCATATTGATCTGAACAGATTAAGCGACCTCGATCATCAAAGGTCATCGAAACCCAAGAGCCAATTTTTTCATCGGAGGGGCTAATGAGGTGCTCCAACTTAAATCCGGGCTGAAGCCGAATTTTATCTACTTTGGAATTTGTGCCCTCCACATGTGCAGGTTCTACACGAAATATGAGTTGATAACTGGTGCTGGCGAGTAATAGAAAAAGGAATACTGCCCCGAAATAGGTACGCGTTAGTTTCATAGGTTCAGGTTTATCGGACTTGTAGGTTGGCCGATTCGTAAAAATAAATGTACAAAAACTAGCCTTAAAATTCGCTTACCAACGCATAGAAATCAGGATACGCCCCTATAAAGCCTTGACAGACATATTGTTGCATCATTAAATTCTATATATTTACCGAAACCTATTTAATCACACATGAAGAAATTGCTCCTTGGAATCATCCTGCTTTTGATTCCATTTCTTGGATTTTCGCAATCCAAAATCAAACCCGAAAATGCGCTTAAAAGTTACTTGTCGAATGGCGATTCAAACTATACATGGGAGCTGAAAGATTCGGCCAACATCGGTAGTGCGAAGGCCTATCAGGTAGTATTGACCTCCCAAAAATGGCGCGGAATTATGTGGAGACATCAGCTAACAATCATTATTCCATCCGCCGTCCAATATGATGGCGCCCTGCTTTTCATCACAGGCGGAAGCAATACAGATGAACAGCCAAACTGGAGTAAAGAAGATAAATTGTGGCCCATCTTGAATGCCATTGCATCCAAAAATAAAGCCGTGGTGGCTTTAATTAAACAGGTTCCAAACCAGCCACTTTATGATGGAAAAACAGAAGATGAGCTGATTACGCATACCCTAAATGAGTTCCGCAAAGACAAAGATTATACGTGGCCGCTGCTCTTCCCGATGGTGAAATCCGCAGTGCGCGGCATGGATGCTGTTCAGGAATTTGTTGCTAAAAAGACGAAACATTCCGTGTCCAATTTTGTGCTAGCCGGTGCCTCCAAACGCGGATGGACCACGTGGCTATCTAGCGCAATCGACGATAAGCGCGTGAAGGCCATTGGCCCTATGGTCATCGACATGCTGAACATGCCCAAAACGCTCAGCTACCAATTTGAGACGTACGGCGAATACAGTGATCAAATTGAAGACTATGTCAAAATAGGCATCCCACAAAGTACATCCAGTCCGGATGGAAAAACGATAACGGCGATGATTGATCCGTATTCCTACAAGGAAAAACTAACGGTTCCGAAGATGATATTCGTGGGCACAAACGACCCCTATTGGACAGCTGATGCGATCAAACATTATTTCGATCAAATACCTGGTAAAAATTTAATCCACTATGTGCCCAATGCCGGACATGATTTGGCAGGAGGGAAACAAGCCTTGGAAGGGCTAAGTGCGTTCTTTGGCTTAACACTTCAAAATAAAGAATATCCGGTGAGTACCTGGGCTGTGAATAAAACCGCGGAGGGATTTGAGCTCGCTGTTCAAGCAAATCCGAACGATTTAGTGGAGGCCGCTATTTGGGCGACGACATCGGCAGATCGGGATTTCCGCAATAACTTATGGTTAACGCGTCGGGTAAAGTATGAGGGGTCAACGGTCAAGTATACGATTCCGTTTGTGAAAAAAGGATACCAAGCTTTTTACATGGATTTAAAATACAAAGATCCGAACGGAGGAACGTATACGGTGAGCACGCGCTTGTTTACGACAGACACGGAAAAGGTTTTGTAAGGTTGTTGGGGCAATCAAATCATAGCCCCAACAAACCCACTAATAAAATACGGTATACAACCCGGCTACAATTCCCATGACCAAAATGGAAATGATCGCAAATTGCTTCGATACGAGGAAGTCGGCGCGCTCCACATCTAAGCCTTTTGGATTGTTAATTGAGCTCCGGTCTGCCAGCGAAATCAAGACCATCAAGGCCACCAAAATCACATAAACCCATGAGGTTACATGTAAGAATGGGATTGGATTTCCGCCGATAAATGTATGTAAGTTCTTAAACAATACGACCAAGGGAATAGACGCGACGGCCGCGACAATCGCAGCGGCTGAGGTAGTCCGCTTCCAAAATAGCCCCAAAGAGAACAAGGCAAAGGCTCCAGGCGTCAGGTAATTAGAGTATTCCTGAATGAACTGATACGCTTGTTCAAGCTGGCGTAATTGCGGCGCGATTAATAAGGCAATGCCGAAAGAAACCCAGATTGCGATGCGACCAACCCAAACAGTTTGGGCTTCAGAGGCATTCGGATTCAAGGATTTCTTATAGATGTCTAAACTAAAAATGGTCGAAATGCTATTGCTTTTCCCGGCCAATGACGCCACAATCGCAGCGGTTAAAGCGGCAAAAGATAGCCCTTTTAATCCGGCAGGCAACAGGTTCATGAGCGTGGGATAGGAATGGTCCGGCTTCACAATTCCGGCGATGGTCATTTCATTTTGGAAAGCACCGTTTTGGTACAGCACATACATCGCAATTCCCGGAATTACACAAATTAAGGGCATCAATAATTTCAAAAAGGCCGCAAACAAAATCCCTGAACGTGCCGTAGGTAAATCTGCCCCTAATGTCCGTTGAACAATGTACTGATTACAACCCCAATAATTCAAGTTATTGATCCACATCCCGCCAAACAAAATGGCAAATCCCGGAAGAGCATCGTAATACTTATCGCCCTCCGAAAAGATCATGTGAAAATGATCATCTGCTTGGGTACGCAACTCCATTAAACCACCGAAAACGCCTCCGCTGTTAAAGCGATCTGATACCATGTCAAGTGACAAATAGGTCACCACTAAACCACCCACAATCAAGACAATTACCTGGATAAAATCCGTGTAACCGATCACTTTCATCCCACCCAAGGTGATGAAAATGGCGAACAAGGCTAGGCCAACCATCGCATATAAAAAAGGAATGGAGGTAATGCTTTCAATGGCTAAGGCGCCTAAATAAAGAATGGAGGTAAGGTTGACAAATACATACAACA
>JACCDX010872303.1_pt1 | contig 35000 bp, 51 predicted proteins | sample 7449681 | NCBI WGS metagenome assembly JACCDX01 (sample SAMN15323450, study PRJNA562643) | freshwater metagenome | isolation source: river surface water | place: USA:Blue River Watershed | collected 2017-08-18
AAAATGGTATTCATTATTAATGGATATATTGTTTTCATTTATATCAGGATCTATTATAAAGATTTATGATGATTTTACAGATAATAATGTTAATTTAACAGACTTTCAATTAAATTTATCTTTTTCCTTGTTGAATAACTTAAGAACAAAAATACAGGGTAAAGTATTAACAATGATTTTTCGTAACCATTATTCCAAGCAGTTCCCCAGTTTGATATTGCATTTACGACATTTATTACGAAGGCAACAACTGAAAAATTGAAATCATTATAAGACATTAAGGTTAATGTAATCCATTGTATTCCTTTTAAAAATTCTCTAAATAAATCGTTAGTTAAAAAGTTATTATCATCCAAATCATCAAATAACTTGCAAGTTATTCCACCTATTAGAGGAATAATATAATCCATTAATAATGAATATCATATTTTTTGTATAAAAATACCGACAACTTTGATAACATTTCAAGACTAAACATAATTACACAAATTGTTTCAGCCGTTAAAAAATAGTTTGTAAAGTGTTGAAAAGTTAGATTAAACCAACGCAATACAATTTCAAATAAAGGAATAGATGGTGCATGAAATTTAGTTAATTCTTTTTCGGCAAGAATAGAAATACAAACTTTAAAGAATACATGTTGTAACCAAATGATTACAATAAAACTAAACACAAATAATTGAAAGTAAAAAGATGGATAAACAGTATGACATGCTAAAATAAGCAGATAGAACGTTGCGCTTATTATGAAATGTGAAACTGCTAATACATGACCTAAAAAATCATCATCTCTTGAAATCCAACTGTAACCAAACTTAATAAATTTAATCATACCATTTTTTAATGATTCGATCAATTGATCACGAATTTGAATTTGAATAATCATTTATTTTTACGTGTTTTACGTTTATTCATTTTCTTTCCGCGTTTTCTGTACGTTCTATTTCCACCAGTCGGTTTAACACTTGTTAAATCCGCATTTTGATCAGTAGGATCTTCTACAGGTTGATCACTGGCATCCGCTGATACGTAATCAAAATTAATACCATCTGTATGAATTTGTGCTACAAACGTATTGCCCGAAAATCCTGGGTTTTTCATACCTAATAATCGAAAAGCATTAAGCCATGTCATATCAAAATATTCACCGTGAGCGAATGCATTTCCTGCGGCTGTGACGGCTGGAATTGTTATTTTATTCGGCATATGTATCTTGGTTTCCATTTCGTACTGTGCCTTTTCGTTACCTATTCCCAATACACCTCCTTTTTGGAATACTTTACGAATAGTTTCAATATTGTATGCTCTACCTGTATTTTTTTCCGGTTGTAACTCTGTTCTCAACGGCTGAAATCCAGGATGCGAAAACCCTACCGGTATTGTGGGAATTATATCCGCAATTTTACTCATTACACCACTGGATACTACACGATCTAATGTAATAAATCCAGAATCCAAATGTTTATTAAATGTATTTCTTGCTTTATCCGCTAAAATGGTAGGACATCCAAAGCTTACTAAATGAATTGATTTAACTGACGGAAATGATGACCTTATTTCACATAACATAAACGCAAACAAAGACGCATACGCTCCCCCTAATGAATGCCCGGTTATAAATAATCGTGTTGGGTTATGTTTGGTTATATTTTCACTCAAAACTGTCCAACTCTTTAAAAGTGGATTTATGAAAGAAGATGGTACATTTCCAATTTCACCGGATGAAGCTGTAGTTCCAGGGGGTAATAATTTTGAAAGATCTGTTGCCGTAAATTGTGAATAAAGATCATGTTTAAAATTTTTAATCGTAGACGAACCTTTAAAAACAATAACCAAATCACTATCTGTAAACGTCGAGTTTTTTTGGGATAGTTGAGTTCCTTTCGTTAACAAACAGGTTAAATCAGAAGGGGAAGAAATGTACGTAGCAATACCAACTCCTGTTTGAGTTGATTCCGGTTTTATGTAAGAAACCATTGGTCTGCCATTCTTTGATTTTAAAGAAGAGCTTGCTGTTCTACGATCTCCACTATATTTATTATCAAATTCTGTAATACGGTCATTCACAGATTTATTATTTGCTGTTCCAAAGTCTGGACTTAACATAACTTCACGAATAATCGATGAATCAGAGTATACTAACCGTGATAATTGAGCCATAATTTTTAAAACATGTATGTACGAATCAAAAAGCTGAGAATCAACTTGCTCGGCTAATACCATTTGACCTTCAGCATTTTTTACAACACTTACTTCTTTTTTGTTGAATAATATTGATCTTAAAGTTGTATCTTTCAATGTGGTTGTTGAACCAGTTGGTGTTGAACCAGTTGGTGTGGATGCTTTATTTCCCATTATTATTTAGGACGAGATTTATGCGGTGTATACGTGACATCATCTCCAACTTTAAAATTATGCATTTCAGGATTTAAATAAGAATTAGAAGATACAGATGTGTGAGAATTCCATATTTTGATAATAGAGAAAGGTCCTTTAGGAGATAAAGAAATTCCTACTAAAGTCTCTTTACGATTTTTTAATAATTCGTTTGCAACACAATGAACCATCATATCAATAAATATAGTATAAATTTCTGTTGATTCTATTTTTTTAGACCATGCACCACCAGCTTCATTTTCTTGTGCATCCCATAATGGTCGAAATCCTAAACGCATGAAGAAGAACATACCCGATTCCCATGCTTCTTTAGAAATCGAATCAACTAATGTCCAAAATTGTTGCGGATTACCTACACTAGCTATTTTAACATAACTTTCAAGAGTGTAAGATTTATCCGCTGGATCATGATACCACAGAACCCAAGAATACTGGAATTTTGTGGTAGCTATTTCTGAACCCATTTTATAATCTATAACAGTAGTATTTACGTAAATGAAATAGTATTCGTTTTTAACAGATCGAAAACGAATAGTTTTAAATACAGTCTATTGAAAATATACAAAGATGACATTAAGTATTGATGAAATCTATTTAGTCCGGTATGGACCTAAATTAGCACTTCCTCCTTCTGTTCAAACTAGTATTGCTAAATTACGTATTACTCCTGTTCAACACAAACCTACTCGACAATTTGCACGTCACACCTATCGTAATCGCAATTTTAATAACAATACTTCTTCTGCATCTAGCTCAGATAATTGGCGAGAAAAAGCATTAGTAGATATTGTTCGTAAAGTTCGTGAAAAGGATGATGTTGAATATTCCCAAATTATTAGTATTTTCAATAAAGTTAGTCCTGGTAATGTTGAAAAACTTTCGGGCGATGCTATTTTACTAATGCAAAAACGAGACGAAGAATTTCGTTTACGAGTTTCTGCTTTACTGTTTAACCGTTCGATCACGGAACCAACAGTATCTGTAGTAATGGCAGATTGTGCAGCTCGTATTAGCGAAGTTATTCCCGGTATTGCGGAAGATATTCAAGCACAAATTGAATTGTTTCCTAAATTATACGATATGACTGAAACTATCGTAATTGATATTACAACTATAACGGATCCACAGGATGAACGATTAGTACAATGGACTAAACAAAAAGATAAACGTCGTGCGTATGCTCGTTTTATGCTTGAACTATATGTTAAAAACTTAATCAAAGAAACGGTTGTAAAACAATCATTGGAACAAATTGTAAAAGATTTCAACGAAACTGCTAACCAAGCAAAGACTACCTATACAGAATCTAATGCTACCCAATTGGTTGAATTCATGTTTGAAGCTTCTAAAAAACTAAAGGGTGAATTAAAAGAATATCTAAAAGGAAACATAGAAGAAGTTCTTAAAGTACCGCGAGAAGAACTTAAAATCAAGTTTCCAAGTATGAATATGAAAACAAAATTTGCTTTAGAAGACGCGTTAAAGGAATTAAATAAGAAACAATAGGCATAGACAAAATGGCCCTTCCAAGTGCAAGTGTGTTAATGCGTGCTGCTCAACTATCGATCGACCAAGATAAACCTATTTATTTAGATTACTATAGTGATAGTTTAGAAAAGAAATGTTGCATCGGTGTACAAGATGCTATCAAATATCTCGTAAAATCAGATAGCGAATATACGTCCTCGATTGAGAACGTTTTTAAATGTGAAACCTGTTATATCATTTCAACTGAAAATAGTTTATACATCGTTTCTGTAGAAATACCGATTAAAAAGATTTTAGCGTCAAAGGATGAGTAAAGTAATGCAGTATCCTCCTCCTCATTATTTATTTTTTGAACCATTGAATGATATCGAAACTATTCGAATGTGGAACGAATATAAGCAAATGCATACTGATTGCGAATACGAGGAAATTGATGCTGCTGAAACAAATTCGGTAGATACTTTTTCACCTTGGTTCGAAAATTGGATAACTCGTACACCAAAAGTACAGGGAACTCGATTTCGTGTACTTTTAGTATTACATGCAGAATTCTTAACATATTCTTGTCAACAGATGTTACGACGTTCCTTAGAACAAAGATCATTTAAGTGTCGTGTTTGGTTTCATGTTGAAGATCCTTCAACTATTCAACCGGCTATTATGAGTAGATGTATTGTAAAACGGATTTCAACGTATTTGCATAAACCAATAATAAAGAATGGAAGTTGTTAAAGTTTATACTGACGGCGCTTGTTCTCGTAACGGTAAAGAAGGATCACGAGCATCCTTTGCTTGCTGGTTTCCCAATCATAAAGAACTTTCAAAATCTGGAAGAGTTCCTGATGATCAACCGCAAACAAATAATCGTGGTGAATTATTAGCTATTTTAGAAGCTGTAAAAATTGTCAATGAAAAGTTCAATCCAGATAATATTGAACTTGAAGTATACACCGATTCTCAATACTCAAAAAATTGTTTAACGGTTTGGTTACCCGGTTGGATTGCGAACGGTTGGAAAACATCGCAAAATACTCCTGTGCAAAATAAAGATTTAATTGAAGAAACTACCAAAATTCTGCGTAAATTCAAATATACAATTTCTTATGTTGAAGCTCATGCCGGTATAACCGATAATGAAATAGTTGATAAAATGGCTGTAGCTGTATTAAACCCGGAAGTAGTCAATATAAAAATTGTACATACCAATGTTCAAAAACCTATAGAAGGACTACCAATTGAACTCATGGGACCTCCTGTAAGCGAAAATACATTAGTCGATTGGTGTAAAGAAAATCTTAATAAATTGGATCAAACCTTATTGAATAATGCATTATTGAATGTACTTACAAAAACCCTAAAAACGAACGGATTTGATCTGCATAAACAAAAATTACATAGGGGACATGTTTATCGATTGAACGCAACCAATTTAATAACAGAAAATACTAAGATAATAAAAGAAGAATGAGAATAGTCGCCTATCATTTCTGGTCCCCTACTTGCAATCCGTGCAAAGTGATTAAACCTGCGGTAGAAACTCTTAAAGAAGAATTCGAACAAATTAACTGGATAAGCGTGAACACTCACGATGATCCATATAATTTTTCACAGAAATTTGGAGTTTCTGTGGTTCCTACGATTGTGGTTACGGCAATGAACGATGAAGAAAAAATTGTTTATTCGCAAAAACATTCGGGTACCGATATGATTAGTTATTATCGTATTTTACGGTCTGCTTTGAAGTTTGTTTAACCTAATGTTACAGCTAGAAATAAAAACAATACCATAATTCCAGCAAGTGCCATTAATATACCTCCGGCTAACTTCTGTTTATTTTGAGCTTCCGTTGCTTCATCACGCATTAATGGTACGCTAAAAAACAACGAAGCGCCAATTATAAATAAAATAACCGTAAAGACTAGTACTTGTTTGATTGCTGACATTTGTATATACAACGTTTTTTACATAGACCGCATACCTTTAACAAATAACGCTAATAACCCTACGGCTAAAAGAACTCCACCAGCAATACTCATAGCTTGATTATTCGGTCGAGCTAACAGACCAATTCCTACTATAATAATTACAGAAATTATAAAATATTCCCACATTTATTATAATAAAATATTTTATTGTGCAGATGTTCCTATAATTTTGCCGTTTTGATATATTTCCGCAACAAATTGCCCTTGTTCATCTGCCGAGCATTTATCTCCCTCGCAAATATTGACATTTTTATCCGCTTCATCTTTCTTAGGTGGTTCAATATGTCCTGCGAAGCCTTCTAAATTTTGACTAGTTAACCAACCACCTAATGCACCCGCGCCAACCGATATTAATAATGTCAATACAACGGTTAGTAATACTCCTAAGGACTTATTATTAGGAGTAATATTTTGAATAACAAATTTAGGGGTTCCGGCAATTTCAAAACATTTATTAAATAAATTCATTGCGGTAGATACGATGAATACTGCACCAAATAATATACTCGATGGAACAACATATTTTGTATCAAAATTAGTTTCAAACATAATTTGAGTAGCAATATGAGCAATTGCTGTTAAGTTGAATAACATACCTTGAGGAAGAATGTTGGATCCTAAAAATCCAAATCCAGGAATACCACAATAGTTATTATCCACTACCGGAATTTTTAGGTTAGTTACTGGATCTCTTGGAGTTGTAAATAATTTAGTAAGCATATAGTTAAGTAATACCGCAATTATAGCCGTTAATGTACCGGTAGTGTACTTGAATTTTGCATTGAAAGCATCAGATAAGGTGGTGAAACTAATAATACCGTAAGGAAGGAAATAATACATTAATTTGAAAAACGTAGTAGGACTAATTCCTGATTTTATACTGTCTTTTCGTTCTATATTTTGAATAGAGTAGATAAGTAAAAATATACCTACTATTCCAAATAATGCATACATAACATACTGTAAACTGGCTATAGCCGGAAAGAAATATACTGCCGCAATTATTCCTCCAATAATAAGTACACTAATTACAAACATGTTACGACTTGTGTCACCAAATAGAAATTGATAGACCTTACCAAGTCTACTGACTGGCGGTGTTGAAGTAGAAGTATCTGCCATATTGCTTATTTCTCAAGATACAAAATACTGTTAGACTTACAAATGAGTAGTTCTCCTACCGTAAATCAGAGTCCTATAAATTTATCCCAATCAAGTGCTGAAACCTGTGATCTTCTTTGTGAATTTGTGATGGACGAAGTTGCCATATCCACCGCAAGCATTTCAACTGCAAAGGAAGGAGTATTTGTTCACAGTCCTTCCGGATTAGGAACGTGTAAGTATAATGGGGACGGTTATACTTGCAATATGATTTTAATTAGTCATCCTAGTAGTCATACAGTTGAAAGTATACAGGCTGATGGTGAAGTGACAGCTTTTTTTACAACTCCAAGCTATGATAAAAGATTATGTGTGAGTTCATTATTCCGTCAAAATAACGGTCAAACACCTTCAAGTAAATTTTTCAATTCTATCATTCCTTATGCAAATCCAGTAAGTCGAAACACAAATATTAATTTAGGCGGTGATTGGTATTTGAATATGATGGTACCTCAAACGGGTTCATATTTTACTTATAATGGATCTTATACATTTGATCCTTATCCTAATTGTCGTTGGGTAGTCTTTAAAAGTATGATCAATATAGATCCTAATGATTTTGCTTTATTAGTGAAATATACTCAGCCGTATTTTAGAACTATACAAGGTTTAGGAAATCGTCAAGTGTTCTTTAATGATATTGATAAATTACCAGGTGCACCAACGGCTCACGATAACAAATTGTATATTCGTTTGCGTAAGATTGGAAAAGACACTGGAGATGCGGCTGCAAAAACTGTTTCAGCTGTTCCGGTAAAAGAAAAAGCTGCCGAAAAATCTGGATTTTTGAATTCTTTGGTAAATACGTTAACTTTTCAAATTGAAAAAAACGGTACGCTTATGATTCTTGATTATTGCTTAATGGCTTTAGCGGCGATATTAGGAATATATTTTGGTATGAAACAAGATTACCATTATGTTGGATTAATTATAGCAAAAAGAGCGCAACCTGCAGCGGTCTTTGTTCTAAATATATTTTATTACCTTCTCGCAAAGATTAAAGGCATTACATCCTTTTTTGCCTTTTTCTTTACTCGACCAAAACAAACGCCAGGTGAAATGGATTAATAATTACCCCATTCAGTATTTTCATTCATTTCTTCCTGGTCCCAATTCGTTTCCGGTTCATCCGGTGGAGTAATTGGACGATTAGCAATTTCTTCAAGTGATTTTTGTTTACGTTGTTTCTTTCGGTTACACACAGTTACCCATTCATCTTCTTCTGGTTTTTCAGCAGCTGGAGTAGAATCAACAGAAGATTCGTCATCAGTATAATGACCAACTATGTTAAACTGTGGTAAAGGAATATTATTGTAATACGTAGTTTTTTTAACTGTTTTTTCAATTTTAGTTTTTAGTTCAGTCTCTTGTTTTTTAATTTCAAGATTTTTAGCTAGTTCTGCGAATGTTTTATCACCGCCCCAAACTTTAATAGATGGTTGAAAAGAAGAAACAAGAGACGGAAATTCTTCTTCATAAGTTTTTTTAGGTTCAGGTTCAGTTATAGGTTCAACACGAGCACGTTTATTGTTAAATAACGACATTTTACAATATTATATTTAAATACGTCACGGTGTTAAAACCGAAAATCCATTTTAAACGTTTAAAACGAAACTAAGTAACAGAATGACAACTGCTTCCAACAAAATGGTAAACGGTGTAGCTATTACAATTACAGGAACAGTTAATGATATTGCAATTCCTAATAAAACGCAAGATGTATTAGATTGGATCCGTAAAAAATACAAAAATACAGCTATCCAGTTTCAAGGTAAAATACAAGATCCTACCAAAGAAACGCGATGGTTAAGTATATTTGCAGAAATTTCAGAAGAAGAGGAAAATATTAATCAACACATGTTTCCTTCTCCTTTTGATGAAGAAACATATGCAGGTACGATTGTCGTTTTAGCTACCGAAAACGAAAATCAAGATGATTATGAAAAATCAGTTTCGTCTTATGTGAATTTAAAAGCCGATGAATATGAAACGTTATATACCGAATGGACGTTTAATGTTGAGGAAGATGAAGTTTTAGGTGAAGATATAGAAATCAATGAAGATGACGAAGAAGACGTAGAAGAACCTGTTGAAGAACCAGAAGAAGAAGTTGTGGTAAAACAGGTCATTCATGCTCCACGTATAAGTCTAAATAAATGTAAAAATATATTTGTAGATTGTGCTATTCGTGACAAAGTTATCGAAAATTTTCAAGAAATATTTCAGGATAAAGATTTGACTACTCAATTCGAATTAGCAATGTTGCATTTCGTAAATGATCAAGCGATAAAAGAAGGAATTGAAGTAGATTGGAGCAATCGTGTATTCTGGAATATGTATCGTAACAAAGCTATTTATTTCTATGAAAATTTACGGGGAGCGGATAGTTATGTTCAAAATAATGAAAATTGGCTGGAAAAAATAAAATCCAAAGAATTATCGGTTCAATCGTTTGTGGAAATGAACGCTATGGATATTTGTCCTAAACGCTGGAAAGAAACCATTGAAAAGATTATTGAGACCGAAAAGAAACTGTACTCTAAAAACGATACGGCTTCAATATTCATGTACTGTTCAAGTTGTAAAAAGAAATCCAAATGCGATTATTATCAATTACAAACACGTTCAGCTGATGAACCTATGACTACTTTCGTAACATGTTTAGAATGCGATAAGAAATGGAAATTCTAAACAACTTTCCAAAGTAATTTCTCGAGGGTTTCGTTTACGTATTCATCTTCCAATACCTGTTTAGCAAATTCATATCCCGTATTTGCTATTTTTTCACATTCCTCATCATGTTCTTTGCACCAATCTAATTTTTCTTGTAAATTTGAGAGATCTTCGTTGATTTCAATATAGTGTTGGCCAGGTTTCATTAAGTGATCTGCCCAATGAATATAATCGCTCTTTACTCGAAGGATTAACGATTTGGTTAACATAGAGTTTAATAACCGATAGGCTACTACATTTCCGTCTACATGAATAATGTATTTATAATAACTCTGTGCTTCCATACGAATAGGTTGCACAATTGGTTCTACTTTTTTAGGTTTACCTAATTTTTCTTTTGCATCAAATTTTAATTGTTCCGTATATTTCGTAATACCTACATCCAATTCATTACTTTTCATTGTGGCTAATTTCAAACGTTGATTGGTTTCCGGAGTAATTCCGCATCCCGTAGAACTACCACGAAATACGGCTATATCTTTCTTTTCATTCCAATCTAACTCGTATGCTTGAATAGGATTCGTAAATAGATCATCGTACGTTGGAATAGGTATATCCCAATATCCTTGCTGACCAGAGTAAGCAAATATAGGAATAAAACTATCGAATGTATACTTTTCTTCTAATTTACGATCTCCACTAACTAACGGCCAAGGTTCTCGTGCATCTTTTCGAAGAATAACGGCATCAGTTAAACTGAATAAAAATGCACCGTTAGGATAATTTCTTTGTTTTTCTAAGTAACGTTCCCATTCAACCGCAAATGTTCCTTTCTTATAAGGTTTTAGAACGCACTGCATTACTCGCCAAGTTTTAAGATTAGTTTTAATTCGTTTCTGTTTCAATGTTTTATGTATTACTCGTTCAAATGAAGGAGCAGTTTCTTTGCTTTCTATTTTGTACATGGTATGTCGTCCATCTGTTACACATAAAAGATAACAATTATGATGCAACTTATTAAAAACATATTTAAGAGTATTAGATAACGCCTCTTCGGTCTGTTTCCATGGACCACTGATTTGTTCAGGATATTCTGGAATTCCTCCATCTATAGGAGTATGCAATGTATCGTCGATTGAGTCTATGGCTTCTTTACCTAGTGCAAATGCCTCATCGTATGATGTCAGGATTCTCATCTTACTAATTATCTACCTTAAAAATAATGGAGTATTTCAAACTAACGTTTGATGAGCAAGAAGAAATAAAAGATTTTTTACATAATTCTAAAAACACCGAAAAGGATCCAAAATTTACAAAACAATTTTTAGAGGTTATGTTACAACATAGAGTAGTTTTTACACCAGAAGGAGAATATAGAAGGTTACATTCTCATACACGAACTGAAGAACATCTTCATCTTCGAAAAGTATTATCTTCTACAAAAGCTAAACAAACTTTAGAAGTTGGGTTGGCATACGGCTCATCAGCTTTGGTATTTGCTGAACATCATCAAAAAATGAAAAATGAAGGAATTTGTCATACAATTATTGACCCTAACCAGTACGGAAAAGGTGACGGACATTGGGAAGGTATAGGTGCAGAAAACTTAAAACGTTGTGGATTTATAAAAGGTCGTAATTGGCGTTTAATAGAAAATACTTCGGTAAAAGTATTACCTGCTTTACTTAGTAAATTTGGAAATGGTTGGTTAGATGTAGCATTAATTGATGGTTGGCATTTGTTCGATTATACATTATTAGATATCTTTTACTGCTTAGAAATGGTTCGTGTGGGAGGATACGTTATTGTTGATGATAAAAATCAAACATCAGTAGCAGCTGTAGCCAAATATATTAATCGTTCATATAGTCATGTTTTGGATGTATGTCCAAGTTGTAAAACTTCATTGATTATTAAAAAGAAGAGTAACGATATTCGCGAATGGAATGCCGATAATCATATAAATTACAATCTCTCAAATAAGTAACTATGTATATCCCACTAGAGATTACAGAATTGAATAAATTGGACAGTGATGTTCCTACAATTATAATACCCTTTCGTGAACAACTTGAACAAAAACGTAGCGAACAATTAAAACGTTTTGTATCACATATTCATCGTTATCATCCTGATTGGTTAGTGTTAATTGTCGAACAATCTAACGATGGAAAAAAATTCAACCGAGGAGCGTTACTCAATATCGGTGCTAAAATTGCTGAAAATAACAAAATAGATTACGTTATTTTTCACGATGTAGATTTACTTCCCTTGAGTAAAATTGTACCGTACTATGAAGTATTTCCCGATAATCCAATTCATATTGCTAAAGTTTGGACAAGTAAATACGATTCAGCAAGTTTTTTAGGCGGTGTTCTTTCGATGAGTATACAAGATATTAAGAAAACAAACGGGTTTCCTAATAATTTCTGGGGATGGGGTGGAGAAGATGACGTATTACGAGATCGTATTAAATCTAAAAAGATAGATGTGTATCAACCTACAATGCGAGGAGAAGGATATACTGAATTAGAACATGTTGATACACGAACGATGAAAGAATTGCGGAATATGACGGTCTGGGAAGATAAAGCAGCAGAACGTAAAAATCCTGGTAAATCGGGATATAAAAATGTAAAATACGAAATCCTAGAGACAACGGAATTAACCCCCAGCATTCAAAAAATAACAGTGAACATTAAGTAATGGTGTGGGTTTATAATTCCCCTTTAACAGAAAAGGAACAGAAAGCGTACGATGTTCTAAAAAACAGGTTCGGTGAGAGTAAATTAGCAAAGGATACTGTAAAAATTATAAGTTTGGTTGGAGAACTAAAATCTAAGAAGTTTGAAAGTGTTAAGGAAGTTCAAGATAACTTCTTTTTTGATAATGAACAAAAACTTCCCATTTTTAACAAACAAACCGCTGAAAAACTTGTTAGTGCGTTAAAACCTCGAGGCGGAGCAAATACAACTTATCCGTTCATAAACTATTCGGCTAAACAAGGATTAAATAAACTAGGAGACGTATTACCTGGATTTATCGTTGGTCCTGTTGAACGTATATACGGATTATTAACCAACCCTATTCTTGCCGTAAAGGAGCGTATTCCGTTAGTTGATCTTTCGATATCGGCTGCGAATGGATTTGCTGAAACAGGCATTACCGCCATTGGAGATATTGCTAAATCGTTCGGTGGACCGGTAGGTACAATGATATCAATTCCTATTGTAGCATTAGCAGCATCTATCGCTGCTACAACTTCAATTATACAACGAGATTTAGGACAAGCTATTATATTTATGGTAACCGCTATTCCGTTCGTAGGAACTATTATGGTAAAACTTATGGATAAAATTGAACGACAAGTTGCCAAAATTAAAAAGTATCCAGAATTAGCCGCTTATGTTCCTTTTTTACGCGATTTTATAAACGAAGAACGAGCAGCCAAAGGTTTACCACCGGTTGAACCTTTAGATCCTATGTCAGCTATACAGAACGCTGTACAATCTAATCCTGCTTTTCAACAAGCCAAAACAGCGTTGGAAAATAATCCTAATGTAAAAAGATTACAGCAAGCGAACCAACAGTTTCAGCAAGCGAACCAACAGTTTCAGCAAGCGAACCAACAGTTTCAGCAGGCCAGAAAATCAATAGGTGGTAAGCGATTTTCAACTCGCAAACATAGTACAAATAAGAAATGGCAGAAGACAAGACGAACGAAATCCGCGAAACGTTAAGACAGTTTATTTCTTTAGACGATCAAGAACGTTCTTTAAAAAACCAGATTAAAGCGTTGCGCGAACAGAAACAGAGAGTAAGTTCTAGTATTTTAGAATTCATGAAAGAGAACGAAGTAGATAATTTTGCGTTAGAAGGAAGTGGAGTTGGCCAATTAAGTCGTACGGTTCGTACTTCTCGACCCCCTTTACGTCGTAACATTATTCGTACCCAAATTCTTATGCATTTAGCTGATGAACCTCAACGTGCCGCAGAAATATTACGGTCAATTGAAGGCATACAGGATGGGGCCGAGGATATGAGTGTTGGAGGAACGCAGCGTGAATTATTAGTGCGTAGATTGCCTCGAGAAAAGAAGACTATGGTAATGTAAATGACTGAAGTTGAACCATATGAACGATCTGAATTTGGAACTAGTCTAGATGAAATAAAACCTGTAGTTCTTTATCAAGGACAACTTATTGAAAAAGAAGGAGTGTTTATAAAACAAGTTTATAAATTTAATAATGAAGAAGTTTGCAGTATATATTATATTCCTTCAAGAGATGAATTTGTAACGTCTATATCGAATAATAAGTTTAAACATTTTAATATCGGTTCAATATGGCCATCAGACGAAATAATCTACCGTAAAATGTTAAATTTAAACACAAATAATAATGAATAAATAAATGTCTGAAATTGCTGAATATGAACGATCAGATTTTGGAAGTGAATATAAACAAGGATATGATCTCAATGATTATAGAGCACTAATTGAAAAAGAAGGTGTTTTTGTTAAAGAACATTATAAAGAATTCAATAAAGAAAAAAATACAGAATGTATATGGAATATATACTATATTCCTTCAAAGGATGTATTTGTTACATCTATGTCTGATGAACGAGCCAAACATTTATTTGTTACCGTAGAACGAAGTGAAATTATGATTGAAACCTACCGTAAAATGTTAAATAAATCTTAATTTACGTCTTTCGGGTTCTTCTAATTTAGTTCGTTTACTTAAAAATTCAAAGTATTCTTTAGCCAACTTGTATTCTTCCGGTTTCTTTTTCTTTAAAAACTTAAGTCTTACGTACATGATCATACCTACTTGCCAAATTCGTTTGTGATCGTATTTGTGCGACTTATATAACTTTTCAAGATTTTGAATAGTGTGTTTCACATCTTGAACGGTAGTATATTTTATGGGTATAGTATCTTTTGGGTTCTTATCAATGTAGACATCAAAGGATTTTTTAGGATTATTTGGATTATACAAAAATTGTTTTTTTGTTTTATTTAATCTAACTTTATTTCTATACGTTTTCATTATTAAATAACGCATAGACAAATAGATGTATAAAACGAATTAAATTTGTGAATTTATAGTGTTTTTTAAAAAATGCCATACCGTTCTAAGTATAAAAAATATCACTGTGAACACAAAATTTACAAATATCATTGTAAAGATTGTGGTGGTTCACAAGTGTGCCAACATAACAGTTTGAAATTTTATTGCAAAGAATGTAAAAAAATAAAATTTTGTAAAGAACATGGCAATGATGAACTTATGTGTGATTACTGCAATGCTGCTATTTTATTAAGCTTAAAAAACAGTACTTGTTAGTCTTTATTCTAAGTTTTTTTCATTGTACGTCTTAAAGATTTCATATTTCTTTGGGTTTTTCTTCCACCAGAAGCGGATGAAGTTGTTGGTAATCCTTGTTCCGCTAAAGCAATATCTTTCTGCAATATCATAGGGTTTTCAATTAATATTTTATTAGGATCTTCAGCAGGAGTATCCGTGACTAAATCAGCAATATATTCATTATCAGGATCCGCTAATATAATCAAAAACTCAGATTGTAACATATTAAACGATAAAGAAAGGTTCACTATCTTTTCCCGAAAGTTGGCAATTACACCTTCCGGAAACAGAACACCTTTTACTCGTGAGAAAAAACTCTTTTTTCTAACAAGATTAACATTATTTTCCTGAATTTCTTTCAATGTATTGGGACCAGCAATACGAGCTATAATATCATTTAATTCAGTTATATCATTTGTTACCTGTGAAACATCAATATCTACTTTATATTTTTTATTAGCAATAGCTTTTAATCGTGAATATAATGTATTAATCTTTTTAAGTAAACGGGCGGTTTGTTTGAATAAACTAGATAGCTTTTTATTTTGTGCATATTTTTCAGCACAAACTGTTGCAATTACTAATACACCGGCAATAATAGGTAATGCTGGACCAGCGGCGGCTGCTCCTGCTGCCACTGCAATTGCACTAGATACTTCAGCAACTTTTGTACCAATATCGGTTGCGCTTCTTACCGTAGCTGTTTTTGTTTCGGTATCTGCCATTATTTACTTAGCAAGATCAGAATCAGCTGTTCGGTATGTTTTTCCTTTGGTTACGAAAGAATGAACACGAGCCATACCCCAAGCATGAGCGGATGCACCAGGTCTATGTCCAGTTCTCCACGCTGCCATACCACGATTATACACTGTTCTTAAAGTTTTCAAAGGAACCTTTGTAACTTTAGAAATTTCTGGTAAAGTTTTGGCGTTGGGATGTTTCTTATGAAATCTAGCCGAATAAGAAGATTTACGAGTTTTTACACCTTGGTCAGTTTTCCAAGGTGTATAGGCTTTAGGATTTTTCCAATGCATTTTCGATCTTCGTGTAGCATCTTTTTTACGCAAAAAGTTCTTTCTTGTCGAAAGACCTTTATGATATTTTTCCGGCCAATACATTATTGTATAAGACTCAGAGCTTCTTTGGCTGCCAATTGTTCAGCCTGTTTTTTTGTACTGGATGTACCGGTACCAATTTGTATTCCGTCTTTATCTAATACAGCCATAGTGTAAGAATTTGTGGTTGAAGAAACTATAGTGTAGGTTGGCGTATAATGATATTTAGCTTGATACACTTTCTGCAGTTGTTCTTTAAAGTTTCGATTATTCATTAGAATTTTAGGTATATTTACGTATTTTTCAATAAGTCCAATGATAAATGCGTAAACAACTTTAAAATCATAATTACAATCAATCCACAGTGCTCCAATAAAGGCTTCTAATATATCACCTAATTTCTTAATATTTGCTCGTCCATTGCAAATATCTTCATTGTATTTCGAAATGATGTAAAATTTGTCTAACCCTATTTTTTGACATAATGTTCCTAACATTTCATTACAAACTAATTCTTTTTTTAAGTTAGTTAGGAAACCCTCATTTTCATTTGGGAAACGTCTATTTAAATAAGATGAAACAACGACGCCTAATACCGAGTCACCAAGATGTTCCAATCTTTCGTAAGATTGATCAAATAACCCGATACACCCGTAAGGAAGTTCTGCTAATTGGGTTACCTCCCCTGTTGGTGATATGTATTCTTGTCTTTTTACGTATGATGAATGTACCATTGCGGTCTGGTATAGGTCGGGATTGCGAATTGTAAAATTCACATGAGAAAGGATCGTTTGAATATCAGTTTTCGTAAACAAACGATTCTTGTTATTGTAAGGATTATAAATGGTTGTCATTTTATGTAAAAAGTACACACTGTACACTTAAGTTCCATTTTCACTTTCACCCGGTACTACACGAGTAAACGTAAATTCTTTACAAACTGAACGTTCCTTTGCTTTTTCGAATATATATTGAATACATCCTTCCGCGTTAGGTTTCGGGTTATTCGCAAAATAGGCTTGAACATCATCTTCTAGTTTTCCTTTAGTAAACGAAGAGGCTTTATAAGTTTCATTAGGTTTATGAATTATAATACGTGATCCATCACCACGTTCAATCTTCTTAGCGAATGAATATTCTGGAGATTGCATGTAATCTCGCATTTGATTCACCACAAATTCACGTTGTTCACGCAATTCGTAAGCCTTTTTACTATATTTACGTATTTGATTATCAAGTTCACAATATTGATCTAAAACATCTTTAAACGTTGCCATTTTTATTTATAATCGGTCTAGCTTCTAAAACATATTCCGTTTTTTGAATAAGGATGTACTTCGACAAAGATGAAGTGGAGAATTTACGAAAAGTGTATAATAAAGAGCATGCAAATGAAACTCCTATACCAGAAGGAGATATGAATAACGTATGGAAACAACTACAAACCCGGTTTCGTAAGCAATGCTCGGCAAATTCGGCTGAATGCATTATTACGTCTATGCTTTCTAAGCCCAATGCTCCATCATCGTGGTCAACAAATCCAGAAGAATGGTTATCGAGCGATGATATTGAACATATTGAAAAACAGTATGAAAAGCTATTTAAAAAATATAAATATGTAGGTACATTTCCAATTGATTTTGATAAAAAAGATGAAACCGGTAAGTGTTTAGTTAGTGCATTGTGTTCAATGAATTTAAAAGAATTATATGATCAAGGTTATACTCAACTAGGTATCATTTTTAATACCGATGTCAGCACTGGACCAGGTATACATTGGATTGCTTTGTTTTGCGATATTGGACCGGAACTTGAATATCCTCGTGCAACCTATTTTGATTCATATTCAAACAAACCGGAAAAAGAAGTACAAGTTCTAATGAAACGATGGAAAGAACAATGGGATGCTACCGGTATTCATAAACAACCTATGAAATTAACGTATAATAAAACTCGACATCAATATGAAGATTCTGAGTGCGGAATGTATTGTTTATATTTTCATTTATGTTGTTTATTAGGTATTCCAATGAAAGAACGAGTTCCCGATGCAGTTATACGAGGTTTACGGGGTATGTTATTTCGTGTTGGTTAACAATAATGGAAATATATGAAATTTGGGGTATATTTTTACTTGGTGTATTAATTATATCCGGAGTTGTTTACGGTATAATTAGAGCAGTAACACCTAATGAAGCAAGTGCACTTTCTACTGCTAAATCTAATTTCAGTGCATATGAATCCGTAATGAAACTTGGTCCTACTGGATGTCCTAATAAAAACAGATTATGTGATTACTACATGGCATCCTCCGGTTATTCCGTGTTTCCTGGTAGTAAAATTTACGATAGTATCAGCGATCAAGTTATTCCATTGATTGTAAAAGCTGGAGCAAGACTGGTAGAAATTGATGTTTATGACGACGGTAAAGGTAAACCGGTAGTTGGACTAAAGAAAGAAAAGTTAGGAACAGATTATGCAGCGAATTCTATTTCCTTCGAAGCTTGTTGCGTAGCAATAGCAAACACTGCCTTTAATGGTATTATGAGTTTAGTATCGAGTGATCCATTCGTTCTAAGTATTGTTTTTCATACAAATAATGCTAATGTATTGAATGCTGCCGCTGAAATATTAAAGACTACTTGTCGCAAACATTTATTAGATACTGAATTCGGTTATCAACGTCGTAATTTGGCTACGGAACCGATGTGTAATCTACAGAATAAATTGGTTATTGTAAGCGGCGACCAGATAAAGGGAACTCATATGGAAGAACTCGTCAACCTTTCATGGTCTACTTCAAACTTACGAAGAATGACTTATACTCAAGCTTCTCAAGTACATGATTCTAAAGAATTAATTGATTTCAATCGCGATCATATTACCATGGTTGTACCGGATATCGGCGACGACTTAAAGAATGCTAACCCTCAAATTTTGTTTACGTACGGTTGTCAATGGGTGTTAATGAATTACGGATCAGTGGATAGCATGATGGAAATCTATATTGGACAATTCCAGAAAACTAGTTTAGTATTGAAACCCGAAGGTCTTCGTGCATTAGAACCTCCTAAATATAAGACACCTACGTTACCAGACCCCGATGTTTCATTTCAACCGGTAAGAGTTACTTCGCCTATCTACAACGTCACGGTGTAATTTCTCATGTATAGAACATAAAATGGCTAATTCTTGGATGGCGCACGTTAAAAAAACGATGAAATCAGAAAGTGGAAAAAAGAAGACCATGGGTAAAAAATGGTTTACTCATGTTTTACGTACGGCTAAAAAATCGTACAAAGGCGGAGGTACGACGGTCGCTTCAACGGCGGCTCCTGCGACGGGTGGTAAACGAAACAAAACTGCCCGAAAATCGCGTGGTCGCAAACATTAAAAAAATGATTATTACTAACATATAAACAAATGGGTGGTGGTTTATTACAACTCGTAGCATATGGTGCTCAAGACGCCTACATTACTGGAAATCCTCAAATTACCTTTTGGAAAGGACTTTACAAACGTCATACAAATTTTGCGATGGAACCTTTTCGAGTAAACTTCACTGGTCAAGCTAATTGGGGAACCAAACATAGTGCCGTCATCAGTCGACATGCCGACTTACTATATTCAACGTATATCGAAGTCATGTTACCGAGTGTAGGTACCAATAATGCTACGATTAAATGGAACAATGATCAAGGTCGGTTAGGTTACAATTTAATTCGTTATGTCGAACTCGAAATTGGTGGTCAATTAATCGATCGATTATACGGTGAATGGTTATACTTATGGGATTCGTTAACCAGTAATTTAACTACATCTATGAAACTTTGGGAAATGGTTGGTGGCGGAGCATCAACAGGTTCTACGACTTTAGCAACTTCAAACGTATGTAACACTGGTTCAGGTAAACCTAGTTTACCGAATGTTTTATACATTCCTTTAACATTTTTCTATACTCGTAATCCTGGTTCAGCATTGCCTTTAATTGCTCTCCAATATCACGAAGTTAAGATCAATATTCAATGGAATGATAATCAACATATTAGTGGTGACTTTACTCCTGCTACTACTGGAGGTATTACATTCTTACCTAATCCTACTCAAGCCGCTATTTATATTGACTATATTTACCTTGATGTAGAAGAACGTCGTCGTATGGCTCAACAATCGCACGAATACCTCATTGAACAAGTCCAATATAATGAAGATAAAGGTATTGCTTCTTACAATAATCGTATTGACTTAACTTTCAATCATCCTGTAAAAGAATTAGTTTGGGTAGTTCAACCGACTTCCTACAACAACTGTAAAATGCCTCAAGGTACGGCAACCGTATTAAAACCCTTCACGTATGATAGATCAGTAGTGTACGAACAATGGTTACAAATCAATGGTCAAGATCGTATGGACCGTCGTTATGGTGACTATTACAATAAAGTACAACCTTATCAACATCATACGGGTTATGGTGCTACGGTTCAAAGTACGAGCGCAATTCCAGTTGCTCAACCTGGTATTTATATGTACAGTTTTGCATTACGACCGGAAGAACATCAACCGAGTGGAACCTGTAACTTCTCTCGTATTGACACCGCTACGTTAGTTATGAACATTAGTGGTGATATTACGATCGATGAAAGTACGGATGCAACTTACGATGTTCGTGTCTATGCAGTGAACTATAACATCTTACGTATCATGAGTGGTATGGCCGGTTTAGCTTATTCCAACTAAGAAGTATTATTAGAAATTGTTGTTTTCTTTAACTTTTCAAGATAGAGAATAGCATCCATGAGTTCTTCTTGCATATGATTAACCCAATCCAAAAATGAAAGATCGGTACGATCTAAATTTGTTCCGTATTTACGCTGACCAAATTCAGAACGTTGTTTAAATTTTTCAATTACCGAAGTGACAATAGAGTCCATTTGGTAATTTAATGAAATTAATATTTAAATAATAATAAACTATGAGTATAGTCAAGATTTTAAAGTATTTGCTTGGATTCTCGTATGGGTTATTTGTGGTAGCTATTACGGTAGCAATAGTGACCGGTATTGCGTTTGGTATTAAATATGCATTAGAAAAATACACGTCATTAAATAGAGATTTAATAACGACTATTGTAGTTTTTTCGGGTATTTTATTGTTTTTTATAATTATTGCTCCGGTGTTTTTTGGAACAAGTTTTATGTTTTTAGGTAGTTTTACGGATGCTTTAATTCCGGATTTTTAATTACCAATCCATCATAACTTCTTCTAATTTAATATTTCCTTCCGCTTTTTCGGCTTCTTCGACGCGTGTATTGGCAGCCGCTAATTCTGCTTCATATACCGTTTCTTCTTCATCAGCTCCTTCCGGTAATTTTGTTTCATCGACCAGAATATCTACAAATCCGGTACCGCAAGGAGGTTTTTGTCCAAACATGATATTCGCCGAAACACCGCGCATATTATCGAAATCGGCCGATATTGCTGCATTAAACAAGTGTTTAGCCGTTTCTTCAAACGAAGATTTCGCTAATACTCCCATTTCATCATTCTTGTTCACACCAGTACGATCAGCTGATAAAATATAACCCGGTGCAGTCATCGAATCGATTAACGTAATCATATGATGGTAGTTAATACCTGAACTTTCGAATACTTCCATAAACTCTTCGTACAAACAAATACGTGCAGTTTCAATACCGAATACATCAATAATTTCATGAACATCGTTAGAGAAAGATTTATAAGGATCAGTTTTAGAAATTAGAGCAATATCCATTAAATTTGTACCTTCCGCATCCAACACAAATTGTTTTACAGGAACGTACCCACCCACCATTTCATCATACATTAATTCACGTTTTAAATCACGACGATAAACTTTACCAATACCATCTACTCCGGTAAGAACAGTATCTAATAATTTATCTTCAATAAATCGTAATGTTAACGCATTTTTAACCGTATCGGGTGTGAACGAAATACGAATAACTAATTTGTCTGGACTATTAATATCCGTAGGAATACATTCAAACACACGCAAAGCACGATTATTTTGAATTGCGTTAGTGATCTTGATCATATCAATCGTTTGACGAGCCGCTAATTCTCGTCGATCTAATTCAATTCGTAGAATCCAAGGCGAAGAACACGCTGTTCCTTGCGTTACCGAGAATTTTTCGTAAGCTTTTAGAATTTCGGCATCTTCACGTACAGCCGTATTTGATGAGAGTGGATCCGGATCATAATAGATACGCACCGATTGAGTAATATCACGTAACGTAGTATTTTGAATTTCTTTCATTACCGACATTGCTTCATCTTCAGAGGTACATATTTCTGGTTTTAAGTATATGAAATTCAATGGTTTCTTGGGATTACGAGTAGCCGATAATAATTCACCAATACGAGGAACCCCTTGAGTAGCATTCGCTTTGACCGTACCGGCTGAGTGGAAAGTATTCAGCGTTAATTGCGTAGTAGGTTCACCGATCGATTGAGCCGCTAATGTACCTACCATTTCACCAGGATGAACTCGGGCTTTAATGTATTTGAACTGAATTTCTCGTAATAATTCATCAAACATTTCTTTGGATAATCGTAATTCTACAATCGATTTTTTAGGAGCTAAATAGTATCGTAAGAGAATTTGAAAGACTTTATTATGTTTAATAATTTGTTTATTACATAATTTATTCAGTTCGGTAACTACATAATCAGGAGTTAAATCGGTTTTGGTTGCATAGTTATTACGGAATTTATCGGTTAATCGTTTTAAATGTACCGGTGCATATAATTTATCATCTTTGACAAACCGATACACATGTTTAACTAATAAATCCCGATCGGCTAATAATTGTTCGGTCATATCATCGATCGGTTCAACTATTTCTCCGGTTACAACTTGTTTTACTTCATCAACACTTAATCCATAATTTTGGTACACTTGAAACATGGTCATAACTCCAAGTTCGCAAGGTTGATGTTCTACACAAATACTATCAATACCATCTCCACCATAATTGAATTGAACAATTGAACCGTTTACGTTACGAACGGTACCATCATGTTCAACATGTAAATCTTCCATATTTTTCACTAATTTACGTTGAATATACCCCGAATCACTCGTTTTTACCGCCGTATCAATGAGACCTTCACGTCCACCCATAGCATGGAAGAAGAATTCCGCAGGACGTAATCCGGTAATAAAACTATTTTCAACGAACCCATGTGATTCGATACCATGATCGTATTTGGAGAAATGAGGAAGCGTACGATCTTGCAATGTATACTGAATACGTTTACCGGCTACATTCTGTTGACCTAATAATGCCATCATTTGCGAAATGTTTAATTTATCACCTTTAGCACCCGATTCAATCATTTGTTTCATTCGATTATCGGCGGATAAACTATTCATAGCTTGTTCAGAAACACTCGATGAGATTTCGTTCAACGCAATAGTGATCTTATTTTCAAGTTCTTCACCATCCGGACGACCACTACTATTTAAGAAATCCCCCGCATGCACACTCGAAATTAAGTTGGCTACCGTTTTCTTTCCTTTAGCAATCGCTTCTTTTACATATTTAGATGTTTCATCATCCGCAATTAAATCTGAAGTACCTACCGAAAACCCTTGAAATAAATTGAATTTTGTAACTACCGCTTGTACATCATTAATAAATTGACCACATCGTTCAGGACCATATTCATTGTAGATTACATGAATAATACCTTCACTAGCTGCACTAAATGCGGATTTCTTTAATCGTCCCGATACTAATTCACCATTATTCACACTAATTCCTGCTTTATGGTTCATAAGAGGAAATACACTTGAAATTAATTCCGGACCGGTATAAGTAGTATTTTTACGTTTAAAAGTTGCTAAAGGACGTTTCGTTCGTGCTAAAATATTCATTGCCACATGTTCAGGAACTGTATAATCTGGATTTGAAATACGGTAAGCTCCAGTCATCGTATCTTGTACAATTTCAATGATAGGTGCATTTTTACGAGGACTGATAATTTGACGAAGAACCGAAGCTAAGTATTTTAATTCCGTAGCAGCCGTAATCGATTGCGGTACATGCATATTCATTTCATCACCATCAAAATCCGCATTATAAGGTTTGGTAGCACTTACATTCAAACGGAAAGTCGAATACGGAAGCACTTTAATTCGATGACATTCCATTGATGCTTTATGCAACGATGGTTGACGATTAAATAACACCACATCTCCATCAATTAAATGACGGTTCACAATGTCACCATCTTTTAGATTAATTAACGCTGGATTTGCATATTTTAAATGTAAATCACGACTTTCTCCTTTAAGTTTCACGGATTTCGCACCAGGATGTTTATACGGACCATTGCGAACATAACTCATTAACCGATCACGATTAAACATGGTTACTGTTTCCGGAAACGTTAAGTTCATGGCAATTTCTTCCGGGACACCTAATTCATCTAATTCAATATTAGGATCCGGAGTAATAACGGAACGAGCAGAGAAATCTACACGTTTTCCCATTAAGTTACCACGAACACGACCAGTTTTTGCACCAAGACGTGATTTAAGAGTTTTTAATGGACGACCAGAACGTTGGGTAGAAGCTGGAAGACCTTTAATATCGTTATCGACATAAGTAGCTACATGATGTTGTAAAAGAGAAGTCCATTTATCGATATTATCACGACTATCTCCTTTATCGATACGATCGCGCAGTTTTTGATTATCTCGCACGATATCAATTAATTTGTGCGTTAAATCATCTTCCATACGTTGATTATCTTCCATAACCGAAGGACGAACCGATAAAGGAGGAACCGCAAGAACCGTACATACCATCCAATCTGGACGACTAAATTTAGGACTAAATCCAATCAATTCCACATGACGATCACTAATACGTTGGAAACAACGTAATACCATTTCGGGTTGGAGAATGATCGGCGGAGCTTCTTCATCATAAGTTTTAGCTTCAAGTTGCAGAGGAGCTACGGCTACCGTAATTTCTTGACGATCCGCTTTTTTGATGGCTGGGGAACCACAATGTACGCAAGACATGGATTTTTTAAGTTCACCAGTTTTAAAGGTTTTAGTTGCTTCACGAACGGCATCAAAACGATCGATACCTTTATAGGTTCGGGCAAGTTTGTCTAGATCTTCATCACGTAAATAAGGATTTGAACAGTTTAAGCATACAATTTGTAATATTTTTTGAATATGATCCAAGAATTGATATAAATACACAGGACGAGCTAAAGTAATATGGCCAAAATGACCAGGACAAAGTAAATTAGTTTGTTTGCACGTAGGACAAACTTTACCATTTTCAATAACACCAAATCGAGAATCAAATACACCACCCGGCGCAGGTTGACCAGCTAAATAAGTTTTATCCGTAATAACTTCTACTACACTTCGTTTAACGATATCATCTGGGTTTGAAATACCAAATTGAACTCCAATAATAGTGTCACCCATTGTTTTATTACTAATGTATTACGTTTATATTGTTCCATTTTCAAACACTAATTTTAGCGTGTAATTCCAAAATTCATCATCTTGAACGATAGCTTCTACTGTTGGACTTGGATATGTTTCAGTCATACGACCGATAAACGTGTTATATTCACTTCCTGTGCGTTCCTTAAATTTTCTTTTTTCTTTAATTTTATTACGTCGAAGATAATGAAATATATCATTACATATATTTTCGGTTTGTCGTCTGCTTTCACTGTCGTCTTTTAAATTACGGACCATTGAATACCAATCTTGCATTCTTATATTTGAACTAGATAATGAAGCTACGTTTAAAAACTATTCGTAAGTCCCATAAAAAAGAAAAGAAATGGGATGCTGTATTTGTTAAACCGAATGGAAGTGAAAAAGTTGTACCGTTTGGTCAAAAAGGTTATTCTGACTATACGAAACATAAAGATAAAACTCGTAAACAACGATATATTAACCGACATAAAGGAATGGGTGAAAACTGGAGAAAACCAGATACTCCGGGTGCATTAAGTTATTGGGTACTTTGGAATAAACCTTCGTTTAAAGCTTCGGTTGCTGATTTCAAGAAACGGTTTGACTTATAATTTTTCGACAAACATTTGATTATGAGTATGTTGTACAACATTAAAAAATGATTGATGTTCTGTTATAAATTTATTAACCCCTATTCTTGTTTGCGTCCAATCATAATCATCAAAAATAATGTATCCTCCAGATTTTACTTTGGGTAAGGTCATCACACCGTCATTGTAAACAAATTCGGTTTCATGATTTCCATCAATGTAAGCAATATCAAAAAAATCATCTTCAAACTTAGGAACTACATTCTGCGAAAAATCACGATGAATACTTAATTTATCCATAATACCTTCATTATTCATATTTTTAATAAATTCATTATAGACGTTCTGGATAACCCCTTTATATTCAGGATATTCATCATAATCTGTCCAAGGGTCTACACAGTATATTTTTGAGTCTGGATGTTTAGCAAACGATTTTGCAACACTAATTACATTTTGTCCACTGAATACACCAATTTCTAAATAGTTAATTGGTCTATCTTCTTCTTTTAGAACCGGTTTCCATCGAATACCTGGGTTTTCTTTCAAATAATTATAAAGTTCTTCAGGTTGCCACATTCTAAGACTAGATTGTTCTATTCGTTTACGTCTCCATGGAAGTATAAAGGACATTTAATTTATAGGTATAATTTTTGTAAACATATCTTGCATAGTTAATCCGTCTTTCGTTTCTAGATGCATTTTTGTTATGCGATTAAACGATTTGATATAAGCAAAAATAACTGTACCGATTACTAGAGAATACCAGAGTTCCATTATTTCATTCAAAATTAAAAAGTAATTAGAAATAAGCGAATTATGACAGACTTATTTGATACCATTGTTTCCAAAATGGATTGGAAATGGGGTAATTTTTCAATGCTTCCTATTTTTTTAGGTATGATGATGGCGTCTTTAGATGTGGTCATGATGAGTTTAGCCAAACTGTCTAAAACTGGAAGAATTGCTTACAGTACAGCTTTACCGTCAGCGACTCTTATTTATGCTTTAGAACCTTATATCTTTTTTAAGTCTATGAAATACGAATCTTTAACTACTATGAATTTAATTTGGGACTTGAGTTCAGATATTATTGTAACTTTAGTTGGTGTATTCTATTTTAAAGAAACTATTAAAGGAATACGTTGGTTAGCCGTTTTGTTTGCTTTATTCTCTTTAGCTTTATTTGCGTATACAGATCATTAAAGTTTTACATAAATACTAGGGTACTTACGTCGATACATATTTCGAGATCCTGGAAAAATTAATCGTGTACGTCGCCATTCCGCCGTATTTGAATACGCTCCGGAATACAACGGACCTTTTTCTCTACATAATTTTCCAAACTTTAACCGAACTGAACGCATACTTGAAGCGTAACGAGATTTCTTAGTATTAAATTCAAGTTCTTTTTTACGTTTTTCTATAAATTCCTTTATATCGGTTTTTAACGTTTTTATAGTGTCATCGAGATCTTTTCTTGATTGACGATATTCTCCTAATTGTTCCCTAAAATCTTTTGTTTTACGAACTTCATTAAATACTTCCGTGATTAATCCTTCCATGGTAAGAACCTGTTGAGGACTTTTATGGGAATTACACTGTGGGCATTTATGTTGGGTTCTTTGTAGACATGCGACTATGCATTTTGTATGATACGCATGTTCACATTCAAGTTTAAAACATGTTGTTGTTTGTTCTCTATCATCCTCATAGGACTTCATATCCATCTCCTCAAAACATATGCCACAGATATTATCCATTTAATAATGATTGTCGAGTTATCCTGAAAGTTCGTTTATGGTCTCTATCTTTTGTACGATAACCATTAGGCAATCTTCGACAAGTCTTACCTTTATAAGTTTTGTTTTGGCATCCAGATTTGAAATACATTACTCTTGCAACATATCCTTTATAAGTTGGAATTTCTACTCCTATTTCTTCAGATAAATTTTTGAGTAATTCGTACATCCACTTCATGTACGCGGTACGAGTAGTTAATGACACCTCATGCGATTTGAGGTACGCTTTAAAACGTTTTTGTAAGTTCTTAAAAGGATATACTTCCGCTAGTGCATGCATAAACTTACGCTGAGTAGCCATATCTATTTCTTTCGGTTCATCCGGATAGTTTACCGCAATCGAAAACAAAAAATCACGACCCGGAACATTCGTAGGTTTCATAGCCATGTATTTCTTTTTGACTTCTTCAAAACTAGGATCTTCGCCTGGATTAATTACGGCAGGATCATCTTTACATTGTGTTCGTAACTTATTATTTACCATATTATGCAAATCATAAGCCCATTTACCTGTATCTTTCTGCATAGGAAGTTCATGAGTAAATTGCGTTGTACTTTCCCGACAAAAACGGCAAGGTAAAATATCTTTAACCATAAGAAGAAGTTCTTCCGGATGCGGACTACGAAACGCAATTAAATGGATTAATTGCCATCCACTCGGGCCCCAGTATCTGGTATCCATTATGTTTACCGCAAAAAAGAATATACTTTAAAAGTAAAATGGGAACAATCACAACTTTTGCGGTCGCAATCTATATCGGTATGGCTTTAAGCGAATTCTTCAAGTCCATCACCAAAGAATTAGTTACGCCTTTAATCGCTGCGGTTATTCCGGGCGCACGTGAATCGGTCGATAAGTACGTTATTAACATAGGACCTGTCAAAATCAACATCGGTGAACTTATTGGTGCTACGATCAACTTAATTGTTGCGTATTTTGTTGTCTCCATGACCTTGCCGTACATTAAAGAATATGCTCCGGTAAGAGGTGGTGGTAGTAGATAAAATATTAGGATTTAGTAAGTAAGTAAATGGCGGAAAATACAGGAATTATGTCTACGCTCGGCAGTTGGTGGAATAAAACTAAAGAAGCTGTTACAGGTACCGTACAACCAGCAGTTGATACGGCTGTATCGACAACTGGAACAGAATCTATTGCTACTACGAATGGTGCTCAACAAACTTTAGGAACCGCGCCTGAAGCTCCGGGTACAACTATGGCTGGTGGACGAAGAAAAAAACGTCATAACAAAACCAGACGTAATAAGAAAACTAAGAAAACTATGAAACGTAAATATTAATTTTCAATTTTAAAATTTGTCCAACCTCCTCGTGGCATTTTACCAAACTGAGCTTCAATGCGTTTTTCTAAATCAGCCGGAGTAAGTAAACGTTGATCATTATCGTCACGCCATTGTTTGAAAACTCTTTTAAGTAAGTTTTTATCGATTTGAACAATTGGATCACCTTCTTCCCAACTACTAATTTTATCACTAATGAATTTGGCGATACCGTCATTTTCATTACGGTATTCAGAAGTGTATTCTAGTACTTTAGAAGGAGCCGGTAATTTACGCAATCCTTTACCTTCTTTTAATACGTGAACCATGTACGTAAGAAACGGAGTAGCCCATTCAACCGTATTTACACTAAATTGAATTGATTCGTCTAAAGGAAATTCGTTAGGAGCAACAGGATTAGGTACGAACTTGGACGTAAAGTTAATGACCACTAATCGACGCCATGTACCTCCATCCGTCGTATTAATCTTCGGTTTTTCATTACAGGCTAAATGGAATTTGGCTTGAATTTCAAATTCACTACCCGATTTGAATAAATCTCGAGCATACACCTTTTCGCCGGAAGTGATTTCTTTCATTAACCCCGTATTTAAAGCAATCGATTCATCCGGTTCTTGCATCGTAATAAACCGCCGTCCTTTTAATCGCGCAACTTCTGGGGCAGCACTACCTGAACTCTTACGTTTTTGGGTAAAGAGTGAAATCGGTACCGTACACGAATAATCCCCCATCGCTTTGGCCATTAAGTTCATAATCATCGATTTACCGTTTGAACCCGAACCGGTCATAATATGAAATTTTTGTGCAGTATTTCCTCCTAATAAATTGGTAGCTAAATGTTTCATAAAATAGTCACGAACATCTTTATCGGGTAATACTTTCGATATAAATAATTCTACTTCCGGCCAAGCAGGGTAGTCATAATATTTACGATTAGGATCAAAATCAATACCCGTGCTGAACGAAATATAATCTTCAGGTTTACCATCGCGAAATACAAAGTTTTCCGTAGTCATATCTAATACACCATTATTGAACGCAATAAGATCTTTATTAGCATCAACTTTCTTTCCAAATTCTTCATCAAAGAATAATTCACGACATTCTTTCATAACATTTGATTTGAAGGATGTTTTCTTTAACTGAGTAAATACTTTCATATAATCGGTTCGTTCTTTTTCTAATAAACAGTATTCACATTCACCGCATGGTTTACCAAATTCACCTTTATCGCTACAATCGGTAAGTTCTCGTTCACTCATTTCGTTCATAATCGATGCCGCTTTTTTAAAGAAAATATCCGCTACTTGTTTCGAAAGTTTCATAAGTAAATCTACGCCCGAATCAGTTTCACGCCAAATATGACCAGTCCAACGATACCAGATATTGAATTTAAAATCAGAACATTTATAGTTATCACGAAATTTAGCATAAATTACTGCGGCTACATCGTGTTCTGTACAGGAACGAGCAGTAACAACTAACCGGTTCACATTTTTCTTTTCAATTTCGTCATAACCTTCACGATTATCTTCTCGTGACCAGAAACGTAAAGTTCCTTCACCTAAACGGTCACCGTCGTTACGGAAAGTTAAAGAGTTCCACTTTTGAATACAATCCGCTTCGTTATATTTTTCTGCATTTTGCGAACTGAAATCAAGAAAGATATCTAATAAATCCGGGTGAATGTTATGTAAACAGAGAGCAACTTTTAACCAATCGTCATAATTATCGGCACGTTCAGGATTTAAATTCATTACATGATCTTTTAAAGTTTCACGAGTTTCCGGATCTAATTGCACAAATATTCGACCATTAGGAGAAGACGCACGGGAGTTAGGTTTTTCGTTTCGTTGAGCCGGACGTCCAACACGGGGTCTTCCTCCAGAAATACGAACATCTCCATTTTGGTTGGAATTCGAATTACCGTAAGTTTTCTTACCTTCTTCGGTCATTGGCGTTTCCGGTTTTTCTTCCAAAACAGAGAGATGCTTAATTAGTTCAATGTTTATTGAAGGGATTTCGTTACTTACCGTAATACTACCATCTTTATAGTTCAAAACATAGATGATTTCATATGGAAGCGAATCTTCATCAGCTTTTTGAGAACCATACAACATCCATTGTTGTGAACGATTTAATACAGCTTGATCATACACATCTTCCCAATTATTTTTTAATCCCAAATTAGGAAAGAATTCTTCCATTCGTTTCACTAAGTTTCGTCGTACACTTTGTTCAATATATTTATGCGTACACACTGTAGGAACTACAATATGAATACCCGATTTATAAATATTATGTTTTTTATCAACAGTAGGACGTCGTTTTTCCATCACATAAACTGGAGTATTTTCCGCTAACACTAAGTTTTCTTTAATCAAATCCATATAAGCTTTCGTAAATTTTATAACCTGTTCTTGAGTATGTTTATGTTTCTCAGTTTTGTTATCATATTTAAAATCTAAATCAATTCTTAACGGACCAATCGGTTGAGGTTTTTCCGTTAAGTATACGGGCCGTTTATCTAAAATGACTTCAACATATAATTTATAAAATTCATCACGTTTATCTTCGCCAATCATAAATTTTCCAATAGGCGTACCTAAAGAAGTGTGACTGAAAACGCCTTCAGCTCGGTTATTGTTAAGAAATTTATGTAAGTTCTCTCTCGATGCCATTGGTAATTTAGACTTAGACAATTATTTGTAAACCCATTCGTTTTAAACGAACAAAGTTTTTACTTTTGCGTGTTTTCGAACTAAAAGAGGGTTGGTAGCATAATTCTGTTCGCCTTTTATGCATAGATAGCGTAATCCACCTATCGATATAAGCACCGAAATTCCTATTGCAACACCTAATATAGCTGGGTCCATTAATTAGAAAATGGAATTTACATTTAATTGATTAATACAAGTAACAAAGATGGAATTCTGTCCGGCTTGTCGTAATATGCTTTATGCCCTTGACGAAGAAACTATTGATGGCGTTAAATCAGCTGTCTTAAGTTGTCGAAAATGTGAATATAAGAAACCCATTAACCATGCAATTATTTATGATCATTCTCTTCGTGAAGATAAATCTGTTCGTTTAGTGATGAACCCTTACTTAAAAAATGATCAAACTTTGGATCATTTGTCGAATGTAATTTGTCCTAACAAAGAATGTCCATCACGGTTAGGAGCAGCCAATCCTGATGTAGTAGCGGTAGAAATTGATGCGAAACAGTTAATTTGGATGTACCAATGCGTTAATTGCGATGAAACTTGGAAACAATCTGCAAGCTTAAAATAAATGGGACGTACACAAGCTCAACGCATGTGTGATTGTATAAAGAGTGTAAAACGCAAAATAACTTTACGTAAAAATTTAGCCAAAACTAAAGAAGGAGCCGCTATAGGTATTTGTACTCGTTCTATATTATGGCCTCAAAAAAGAACAATAAAAAATATAACTTGTAAAGGAAAGAAACCTAAACTTTTTACTCAGAAAAAGAAAAACCGTAAACAAACATAAATGAAAGATATCGTTGGTAAACTAGTAGCTCTGCTTTTATTAGGATCCGCCGCGTTTAATATTTATATTGGAGCTAATGTTCCGGTATTAGATTCGGTCATGCAAAGTATGAAAATTTCTTCGACAGACAGTATTGCTAAAACTGTTCCATTAATAGGTATTTTTACAGGTGCAGGATTGTATGGGGTAATTGGTATTTTAGTATTATTCGTTAAATCTATTCGTTCGATGAATATTGTTATGGCAATTATGGTATTAGCTATGGCCGGATTCCTTGCTTATGTTGCTGCTGCGACATATAGTAATGTACAAATAGAAAAAGTTATTGATGTAAGTGCACCAGTTATTGGGCAATATTATGGACAAGAAACTGGAGATAAATATAAACAATCGATGAAAGCTGTAGCGATATATCCTGCCTATGCTGGTATTGTTGGAGCGATAGCCGGTGGTCTTTCTGGATTACTACTTTTTAATCGTTCATATTAAATAATGAATCAACCTACTACTCCAGTTAAAGAAGAGACACCTGCAAAAACGGCTTGGACACCGGTTACAATCGCGATAACTGTTTTTTCCGTGTTAATAACATTTTTATCATATTACGGTGCGGCTAAATTATCTTACGATAAATTTGGTTCTATTGGGTGGGCTATTTTAGCCTTTATTTTTGCACCCTTTTACTATCTTTATTATGCTTACTTCGTAAGTAGTCGTTCAGTAATGATGACAGCAGGTAGAAGAATATTATCACGTAAATAAATAAAATGGCATTGGCAATTGAAGGTGTTCGCTACTTTTTAGCGGCTTACGTTTTAGCGGTTACGGGGTATTCCTTATGGTGTATCTACATCACTACAAAAATCAATTTTGTAAACGATAATGCATGGGTATCTAAAAAAGGCCTAAATCTAGATAATGAACGAGATCCTCTTCGTGCAGTTTATCGTGTTGTTCAAAACGTGTCTATTGCATTTGTAGTTTTTAACTTCTTTATTATTGCGTATTTAATCTTTAGTAAATTCCGTGTAGGTACTCGCTTCTAAAAAACGAATAACGTATAAACAAAACAAGGTATAGAATACACAAATGGAAGAAGTTCGCGTAAGTTCTCGTATTATTCATCCAGAAGTTCATCCCATAGTTCGTGAAGAAGTAGATATCCAAACCCGTAATACTTTACCATTCTTCACTAAATATGAATAAGTAGTCCTCATTGGAACAAGAGCCCAAGAATTAGCGGATGGAGCAAAACCATTAGTTTCTTTAGAGGGAATTAACACGGCTGGTCCACGCGCTGTTTGGGAAATAGCCGAAAAGGAATTACTGGAAAAAAAGTTAGGAGCATTCATCATTCATCGCCAATTTCCTAACGGAAAATCAGAATACTGGTCCGCTAACGAGTTAAGCATTGTTTGGTAAATATAAAAAATGAAAGTTTGTTTAGGTATTATTTCAATCGGCAAAACGTATAATGAAGAATTTGAACGTTTATTCAAACCTTCAGTATTAGCGTATTGTCAAAAATACGGTTACGATCTAAAGGTGTTTACAACCTTTTTAGATCCTAGTCATAAACATCCTGATACAATTTCGTTTCAAAAATGTTTAGTTCCAAGTTTTTTAATGGATTATGATTTAGTAGTAATTTTAGACGCCGATATTTATATTGAACCTTCTGCACCAGCTATTCATTTCTACGATTTGAACGGTAAAATTAGTATCGTGGATGAGATTTCGCAAAATTCACCAGAAGGTTATGAAAAAATGGTTAAAATAGGATTTGCTGATCATGCCGAACATTACTATCGAATAGCAGGATTTGAATTACAAACAAATAGAATTTTAAATACGGGTGTCATTCTCTGTAACCCTAAAGACCATGCCAACGTTTTAAAACAGATTTATGAAAAATATGTGGATAAATCGATTGGACATCCACGTAAATTTCATTATGAACAAGCTTGTATTGGGTACGAACTGCAAACAAGAGAGTTATATTCGTTAATTCCTAATGTTTGGAATTTTATTTATTTACACCATCAACTTACGAAAGAACCTATTCATGCGTTTTTCCTACATTTGGCCGGACTGCGAGGAAGTGAACGTGAAGCCGCTTTAACCCGACATACTCTGAAGGGTGGCTTGCAATGGGGGATAA
>JACCDX011501262.1_pt1 | contig 34997 bp, 30 predicted proteins | sample 7449681 | NCBI WGS metagenome assembly JACCDX01 (sample SAMN15323450, study PRJNA562643) | freshwater metagenome | isolation source: river surface water | place: USA:Blue River Watershed | collected 2017-08-18
GACCACCGATTTCACCAATCATGATGACGGCGTCTGTGTCTGGATCGTCGTTGAAAGCTTTCATCACGTCGATGTGCTTCAAACCGTTGATGGGGTCACCACCGATACCGACGGCGCTGGATTGACCCAAGCCCACTTCGGTCAACATCGCCACAGCTTCGTAAGTCAATGTGCCTGAACGAGACACAACGCCGATACGGCCTTTGCGGTGGATGTGACCAGGCATGATGCCGATCTTGATTTCGTCAGGCGTGATCAAGCCAGGGCAGTTCGGGCCGAGGAGCAATGTCTTCTTGCCGCCTTTGGCTTCTTTTTCCTTCATCTTGTTACGCACTTCGAGCATGTCACGGACTGGAATGCCTTCGGTGATACAGATGGCCAAGTCGAGGTCAGCTTCCACAGCTTCCCAGATGGCAGCGGCTGCGCCTGCTGGTGGCACGTAGATCACAGACACGGTAGCGCCAGTTTCTTTGGCAGCGTCTTTGACGCTGGAGAAAATTGGCACGCCGAAGATGGACTCGCCAGCCTTCTTGGGGTTCACACCGGCCACGAAACAGTTTTTACCGTTTGCGTATTCGATGCATTTTTCAGTGTGGAACTGACCGGTTTTGCCGGTGATACCTTGGGTGATGACCTTGGTGTTTTTATTGATGTAGATGGACATGTTGTTTCCCTTACTTCACGGCAGCAACAATAGATGTTGCGGCTTCGGCCATGGTGTCGGCAGAGATGATTGGCAGACCAGATTCGGCCAAGATTTTCTTGCCCAACTCGTCGTTGGTGCCCTTCATGCGCACCACCAATGGCACTGACAAGTTCACGGCTTTACAAGCAGTGACCACGCCGTTGGCGATGGTGTCGCACTTCATGATGCCGCCGAAGATGTTGACCAAAATGCCTTTGACATGTGGGTTCTTCAACATGATCTTGAAAGCTTCAGTCACTTTCTCAGCGGTTGCGCCGCCGCCCACGTCCAAGAAGTTAGCGGGCTCGCCGCCGAACAACTTGATGGTGTCCATGGTGGCCATGGCCAAGCCAGCGCCGTTGACCAAGCAACCGATGTTGCCGTCCAAAGAGATGTAGGCCAAGTCGAACTTAGAAGCTTCCACTTCAGCAGGATCTTCTTCGTCCAAATCGCGGTAAGCCACGATTTCTGGGTGACGGAACAAGGCGTTGGAGTCGAAGTTGAACTTCGCATCCAAAGCCATGATGTTGCCTTTGCTGTCGCAGTTCAGTGGGTTGATTTCCACCAAAGATGCGTCAGTTTCCATGTAGCACTTGTAGAGCTTTTGCAGCACGTCAGCTGCTTGGTCGGCAGAGCCGCCAGTCAAGCCAACTGCATTGGCGATTTTCAAAGCTTGCGCTTGGCCCAAGCCTGTCAATGGATCGACCAAATCAGTGATGATTTTCTCTGGCGTGGAGTGCGCCACTTCTTCAATGTCCATACCGCCTTCGCTTGACGCGATCACCGCCACTTTTTGTGTCGCGCGGTCGGTCACGATGGACACGTAATATTCTTTGTTGATGTCAGCGCCGTCTTCGATGTAGAGGCGACGAACTTTTTGGCCTTCTGGGCCAGTTTGGTGGGTCTTGAGCTGCATGCCCAAGATATCGCCAGCCAAGCGCTTGACGTCATCGATGGACTTCGCCACCTTCACGCCGCCGCCTTTGCCGCGGCCACCTGCGTGAATTTGGGCCTTCACAACCCAGACTGGGCCGCCCAACTTTTGCGCGGCTTCCACCGCTTCTTGCACCGTGAACGCGGGGATACCGCGGGGCACTGGCACACCAAATTGACGCAAGATTTCCTTGCCTTGGTACTCGTGAATCTTCATGAGATCTCTCTTAGTAATCGGTGGATTTGTAACGTTTTGTGCCAGCGCAAACTCCGAAAAGCCGCACAGCGCAAAGCCTTATGACTGTATCATGCTGCATCGCGTCAAACTTTTAACTGGCTTACAAGAGCTTAGCGACGCCCAACTTTTTTTGTACTTTCTGGCGACATCCATGTCTAAAGTCTTCATCGACGGCGAAGCCGGCACCACAGGTCTACAAATTCGCGAACGTTTGGCCACCATGCCAGCCGTGCAAGTGGTCAGCATCGACCCCGCCAAACGCAAAGACCCCGAAGCCAAACGCGAGCTGATGGCTGGCGTGGACATGGTCATCCTGTGCCTGCATGACGACCACGCCCGTGAGTCAGTTGCGATGATCGACAGCCTGAGCGGCAAAAAACCCAAAATCATCGACGCTTCCACCGCACATCGCGTCACACCGGGCTGGGTCTATGGCTTCCCCGAGTTGGCCACTGGTCAGCGCGAGGCTGTGATCAACGCCGACCGCGTGGCCAACCCCGGCTGCTACGCCACCGGCGCGATTGCGTTGCTGCGCCCTTTGGTGGATGCAGGCTTGGTACCTGCCGACTTTCCTGTGGCCCTGCCTTCGGTCAGTGGCTACTCGGGTGGTGGCCGCACCATGATTGAAGACTACGAAGCTGGCAAAGCGCCGCTGTTTGAAGCCTATGCCTTGGGCTTAGAGCACAAGCACATCCCAGAAATCATGGCCTACACCGGCCTCACACGCCGCCCTTTGTTTGTGCCCTCGGTCGGCAACTTCCGCCAAGGCATGTTGGTGCAACTGCCCATCCATTTGGACATGTTGCCTGGCAAGCCCAAAGCCGCCGACTTGCATGACGCATTGGCCAAGCACTACGCCCAAAGCCCTGACAGCTGGGTCAGCGTGCAGCCCGCCACCGACAACGGCAAGCTCGACGCGACGGCTTTGAACGACACCAACCAATTAGAAATTCGCGTCTTCGCGAACGAAGCCCATCGCCATGCCGTGCTCATCGCACGCTTGGACAACTTGGGCAAAGGTGCCAGCGGCGCTGCGGTGCAGAACTTGCAATTGATGTTGGGCGTTTAAAGCTCGTCAGCGCCCGCCACCACGCGCTTGACCACCTCAGCCGCAAAGCCGCGGCTGATTAAAAACCGTACTTGCTTAGCGCGGGTCGCGGCATCCACGGGCGGCGCGCCAAATTTCTTTCGCCACACTTCACGGGCTCGCTCTAGCTCGGTGCTGCGCATCGTTTGCACGGCCTCGGCGATGGCCTCGGCGGGCAATCCTTTGGCTTGCAATTCTTGACGCACCCGGGATGCACCGAGCTTGCGAGAGCGACTGTTGACGACCGACTCCACCACGCGCTGTTCGTTGATGAAGTCTTTGGCCTGTAAAAAATCCAAGGCCTCGGCCAGCTCGCCCGGCGTTTCTTCAAACGGTTTGAGCTTGCGTTCGAGTTCTTGACGCGAATGCTCGCGCAGCGACAGCAGCCGCAACGCACGACCCTTGAGCGACGGTTGAAACCCACTGGCCCTTTTCGCCTTGGGTTGCTCTTCCGTAGCCGAGCGGTCTTGCGCGTTGGATGCCATGTCGTGACTCACCAAGCCGCGTTAGAGCACCACGCCGTCGGCGTCGACTTCGGCCGCTTTGGCCTCTTTCGCAGCCTTGCTGGCCTTGGGTGCTTTTTCTTCTTTGGCAGCGGGGGCTTCTGGGCCTCCGGCCAACAAAGGAATACCCAAAGATTCGCGCACCTTGTTTTCGATTTCGAAAGCTAGGGCTTCGTTTTCACGCAAGAACTCACGGGCATTGTCGCGGCCTTGGCCAATTTTTTCGCCGTTGTAGGCGTACCAAGCACCCGACTTTTCAATCACTTTGGCGTTCACGCCCATGTCGATGATTTCGCCTTGGCGGCTGATACCTTCGCCAAACAAAATGTCGAACTCGGCTGTCTTGAAGGGGGGCGCAACTTTGTTTTTCACCACCTTGACTTTGGTCTCGTTACCCACGGCTTCGTCGCCGCGCTTGATGGTGCCGGTGCGGCGAATGTCCAAGCGCACAGACGCGTAGAACTTGAGCGCGTTACCGCCAGTAGTGGTTTCGGGTGAACCGAACATCACGCCAATCTTCATACGGATTTGGTTGATGAAGATGACCGTGCAGTTGGTCTTCTTGATGGAGGCGGTGAGCTTGCGCAAGGCTTGGCTCATCAAGCGGGCTTGCAAGCCTGGCAATGAATCGCCCATGTCACCTTCGAGTTCGGCCTTGGGTGTGAGAGCGGCCACGGAGTCGACCACCACCAAATCCACCGCGCCGGAGCGCACCAAGCTGTCGACCACTTCAAGCGCTTGTTCGCCGGTGTCGGGCTGGCTGATGAGCAGGTCTTGCAAGTCCACGCCGAGCTTTTGGGCATATTGCGAGTCGAGGGCGTGTTCGGCGTCCACAAACGCGCAGGTGCCGCCTTGCTTTTGCATCTCGGCAATCACTTGCAAAGTGAGGGTGGTTTTGCCTGAAGATTCTGGGCCGTAGATTTCAATCACGCGGCCACGGGGCAGACCGCCGACACCTAACGCGATATCTAGACCCAAGGAACCGGTGGACACCACTTGGATGTCATCAATTACTTCGCCTTCGCCCAAACGCATGATGGTGCCTTTGCCAAATTGCTTTTCAATTTGAGCCAGCGCGGCTTGCAGGGCTTTGGCTTTTTCGCTATCGACGGCGGGTTTGGTGCTCATGGTGTTCTCCAGTTTGGGTTTGATTTCCAACCACTGATTGAATCAACAGCTGGATGCTTGACCAGTACTTTACCGCAAAGTCAAAACTTGTAAACAATTTTTTTGGTCAGTTTGCCTTACCATTTTGAAATGGCTCAACTACCTCATCAAGACTGGCGACAACTCCACTTGGGCCGCTTGCTGGGCCACGCCATGCGCCGCTTCGACGCCCGCGTGCTGCACCTGATGGCGCACAACGTCGAAGTACCGCTGGCCTTGTCCAACCTCGCGGCGCGTGCGCAGGTGAGCGCCGCGCACATCCACATCACCCGTCACCTGAGTTTGCAGGGCTCGCGCCTGAGCGAGTTGGCCGACAGCGCCGGCATGACCAAGCAAGCCATGGGCGACTTGGTGACCCAGTGCGAAGCCTGGGGTTTGGTGCAGCGCACGCCTGACCCGCAAGATGCCCGCGCACGGCGCATTGTGTTCACCGAAACAGGCTTGGCTTGGCTGCGCGCATTCGAGCAAGCGGTGGCGCAAACCGAGGCGGAATTCAAACAAGAAGTGGGCACAGACGTGGCCACCGTGGTCAGCTTAGGGTTAGAGGCCTATGCAGGGGCTTACTCGGACCTAGAATCGCAGCCCTGAACTTTCTAAAAAACACAAACAAAGTTGGAGACAACACATGCGCATCCTGATTGCAGAAGACGACTTGGTCTTGGCCGACGGCCTGTTGCGTACTTTGCGCGCATCGGGTGCTGCCGCCGACCACGTGGCCAGCGGCACCGAGGCCGATGCCGCCTTGATGACCACCGATGAGTTTGACTTGCTCATTTTGGATTTGGGTCTTCCAAAAATGCACGGCCTCGAAGTGCTCAAACGTTTGCGCTCACGCGGCTCCTCTATTCCTGTGCTCATCCTCACCGCCGCGGATGGCGTGGAAGAACGCGTCAAAGGTTTGGACTACGGCGCGGACGACTACATGGCCAAGCCCTTCAGCCTGCAAGAACTCGAAGCGCGCGTGCGCGCCCTCACACGTCGCGGCATGGGCGGCACTTCGTCATCGATCAAACACGGCCCCTTGGTGTACGACCAAACAGGTCGTGTGGCCACCATCGACGGCAAGATGGTGGAGCTCTCAGCGCGTGAACTGGGTTTGCTTGAAGTGCTGTTACAACGCAGTGGCCGCTTGGTGAGCAAAGACCAATTGGTCGAGCGCTTGTGCGAATGGGGCGAAGAGGTGAGCAACAACGCCATCGAGGTGTACATCCACCGTTTGCGCAAGAAGATTGAAAAAGGCCCCATCCGCATCGCCACGGTGCGCGGCTTGGGCTACTGCCTCGAGAAGATTCCGGGCTAAACACGATGCACTTGCATGGCAAAGCTGTTTAGGCGCGAGCAACACTCGCTGTTTGGCGAGATTCTGGATTGGATGCTCACGCCGCTGCTGCTTCTGTGGCCGGTCAGCTTGGCGCTGACATGGCTGGTAGCGCAAAACATTGCAGGCCGTCCATTTGACCGTGGCTTGGAATACAACGTTCAAGCCCTCGCGCAGCTCGTCAAAAGCGACCAAACGCGCATGTATTTCAACCTGCCGCTGCCTGCTCGTGAAATTTTGCGGGCTGACGAAGCCGACTTGATTTACTACCAAGTGCTCGGTACACGCGGCGAGTTTGTCAGCGGCGAACGCGACTTTCCGCTGCCGCCTGACGAAGAAAAACCTTTGCCCAGTGAAGTGCGCATTCGCGATGACGAAATGCGCGGTGCCGATGTACGCGTGGCCTACACCTGGGTACGCGTGGACGTACCGGGCGCCAAGCCTGTGCTGGTGCAAGTGGGCGAAACGCTAGAAAAGCGCTCGGTGCTGGCCACCGAAATTATCAAAGGCGTCATGCTGCCGCAGTTCGTCATCTTGCCGCTCGCCGTGCTGCTGGTGTGGCTAGCTTTGGCGCGCGGCATTCGCCCGCTCAACAAACTTGAAGAGCGCATTCGCTTGCGCAAGCCCGATGATTTGAGCCCGCTGGATGAGTCTGCGGTGCCGCAAGAAGTGGCGCCGCTGGTGGCCTCCATCAACGATTTGCTGACGCGCCTCAAAGAATCCATCGCCACACAAAAACGCTTTTTGGCCGATGCCGCGCATCAGCTCAAAACACCGTTGGCAGGTTTGCGCATGCAAGCCGACTTGGCGCAACGCGCGGACTCTAGCGCGGATGAACTCAAGCAATCTCTCAAACTTATTGGCCGCGCCAGCATTCGCGCCACACACACGGTAAATCAACTGCTGTCTTTGGCACGCGCCGAAAGCGGCAGCACCAACATCGCGCGCAGTCCTTGTGATTTGGTGGAATTGGTGAGCGACGTGATTCAAGACTCGCTGCCCCGCGCCATGGACAAATACATCGACCTCGGCTACGAAGGCGCCGCGTCTGGCAGCACCGGTGTGCGCGTGATGGGCAACCCCACGTTGCTCAAAGAAATGGTGCGCAACTTGGTGGACAACGCCATCAACTACACACCCTCCAGCGAGGACACGCCGGGCGTGATTACCGTGCGTTTGCTAGCCGACAAATTTGGCAAAGTGGTGGTGTTGCAGGTGGAAGATTCCGGCCCTGGCATTCCAGAAGCCGAGCGCGATTTGGTGTTCCAACCCTTCTACCGCGCCTTAGGCACCGAAGCCGATGGCTCGGGCCTAGGCTTGCCCATCGTGCTGGAAATTGCGCACCAACACGCGGCGGCGGTGACGCTGGAAGATGCTTATCCCGGCAAGTCCATGCCGGGCGCTCGGTTCACAGTGCGTTTCTCGAATACGCACGCTTGATGCCCGCGACTTGCTAGTCGTTTGGAGTACTCGCTTAAGCCGAGGGCTTCACATGAAAGTGAATCGGCTGTTCATGCGTTTGAGCGTGTGCAGGTATGTGTGCTTGGTCATGCGGCGCTTCGTGGTCAGCGCAAGGCATGTTGCACAAGTCGTGGCCATTCACAGGGCAAGCACGGTTGAACGTAACCACGTGGTCCACCTCGGCGCGAATGCCAATCCACTCACCCACTTTGTGGTCATGATGGCTGGGTACATGGGCCATCACCGTCTCGCCTGTTTTCAGGCGCAAGGTGTACAAAAACTCTGAACCGCGAAATGATTTGCGAATGATTTCCGCCTTCACCGGTGCATCGTCGTCATGCACGATGTCGTCGGCGCGCAGCAGTACGTCGCACTCACCGGATGCAAAGGTGCAGGGCAGTGGACATTCGGCCACGTCCATCAAATCGCCCATGGGTGTGTGCACCACCACTTGGTTGTTCACCTCACGCAAAGTGGCTGGCGTGAACACACCGTGGCCAATGAACTCGGCCACAAAGCGTGTGGCAGGGCGGTGGTACAGCGTGTAGGCATCGTCCCACTGGTGCAAGCGACCTTCGGACATGACGCCAATCACGTCGCCAATCGCAAAGGCTTCCATTTGGTCGTGTGTCACAAACAAGGCGGTGGTTTGCGCCTCTTTCAAAATGCCACGCACTTCCAAGGCCAAGCGTTCGCGCAGTTCCACATCGAGGTTGGAGAACGGTTCGTCCAACAACAACAGTTGTGGCTTGGGTGCCAACGCACGGGCCAAGGCCACGCGCTGCTGCTGACCACCCGACAACTCGTGGGGAAAGCGTTGTGCACTGCTGGCCAAACCAACCAAGGCCAGCACCTCGCGCACACGCGCTTCGCGCTCGGCACGGGGTTGCTTATGCAAGCCAAAGCTCACGTTGTCATGCACGGTCAAATGGGGAAAGAGGGCATAGTCTTGAAACACCATGCCAATGCGGCGCGCTTCGGGAGCCGCATGCACAGAGGCACTGCTGACAACCGATTGGGCCAAACGGATTTCACCTGCGCTGGCACGCTCTAGCCCGGCCACTGCACGCAACAGTGTGGTTTTACCGCAACCCGAAGGGCCAATGAGTACGCCCATTTCACCCGCACGCAACCCCAAAGTGACGCGGTCCACCGAAGGACGGGGGCGTTCTGGGTAGCTGACAGAGAGCTGGGCGACATCTAAAAACATGAGCCCATTGTAGAGAGGGCGCTTTACAACCATGCGTTGTGCGGCTACCTACAATGCCGCATGATTTTTAGCGCTCGCTTGTTTTTACGCTGTGTGTTGGTCGTGCTGGCCTTGCTGTTGGCACTGCCGGTGTTGACCGTGCTGTTTTCGTGGGCACAGTGGAACGCGGCGTCTGCCAACATCTTGGCCGAGATGGCCAGCACCGTGTTGCCGGACTACGTGGGCACCTCATTGCTGCTGTGCGCTTTGGTGAGCGTGGGCGTCATCAGCATGGGCACGGTGTCTGCGGCGGCGGTGACGCTGTTTGATTTCCCCATGCGCCGCAGCTTGGAATGGGCGCTGCTCTTGCCATTGGCCATGCCCGCGTATGTGGTGGCCTATGCCTACACCGACTATTTGCAATTCAGCGGTCCGCTGCAAACCGGCATTCGGGCTGCGTTTGGCCTAGAAGGCCGCGTGTTCCCCGAGGTTCGCAATGTATGGGGCGCAGCCTGTGTGTTCACCCTCGCGTTGTACCCCTATGTGTATTTGTTGGCTCGCACCGCTCTGTCTGAACGCGCCAACCATTTGATGGAAGCAGCCCGTTTGTTGGGCGCCCCCTTGTCGCGCCGCATTCTGAACGTGGCCTTACCCTTGGCCCGCCCTGCGATTGCCGCTGGCACCGCGTTGGCCTTGATGGAAACCTTGGCTGACTTTGGTGTGTCGAGCTACTTTGGTATTCAAACCTTCACTGCTGGCATTTACAAAGCTTGGCTGGTGATGGACAACCGCATTGCCGCCGCACAACTGGCCACTGTGCTGCTCATCGTGGTGGTGGCATTGCTGGCAGCAGAGCAACGGGCGCAATCGCGTTTGCGTTTTTCCAGCGCGCGCGCAGACCGTCACAGCAGTGAATCGCAACCGTTGAAGTTGCAGGGTTTGTCGGCTGCCTTGGTGTGGGCTTTGTGCGTGTTGCCCGTGCTGTGTGGTTTTGTGCTGCCCGTGTTGTTCATGGTCCGCGCTTTGCTGCAAGGCGATGGCGTGGTGGACTTGCCTTGGGGGCGCTTCATGCAATGGTCACTCACCAGTTTGTCCTTGGGCGGCATGACGGCGTTGTTGGCCGTGGGTGCAGCATTACTGCTGGCCGCACAAGCCCGTCTCCACCCCAACTGGCTCACGCGCCAAGCCATGGGCGTGGTGAGCTTGGGCTATGCCGTACCTGGCGCGGTGATTGTGGTGGGCTTGCTCTTGCCCGTGGGCTGGGTGCAAGCCACGTGGCCGCAATCGGGCGTGGGCTTTTGGTTGACCGCCACGGTGCTGGGTTTGGTGTGGGCTTACTTAGTGCGCTTTGTGGCCGTGGCTTTGCAATCGGTGCAAAGCGGCTACGCGCGTGTGCCTGCATCGCTGGACGACAGTGCGCGCATGTTAGGCACATCGGGCTTGTCGCTGGTGCGCCGCGTACATTGGCCTTTGCTGAAAAAACCATTGGCAGCGGCCACGCTGCTGGTGCTGGTCGATGTGATGAAAGAGCTGCCCGCCACCTTGGTGCTGCGTCCCTTTAACACCGACACCTTGGCCGTCATGGCCTACCAATTGGCGCGTGACGAACGCTTGGGCGAAGCCGCTTTGCCCTCGTTGGCCTTGGTGCTGGTGGGCTTGTTGCCAGTCATCTTGCTCAGCCGCACCCTGCGCCGCCGCTAACTCTGCGCGACAAAACCTGCACGTTCGGCAGGGATATTTGATCCAAGTCAAATGATAATGATTCGCATTTGATGTACACTCATCCCAAGCTTTTTACTTGGAGTCGCCACATGCGTCGCACCCTCACCGTTTTGTCCTTGGCCATTTCTGCCTTGTCCGCTGGCCTGTTCAGCGCTTCCGCGTTGGCCGACGATCAGGTCATCAACCTGTACTCAGCCCGCCACTACCCCACCGACGAAGCGCTGTACAGCGACTTCACCAAAGCCACAGGCATCAAAATCAACCGCGTCGATTCGGACGACGCCGGCATCATCGCCCGTCTCAAGGCTGAGGGCACGGCATCACCTGCCGATGTCATCTTGCTGGTAGACGCCGCCCGTTTGTGGAAAGGCGAAGTCGATGGCATGTTCCTGCCCGTCAAGTCCAAAACTTTGGAAACCGCTGTGCCCGCGCAACTGCGCTCTAAGCCCACGGATGACGGCAGTACCGCTTGGTTTGGTTTGTCCACCCGCGCTCGCGTGGTTGTGTACGACAAACTCAAGGTCAAACGTGAAGACGTGGACACCTACGAAGAGCTGGCCGACCCCAAAAACAAAGGCAAGTTGTGCATCCGCTCAGGCTCGCACCCCTACAACCTGAGCTTGTTTGGCGCGATGACCGAACACCTCGGCCCAGCCGCTACCGAGGCTTGGCTCAAAGGCATGGTCGACAACATGGCGCGCGCACCCAAAGGCGGTGACACCGACCAAATCAAAGCAGTGGCCAGCGGCGAGTGCGGCATTGCGGTGACCAACACCTATTACTTGGCGCGCTTGATGCGCTCCACCAATCCCGCCGAAAAAGCGGTGGCCGAGCGCGTGGGCGTGGTATTTCCCAACCAACAAAGCTGGGGCACGCACGTGAACGTGGCTGGCGGTGCCGTGGCACGTTACTCGAAAAACCAAGCGAACGCCGTGAAGTTTTTGGAATACCTCGTCAGCCCCGAAGCCCAAAATCACTTTGCCAATGGCAACAATGAATGGCCGGTGGTGAAAGGCATGAAGCTAGACAACCCCGCGTTGAAAGCGATGACCGGCGGTAACTTCAAAAGCGAGCTCGTGCCCATCAGCGCTGTCGGCATGAACCAAATCAAGGTGCAACAAATGTTAGACCGCGTGGGTTTCAAGTAAACACTAGCATCACGCACCGCGCAGCCAGCGCAGTGCCCAGCACTTAGGCGCAAGCATAAAAATTTTTGCGCCTGAACTTTTCGGCCAGCCAACAAACCCCGTGTTTGTCGCCCTCCGTGCAAGGGCGTGTAGCCAGCCTCTGATCACGACCGCCGAATTTCTCGGCCATTACTTTCGGAGCTTGTCTCATGGCGACCACCCGTTCGCGGCTCAACCGACGCCGCTTGTCTTCACCTGCGCCTCGCACCACACGCGTGCAAGTTGCACAGCCCTCCAAACTGCTGCCCTTGGGTGCCATGTTGTTGGCGGCCAGTTTTGCAAGTGCTGTGCGCGCGCAAACAGAAAACACTCTCAGCACCGTCACCGTGCGCGAAAAGGCCGAAGTGGCCGAAGGCAAAGACAGCCTGCGCGCGACCGAAACTAGCATTGGTAAAGGCCAACAAAAGTTGCGCGACATTCCGCAATCCATCACCGTGGTGACCGAACGCATGATGGATGACCGCAACTTGGACACCGTCAAAGACGCGCTCAAGCAAACCGCAGGCATCACCTTTCAAGCGGCCGAAGGTGGAGAGGAAGACATTCGCTTGCGCGGCTTTGCACTTTCCACCACGGGCGATATTTTTGTCGACGGCATTCGCGACCCTGCGTTTTACGACCGGGACACTTTCAACCTGGACCGCGTTGAACTCTTGCGCGGATCCGCCTCCATGTTGTTTGGCCGCGGCTCCACAGGCGGCGCCGTCAACATGGTGAACAAAGTGCCGCGTTTGATGGACGAAAACCAAATCGATTACACCGTGGGCAGCTACAACCACCGCCGTGTCGTGGGTGACTTCAACCAACAAACCGGGGAGAGTTCGGCCTTGCGCGTGAGTGCGATGAAAACCGCCGCCGATAACAACGGCGCGGGCAGCCGCATCGACAAACAAGGCATCGCTGGCAGCTACCGTTGGGGCATTGGCGAACGCGACGAGTTCACCGCCAGTCTCTACCGGTTAGAAAACAACAACGGCATCAATTACGGTATGCCGTGGATCAAGCCTACCAGCACCAGCCCCGCCAGCGCCACCACCTTGTTGCCCATCAATCCAGCCAGCTACTACGGCATGGCCAGCGACTACAACAATGGCACGGCCACCTACGCCACGCTCGCACACACCCACCGTTTTGATGGTGAGACCGAACTCACCACCCGCGTGCGACGCGGTGCTTACACACGCGACCAACGCGCCAGCACCATCCGCCTGACCGCTGGCGAAAACTTGTCGAACTTTGGCCCCAGCACGGTGCTCACACGCGGCACGCAAAACAAAATTCAAGACTTGGACTCGGTGTATTTACAAAGCGATTTAAGCGCCAAATTCGATGCACTGGGCATGCGGCATGAGTTGCTCAGCGGCATCGATGTGGCCCGCGAACAAAAGACCGTGTATGCCGCACGCACCGCCGCACAAGGCTTGGGTGGTGTCGACCTCGTCAAACCCAACACCACGGTGGGCACACCTGACGATGGCGCTTGGGTGAATGAAAGTTCACGTGTTTTGCGCGTGAACAACCAATACACCTCCACCGCTTGGGGCGTGTACGCGCAAGACCTGGTGCAAATTGCCCCTCACTGGAAACTATTGGGCGGCTTGCGTTACGACAGCCTGAACGGCAACTACGACACCTTTGCAGCACCTGCCGCCAACGCCACTAACGGCACATTAACCAACTACAAAATGAACGTGAGTGAGTGGAGCAAGCGCGTAGGTGCCTTGTTCCAACCCAACGAGCGCGAGTCATACCACTTCTCTGCCGCTACTTCGTTCAACACCTCGGGCGATGCCTACTCGTTGGGCGCGAACAATGCCGATGTGCCGCCCGAGCAAAGCATCAACTTAGAGCTGGGTGCCAAGATTGATTCGGCCGATAAAAACTTCACCACCCGCTACGCGCTGTTTCGTTCCACCAAACTCCACGAACGCAACACCGACCCCTTGGTCGACGTGGCCGTGTTGTCGGGCAAGCGTCACGCCACGGGCTTAGAGCTTGACTTCACGGGGCGCATCACGCCGCGTTGGGAGGCCTACGGCTCATTCATGTGGATTCCAGATGCACGCATTGACGAAGCCTACAAGTCGCCCACCGGCAGCGACAACGAACGCACCGGCGCACGCCCCTCGCTCACACCACGCATCAGCGCCACGTTGTGGAACACCTACCAAATCAACGGCCAATGGCGTGTAGGTGCAGGCCTGAACCACCGTGGCGCGCAAACGCCCAACCGCAACCCCGGCTGGGAAGCGCCCGCCTTCACCACCACCGATGTGATGGCCGAGTACCGCGTGAACGAACAGCTCACCTTCAAAGGCAATGTGAGCAACCTCACCAACAAGCTCTACGCCGACCAGCTCTACAGCGGCCATTACGTGCCGGGTGCGGGGCGCTTGTTACAGATGACGGGCTCTTACAAGTTCTAAGTTTCAAAGGACACACGCATGCTGCTGACTCTGCCGAATTTGTTATCTGCCGAAGAATTGAGCCAAGCCCGCGCTTGGCTCAAAGATGCGCCTTGGGAACCGGGCCTAGGCACGGCAGGTCGACAAGCGGCGATGGTCAAACACAACGAGCAATTGCCGCAAACCTGCGATGCAGCGGTGAACATTCGCGAAATGGTGCTCAGGGCGCTCAACGCCAACCCCACCTTCTTTTCGGCCACGCTGCCCAAGAAAATTTACACACCACGCATCAACCGCTATGCGGGCGACAGCAATTACTTTGGCAACCACATTGACGGCGCGATTCGCATGTTGAGCCACGAAAAACGCGTGCGCACCGACATTTCGTGCACCGTGTTTTTGAGCGATCCCGACAACTATGACGGCGGCGAGCTAACCATTGCCGACACCTACGGCGAGCAAAGCATCAAGCTGCCCGCAGGCAGCATCGTCATCTACCCCGGCACCAGCTTGCACCAAGTCAAACCCGTCACACGCGGTGAACGTTTGGCTTGTTTCTTTTGGATTGAGAGCTTGGTGCGCAGCGACGAACAACGCCGCCTGCTGTACGAACTCGACATGAGCCTGTTGAGCTTGCGCACCCAGTACGGCGAAATTCCAGAAGCCGTCACGCAAACCGGTGTGTATCACAACCTCTTACGCATGTGGGCAGACACCTGATGCTCCAATTCACTTACGCAACCAACCCACGCACAGCGTCCATCGTTGTGCTGTGCGTGGTGGCATTGCACCTGCTGGCCATGGGCGCTTTGCTGTTATCACCAAGCACCACCGACATCGACAACCAACAGAGCATCGCCATGGAAATGGTGCTGGCTCCGGCCAGTAACACACCCACAAAAGCACAGACGGCCGTCATGCCCATGACCGCACCCACGACACCCAACACGTCTGCCGTTGCCGCGCCTTCGCCTTCATCTGCACAGGCCACACACAACGCGGATGCTTTGGCGTCATCGGCAGCAACGAACACCACACCAGCAGCGACACCCACACAAACAGGCAAACCACAAGGTGCCCCCGCCTTCAGCCTGCCCAGCAGTGAAGCGCATGGTTTGAACAACCCCAAGCCCGCGTACCCACGTGTCAGCCGTCGCTTGAACGAGCAAGGGCAAGTCGTGATTCGTGTGTTCGTGGCCGCCGATGGTTCAGCGCAGCAAGGTGAGGTCAAAACCACCAGCGGTTATGACCGCCTCGACCAAGAGGCCTTGCGCACAGTACTGCGCTGGCGATTTGTACCGGGCCAACGCTTTGGCACACCCGAGGCCATGTGGTTCAACGTCCCCGTTAATTTTGTTTTGGAATAACTTTTAAGAAATATCATGGAAAACCAAGCTGGCATTTTGAATTTTTGGCAACAGGGTGACGTCATCACCCACATCGTGGCGCTGCTCTTGATTGGCATGTCTGTGTTGTCGTGGGTTGTCATCGTCATGAAGGCGCTGGACATCGTGCGCTTGAAACGCATGGCGCAACACGTGGAATCGTTTTGGCACAGCAGCAACTTAGACGAAGGTTTGTCTGCGCTCGATGGCGCAACAGCGCATGCTGCCAACACCAACCCGTTTTACAGCTTGGCCAAGCAAGGCCATGAAGCCTCGGCCCACCACCGCGCCACGCAAGAACAGCTGCACGACAGCTTGGATGTGAGCGACTGGGTCACGCGCAGTTTGCGCAACGCGATTGACGACTCCACCACGCGCTTGCAGGCAGGCTTGGCCGTGTTGGCATCCATTGGTTCCACCGCACCGTTCGTGGGTTTGTTCGGCACGGTGTGGGGCATTTATCACGCGCTCATCAGCATTGGTGCATCGGGGCAAGTGGGCATGGACCGCGTGGCAGGCCCGATTGGCGAAGCCCTCATCATGACGGCGTTGGGCTTGGTGGTGGCCGTGCCTGCTGTGCTGGGCTACAACGCTTTGGTGCGTGGCAACAAATTCATCTTGGGCCAACTCAACCGCTTTGCCCACGACTTGCACGCCTACCTTGTGACGGGTGCACGGGTGGGCCAACGCGACCACGCAGGGGTTTGAGCATGTCGTTCTTACCCGCCCAAGACGATGACGAGGTGATGACCGAAATCAACATGACGCCGCTGATTGATGTAATGCTGGTGTTGTTGGTGGTGTTCATCTTGGCCGTGCCTGCCATTCACAGCGCGGTGCCCTTGTCGCTGCCGCGCGCCAGCAGTGCTGCACCACAGCAGCCTGCCGAGCCCGTGCGCTTGGACATCGACGCACAAGGCCGCACCTATTGGAATGGCAAAGCTGTCGACGATGACGCACTCAAAACCCAAGCCCAACAAGCCGCCATGCAAGACCCCCAACCCGTGGTGCGCCTGAGCGGCGACCGTGCCGTGCCTTATGAGCGCGTGTTGCAAACGCTCAGCAGCCTGCAAGGCGCAGGCTTGGCCAAAGTCAATTTCATCGCGCAAAGACCTTGAGTTGTCCATGAACGCCAGCACATCCGCACCGCCACCCAAGCCGCCCGCCGCACCTGATCCCGCGCCAAGCGCGGCGACGACAGGGCCGTTGCGCATCGACAGTGCCACGTTGATGGGCGGCCAGCGCGTGCTGGAGATCGTGCATTTGGGCGAGGTCTATCGCCTGCAAACCACGCGTTTGGGCAAATTGATTTTGACCAAGTGATGACACACAGAGGGCCTCACGCAAGGCTATCTCAATCGGTCTCATTGAGACAAACAATCACTGATCTGCCAAATCTTGTCTATCATTCACGTCAATGAGTTTTTCTCATTCGATAGTTTTTATCAACCAACCAAAGGAAACCACATGTCTTTGATCAACACACAAGTTCAGCCTTTCAAAACCCAAGCCTTCCACAACGGCAAGTTCATCGAAGTGACCGAAGCCAGCCTCAAAGGCAAGTGGAACGTGTTCATCTTCATGCCTGCTGCTTTCACTTTCAACTGCCCCACAGAAATCGAAGACGCAGCTGACAACTACGCTGCCTTCCAAAAAGCGGGTGCCGAGGTGTACATCATCACCACCGACACTCACTTCTCTCACAAAGTGTGGCACGAGACTTCGCCCGCTGTGGGCAAAGCCAAGTTCCCACTGGTGGGCGACCCCACTCACCAATTGACACGCGCTTTTGGCGTGCACATTGAAGAAGAAGGCTTGGCCTTGCGCGGCACCTTCGTGATCAACCCAGAAGGCGTGATCAAGACGGTGGAAATCCACTCCAACGAAATCGCGCGTGACGTGTCTGAAACACTGCGCAAATTGACTGCTGCTCAGTACACAGCCGCCAACCCAGGCCAAGTGTGCCCAGCGAAGTGGAAAGAAGGCGCGAAGACTTTGGCTCCTTCCATCGACTTGGTCGGCAAGATCTAATTTTTAGATCACCCGCCCTGCCCACGCAGGACGGTCATCGTTCAACGCCTGCTAGCGCAGGGCGTTGAGCGCAGCGCACATTGCACGCCAGCGTGCGCTGTACTCAGCGAATTTTCCCAACCTTTTGAACCCACCCGGTCAGCGCCACAAGCGCGTGGCCTAGGATTTCTGCACCCTGAAACAGGAGAACACCATGCTCGACGACGCACTCAAAGCTCAGCTTCAACAATACCTTGGCATGCTGCGCCAGCCCATCCGTTTGATCGCTTCGCTCGACGACAGCGAAACCGGCAACGACATGCGCCAGCTGCTGGACACCATCGCCAGCTTGTCCGACAAGGTGTCCCTCGACACCACAGGCACCGATGCACGCAAGCCTTCCTTCGTGGTGGCCCGTGAGAACGAAACCCAAGGTGTGCGCTTTGCAGGCTTGCCTCTGGGTCATGAATTCACCTCTTTGGTATTGGCTCTACTGTGGACCGGCGGCCACCCACCCAAGGTGGAGCAAAATGTGATTGACAGCATCAAGACCTTGGATGGCGACTTCAACTTCGAGGTCTACATGTCCCTCACCTGCCACAACTGCCCTGACGTGGTCCAAGCGCTCTCGCTCATGGCCATCGTCAACCCCAAGGTCAAGACTGTGGTGATCGAAGGCGGCGCGTTCCAGAAGGAAGTGGAAGAGCGCCAGATCATGGCCGTGCCCATGGTGTTTTTGAATGGCCAAGTGTTTGGCTCAGGCCGCATGAGCGCCGAAGAAATTGTGGCCAAGCTTGACACAGGCGCTGCCGCCCGCGACGCTGCCAAGCTCAGCGAGAAAGACCCGTTTGACGTGCTCATCGTCGGCGGTGGCCCTGCCGGTGCAGCCGCTGCGGTGTACGCCGCTCGCAAAGGCATTCGCGTGGGCGTGGCCGCCGAGCGCTTTGGAGGCCAAGTGAACGACACCATGAGCATTGAGAACTACATCTCGGTGCTGGAGACAAACGGCCCCAAATTGGCCGCCGAACTCGAAGCCCAAGTGCGCCACTACAACGTGGACATCATGAACCTGCAACGCGCCAGCCAGATCGTGCCCGCGTCTGCAGCGGGCGGCTTGACCGAAGTGCGCTTAGACAACGGCGGCGTGCTCAAAGCCAAGAGCGTCATCCTCTCTACCGGCGCGCGTTGGCGCAATGTGAATGTGCCCGGCGAAGCCGAGTACAAAAACAAAGGCGTGGCCTACTGCCCGCACTGCGACGGCCCCTTGTTCAAGGGCAAGCGCGTGGCCGTGATTGGCGGCGGCAACTCGGGCGTCGAAGCCGCCATCGACTTGGCAGGCATCGTCGAGCACGTCACGCTGGTTGAATTTGCCGACGCGTTGAAAGCCGATGCGGTGTTGGTCAACAAGCTCAAGAGCTTGCCCAATGTCGCCATTCATGTGAATGCGCAAACGACCGAAATCACGGGCGACGGCAGCAAGGTCAATGGCCTGAGCTACAAAGACCGTGCCACCGACGCTGTGCACCACGTTGCGTTGGAAGGCGTGTTTGTGCAAATTGGCTTGGTGCCCAACACCGAGTTTTTGAAAGGCACCGTGGAGCTGAGCAAGTTCGGCGAAATCGTGGTGGACGCCAAAGGCCACACCAACGTGCCCGGCGTATTTGCCGCGGGCGACTGCACTACCGTGCCCTACAAGCAAATCATCATTGCGGCGGGCGAGGGTGCGAAAGCCGCGTTGTCGGCGTTTGATTATTTGATTCGGCAATAACCGAAACTTCAACCCAAAAGCCCAACGCCTGAAACGTTGGGCTTTTTTCTTGGCCTCACTTCGAAGCCGGTTCAGATGCCGCTTTGAGTTTGAGCAACTCCGGGTCCACTTGGTTGTCGACGCGGTGCGGCTCTTGCACGACCTTGGGGCCAAGCCCTAAGAAACGCAAGCCACCGTCGTTCCACAACCAAAACAAGAGGTTGATGGCCGCCAAGGCATAGACCACGTTGCGCCAAAAAAATTTCGAGTTCATAAACATCACCTTTGTTGCTTGAGTTGCGCCAGCGATGCGCATGATTACACGGGCCGCACGCTCACCTCTGAGCTGCTGATAGCCTCTTGGCCTTGTTTCGTGTCCACCAACAACGCGCCGCTGGCGTCTACGCCTCTTGCCACGCCTAGGCGGCCATCGCTCAAGGTGACGTTCAAATCGTGCAAAGCATCGCGGGCGTTGAACGCATTTTGCAGCGGGGCAAAACCGGTGCGCTCAAACGCCAACAAGGTGGCTAGCAAGGGCTCGGCCACTTTCATCAATACCCCGGGGGCGGTGATGCCACTTTGCAAGTCTTGCAGGCCCAAGGGCGCGGTAGACAAACCTTCGGCCACGGGTGGCGCGATGTTGATACCCACACCCACCACGCAATAACGGGCCTGTTGTCGACCTTGCTCGGGGCTATGGCTCATGCCTGCTGGCAGCGCGGTCTCAATCAAGATGCCAGCCAATTTGCCCCAGCCTGTCGATGTGTCGAGGCGCTTCACCCACAAGTCATTGGGCCATTTCAAACACACGCCCAGCTCGCCTTGCGGGTCCAAGCTGCGCGCCAACGACAGGCCCACCGCCAGCGACAAGCCCGACCAATCGGCGGGTTTGAGCATGAGGCCCAAAGAGAAGGTGAGAGCATGGCCCACTTCGCCATGCCAAGGGCGGCCTAAGCGGCCACGGCCTGCGGTCTGGGTTTCGGCCACCAAGAGCACGGGCTCGGTTTGGCCTGCGCGCGCACGACGCATGAGTTCGGTATTGGTGGAATCAATCGCTGGCAACACCTCAATGGTCAGGCCCGGTTGCTTGGCAACCATCGCGAGCCAGAGGTCTTCCGCAGGCCAGTTCATGCGGCTTAGCGTTTTTTCGCCTTGGGTTTAGACGCGTCTTTGTCGGCTTTACCGCTCGACTTTTTGTCTGCCTTCTTTTTGTCGTCTTTCACGGGTTTGCTTTTGGGCTTGTCCGCTTTCTTCGCCTTGGACTTTTCGTCTTTGGGGAACTCCGACGTAGAAGACAACAAGGTGCCGCGACATTTCTTCGCGCCGCACCAGCAGGGATATTCCAGCTTCAACTCGGGCGTCATGGGCGCGTCGATGACCAAGCCATAGTCGTAGCTCAGCTCTTCACCGGCTTTGATGTCGCGAATCGCCTTGATGAAAATGCGCCCGTCCACTTCGTCTGGCTCGCAGCTGGGTTTGCACGAGTGGTTGATCCAGCGTGAGGCATTGCCGCCGTACAGCGCGTCAATCACGTGGGTCTCGTCGATGTGAAAGTAAAACGTGTGGTTGGGGTCAGACGGATCGTGCGGGTGGCGGCGCAACGCCTCTTTCCACGTGATGATTTCACCCACGTACTCGATGATGGTTTCGCCTTTGGCAATATCGGTCAGTGCGAAAACCCCTTTGCCATGCACGCCTGAGCGACGGGTTTGAATGCGGCGGCCTTTGATAGGCGCGGGGGACGAAGCGGGAGATTTTTTGGACACTGAATTTTTTCTGTTAACTTAAATACGTACGCATGTGCGTGCGCGCGCATGCGTGCGCGCGAGAAGCAAATTGTAGTGGTCAGTTTTTAAGGAACTTTGAAATGAGCAAAACCCTCGTGATTGCCGAAAAACCTTCGGTCGCGCAAGACATCGTGCGCGCACTCACGCCTGTGGCTGGCAAATTTGAAAAACACGACGACCACTTTGAGAGCGACACCTACGTGGTCTCCAGCGCTGTCGGCCACTTGGTCGAGATCCAAGCGCCCGAAGAGTTTGACGTCAAGCGCGGCAAATGGAGTTTTGCCAACTTGCCCGTGGTGCCACCCTACTTTGACTTGAAGCCCGTCGAAAAAACCAAGAGCCGTTTGAACGCGGTGGTGAAACTGGCCAAACGCAAAGACGTCACCACCCTCATCAACGCCTGTGACGCGGGCCGCGAAGGTGAATTGATCTTCCGCTTGATTGAGCAATACGCAGGCGGCAAAAAGCCACTCGACAAACCTGTCAAGCGCCTGTGGTTGCAGTCCATGACCCCACAAGCCATTCGCGATGGCTTTGACCACCTGCGCACGCAGCAACAAATGCAAGGCTTGGCCGATGCCGCACGCAGCCGCTCAGAGGCCGACTGGCTGGTGGGCATCAACGGCACACGCGCCTTGACTGCGTTCAATTCACGCGAAGGTGGTTTCTTCTTGACCACCGTGGGCCGCGTGCAAACGCCAACCCTCTCGGTGGTGGTGGAGCGCGAGGAGCAAATTCGCAAGTTCGTTAGCCGTGACTTCTGGGAAATTCACGCCTCGTTCCAAGTGGCCGCTGGCAGCTACCCCGCGAAGTGGTTCAACCCCGAGCACAAAAAAGACGCAGAAGACGCCGAGAAAAAACACGACCGCGTGTGGAGCGAAGCCGAAGCCTTGGCCATTGCCGACGCCGTGCGCAACCAACCAGCCACGGTGACCGAAGAGAGCAAGCCCACCACCAAGGCCAGCCCCGGTTTGTTTGACCTCACCTCGCTGCAACGCGAAGCCAACGGCCGCTTTGGCTTCTCGGCCAAAACCACATTGGCTTTGGCGCAAAGCTTGTACGAGCGCCACAAGGCCCTGACCTACCCACGTACCGACTCGCGCCACTTGCCCGAAGACTATGTGTCAGTGGTGAAAGACACTTTCACCATGCTTGCCGACAGCGGCATGAAGCACTTGGAGCAACACGCCACCGTCGCATTGAACAAAAACTACGTGCGCAAAATTCCACGCGTGTTTGATGACAAAAAGGTCAGCGATCACTTTGCGATCATCCCCACCTTGCAAGCGCCCAGCGGTTTGTCGGAAGCCGAGCAAAAGCTGTATGACTTGGTGGTGCGCCGCTTCATGGCAGTGTTCTTCCCCAGCGCCGAATACATGGTGACCACCCGCATCAGCACCGTCAAAGCTGCAGGCAAAGACCACGCCTTCCGCACCGAAGGCAAGGTGTTGGTCAACCCCGGTTGGATGGCGATTTACGGCAAAGAAGCCGAGGCCGACAAAGCCGAAGACGATGAAGATGGCAAAACCCTCGTGGCCTTGAAAGCGGGCGAAACCGCCAAGAACGAATCGGTCGATGCCAAAGGCCTCAAGACCCGCCCACCTGCACGCTACAGCGAAGCCACGTTGCTCGGCGCGATGGAAGGGGCGGGCAAGCTGGTGGAAGACGACGAGCTGCGCGAAGCCATGCAAGAAAAAGGCTTGGGCACACCTGCCACACGCGCGGCCATCATCGAAGGTTTGATCAACGAGAAATACATCATCCGCGATGGCCGCGAGATGATTCCCACCGCCAAAGCATTCCAGTTGTTCACGCTGCTGCGCGGCTTGGGCGTGGAAGAGTTGTCCAAGCCCGAACTCACGGGCGGCTGGGAATACAAACTCTCGCAAATGGAACACGGCCAACTCAGCCGCGAAGCCTTCATGCGCGAGATTGCCGAGATGACCGAGCACATCGTCAAAAAAGCCAAAGAGTTTGACCGCGACACCATCCCCGGTGACTACGCCACCTTGAAAACCCCCTGTCCCAAGTGCGGCGGCGTGGTGAAAGAAAACTACCGTCGCTACGCCTGCGTGGGCAAAGACGGCAGCGCGTCTGACTCGGGCGAAGGCGGTGCAGGCTGCGGCTTCTCGATCAGCAAAATACCAGGTGGCCGCACCTTTGACGTGGCCGAAGTGGAAGAGTTTTTGACGAACAAAAAAATTGGCCCACTCGACGGCTTCCGCTCCAAAGCGGGCTGGCCATTCACGGCTGAAATTGCGCTCAAGTACAGCGAAGAAGACCAAAACTGGAAACTCGAATTCGACTTTGGGGACGACGGCGCAGACTCCGGTGAAATCGTCGAGTTCGGCGATGCTGAGAGCTTGGGCAACTGCCCCAAGTGCGGCAGCCCTGTGCACGAGCATGGCAGCAACTACGTGTGTAGCAAAGCCGTGCCCACGCACGCGCAAGCCACGCCCAGCTGCGACTTCAAGAGCGGCAAGATCATCTTGCAACAGCCCGTGGAGCGTGAACAAATGGTCAAGCTTTTGTCGGAAGGCAAAACCGATTTGCTCGACAAATTTGTGTCCATGCGCACGCGCCGTGCGTTCAAAGCGTTCTTGCAGTGGGATGCCGAGGCTGGCAAGGTGAACTTCGCGTTTGAGCCGCGCACCAGCAAGTACCCCGCACGCGGCGGCAAAACACCCACGACCAACGCGCTCATCAAAGCGGCAGGCAAACAAGCGCCCGCTAAAACGACGAAGGCCACCAAGGCAAAATCTGAAAAAGCCGCCAAGCCCAAAGCCCCACGCAAAGTGACAGCAGGCTTTGTGCCTAGCGCTGAACTAGCCAACGTGATTGGCGCAGAAGCCGTAGCCCGCACTGAAGTGATTAAAAAACTGTGGGACTACATCAAGGCCAATGGCTTGCAAGACGCGACCAACAAACGCGCCATCAACGCGGACGCCAAACTCAAACCCGTCTTTGGCAAAGACCAAGTGACCATGTTTGAATTGGCGGGTATTGCAGGCAAACATCTGCGACCCATCGGTGAGTAATTAACCATGACCGTTCATGCCAAACCCATGATTGCCACGCCACAGGCGATGCACTTCGAACCGGCTTTGCAACTGCAAAGCGGCGCCAGCGTGCGCGACTACACCCTCGCCTATGAGACCTACGGCACCTTGAATGCCGACAAGTCCAACGCAGTGCTGGTGTGCCACGCGCTCAACGCGTCGCACCATGTGGCGGGCGTGTACGAAGGCCAAGACAAGAGCGAAGGCTGGTGGGACAACATGATTGGCCCAGGCAAACCCGTGGACACCAACCACTTCTTTGTGATTGGCGTGAACAACCTCGGTTCTTGCTTTGGCTCCACCGGCCCCATGCACACCCACCCCGACACCGGCAAGGTGTACGGCGCGGACTTCCCCGTGGTCACCGTAGAAGACTGGGTGAACGCCCAAGCTTTGCTGCTTGACCGCTTAGGCATCCACCAGCTCGCTGCCGTCTTGGGCGGCAGCTTGGGCGGCATGCAAGCCCTGAGCTGGACGCTGCAATACCCAGACCGCGTGCGTCATGCCGTGGTGGTGGCGAGTGCACCCAACCTCACGGCGGAGAACATCGCCTTCAACGAAGTGGCACGCCGCGCCATCGTGACCGACCCCGACTTTCATGGCGGCCATTTTTACGAGCACGGCGTTGTGCCACAACGCGGTTTGCGCATCGCCCGCATGGTGGGCCACATCACCTACCTCAGCGACGATGTGATGAACGAGAAATTCGGTAGAGAGTTACGCGATGCAGTGGTGGGCAACGCCACCGGCTACAAGTACTCCACGCAAGACGTCGAGTTTCAAATCGAAAGCTACCTGCGCTACCAAGGTGACAAGTTCAGCGAGTACTTTGACGCCAACACCTATTTGCTCATCACCCGCGCCCTTGACTACTTCGACCCTGCACGCACCTATGGTGGCGATTTGTCAGCCGCCTTTGCGCGGACAGCCGCTAAGTTTTTGGTGGTGAGCTTCACCACCGATTGGCGCTTCTCACCCGCGCGCAGCCGCGAGATGGTGCAAGCCTTGCTCGACAACCAACGCGATGTGAGCTACGCCGAAATTGACGCGCCACACGGCCACGATGCGTTCTTGCTAGATGACGCCCGCTACATGAACGTGGTGCGCTCGTACTTTGCGCGCATTCACAACGAATTGGCTGCAGGAGCGACCGCATGACGAATGACACCTTGAACGCCATTGCCGCCCTCGTGCCCCAAGGCAGCCGCGTGCTTGATCTGGGCTGCGGCGACGGCGCATTGCTCGCGCACCTGCAACAACACAAAGGCTGCACCGGCTACGGCGTAGAGCTGGACAACACCAACGTTCACGCCTGTGTGCAACGCGGTGTGAACGTGCTGCAACTCAACCTCGACTTGGGGCTGAGCGTGTTTGCCGACCAGTCATTTGACGTGGTGCTGCAGATCGACACCTTGCAACATTTGCGCAACGCTGAAACCATGCTGCGTGAAACCGCACGTGTGGGCAAAACTGGCATCGTAGCTTTCCCCAACTTTGCACATTGGCCCAACCGCCTGAGCATTTTGCAAGGGCGCATGCCTGTGACCAAGCGCCTGCCTTACCAGTGGTACGACACGCCCAACATCCGCGTGGGCACATTCAAAGACTTTGAAGTGTTGGCCGAGAAAAACGGTCTGCATGTGACCGATTCATTTGGCTTGCAAAATGGCCAGCGTGTGGACACGTGGCCCAACCTGATGGCGGGCACGGCGGTGTTTAAGCTTGAGCGCTCATAAACGCTGACCATCCAGCCCGCACGCAAAGCCCGCCAACTGTGTGGGCTTTGCTGTTTTAGGTGACGTTTGTTTCGTTACTTTTAGCCCAAGGTCAACAGCGCCAGTGCGCCCAAGGCCGCCGTCTCGGCACGCAACACGCGCTCGCCCAAGCTCAAGGCCGTGAAGCCTTTGGCGCGAGCTGCGGCGTCTTCTGCATCGGTCAAGCCACCTTCTGGGCCATTGAGCAAGACCCAAGACTTAGCGCTTCCCGCTGCGCCTTCACGCAAAGCGTTCAAAGGCTGCGTGCTTGCGTGCAGCGACAACACGCCATGCACCACATCGGCCTGCGGCGTTTGACGCGTCAGCCACACGTCTAAGCGCTCAGGCATGTCTATGACGGGCACACGGTTGCGGCCGCACTGCTCACTCGCACTAGCAGCCACAGCTTGCCAATGCGCTTGTTTCTTTTCCGCGCGCTCACCTGTCAGGCGCACCACACTGCGCTCGGTCATCAAAGGGGTGATGCGGTGCACGCCCAGTTCGGTGGCTTTTTCTACTAACCAGTCCATGCGCTCGTTGGCGGGCATGCCCACGGCGAGGTGCACTTGGCACGCGGCTTCGCACTCCACGTTGCGGTGTTCGCCCACGACCACGCGCACATCGCTGCGGCCCATGTGTTGCACTTCGGCGCTGAACTCGCCGCCTTCGCCATTGAACAAAGTCAGTCTGTGGCCAGGCTGCATGCGCAGCACCTGCACATGGCGAGCGGCGGTGGGTGGCAAGTCCACCACTTGGCCTGAGATCAAAGGCAGGGGACAGTGAAAGCGTGCCACGCGTCAGGCTCCGCTATTGGGCGTGAGACGCGGAAATGCCAAACTGATGGCAGGTTCTGTGCCTTCAATCTTGTCAATCAAGCGCAGCAGGGGCGTCAGCTCTGTGTACCGGCTGGCGGTGGCGCGGATGTAGTTGATGAAGCGCGGGGCATCAGCCAAGTATTTGGGTTTGCCGTCGCGCAAGGTGAGGCGCGCAAAGATACCGGCCACTTTGAGGTGGCGCTGCAGGCCCATCCACTCCACGGCGCGGTAGAACGCACCAAAGTCGGTGTGCCAGTCTTCAAAGTCCATCAGGCCAAGTTTGCGGGCGCGTTCCCAGTAACGAATGGTCACGTCCAACACCACGTCTTCTTCCCAGGTCAAAAACGCGTCGCGCATGAGGCTGGCGATGTCGTAGGTGATGGGGCCATAGACGGCGTCTTGGAAGTCGAGCACGCCCAAACGTTGTTCTGCGGGGTCGTGCGGGATCATCAAATTGCGCGGCATGAAGTCTCGGTGCACGTACACACTGGGGGCGGCCAAGTTGCGTTGCACGATGGTTTGGAAAGTCTTGTCCAACATCTCACGCTGGGAGCTGTCAATTTGCAGCTGGCGGTGCTGGGTGAGATACCAATCGGGAAACAACGACAGTTCGCGCTGCAACAAGGCCTCGTCATACGGGGGCAACACGCTGGGGCGGCTGCTTTGTTGCAAGGTCAACAGCGCATCCAGCGCGCGCATGTACAGGCCGTGGTTGGCTTGCGGGTCGTCACGGTTGATGACGTCCATCATGGTTTGCGAACCAATGTCGTCCAGCAACATGAAGCCCTGCGGTTCGTCCCAAGCCAAGATGCGCGGGGCGTACAGGCCGGCGTCCAGCATCAAACGGGCGATGCGCACAAAGGGTTCGCAGTTTTCTTTGTCGGGCGGGGCATCCATGACGACGCACGAGCCATGGGCCGTGTCGACACGGAAATAGCGCCTGAAGCTGGCGTCCGCCGAGGCGGCTCGCACGGTGGCGGGCAGCACGCCGTGGGCGCTGGCTTGGGCACTGAGCCACTGGTGGAAGGCTGCTTGACGCTCGGGCTGGGCCCATTCGATGGAAGCAGGGGTATTTGCGCCCGAAGGCTGGGAGTTAGGCTGTGTGCTCATGGATAATCCAAATTCTACAAACCAGCCTTGGGTTGATCTGCATTCATGTTGTTGCCTCTTCTTCACCGCCAAATACGCGCACTGTCGTGGCTCACATTTGGCCTATTGGGCAACACACTGGCACTGCACGCACAAACCGTGAGTTCGCCGCCTTTGGTGCTCAAACCCAGCAGTTTGTTGCAAGAGCTGATCTTGGACGACACGCGCAAACAACTGCCGACGTTCATGCAAAGCGACGCGCTGCGCGGCCGCCCTGACCTACAAACCATCTTGGATGGTCAAGTCGTGATCCGTCGCGGCGACCTGCTGCTCAAAGCCGACAAAGTCGATTACGACCAAGTGGAAGATTTCGCCAAAGCGCGTGGCAACGTTTACATCAACCGTTCTGGCAATGTGTATCAAGGCCCCGCCCTTGACATCCATCTGGATGCCTTTGAAGGTTTCTTCACGCAACCCAGCTACCAGTTGTTGAAAAACAAAGCCTATGGCAAAGCCGAACGGATCGATTTCATCGACCCTGCTAACACGGTAATGCACAAGGCAGACTTCACGACTTGCCAACGCAAACCGGGCCCAAGCTGGACACCTGATTGGTTCTTTAAGGGCGACAAAATCACACTGGACACTGACCGCAATGTCGGTCTAGCAGAAGGCGCGTCATTGCGGTTCAAAGATGTGCCGATCTTGCCTGTGCCCTCAATTGATTTTCCACTCAGCGATGAGCGCAAATCTGGTTTGTTGCCACCCACCATTGGTGTCGACAACATTGGTGGTCTGGAGTTCACCCAGCCTTACTACTGGAACTTGGCGCCTAACCGCGACATCACCTTTTCGCCGACCTATTGGAGCAATCGTGGCCTGCGTCTGAGCACCGAACTGCGATACCTAGAAGGCCTGCCACCTCTGCAAGCACCATTTCAAGGCCAAATGCGTTTTGACTACATGGAAAAAGACGCCCTGCGTGACGGGGCTCGCCGCTGGGGCATGCAGTACTCGCACACGGGCTTGATGAACCCGGGCTTTGCAGGCGGGGCACTGGGGCTTAACCTGAACCTCAACCGCGTCAGCGATGATGACTATTGGAAGGATTTCGCCGTCATTGGCGGCTCGGGCGTGCAACGTTTGCTATCAAATGATGCGGGCTTGAATTGGACCAACGGGATTTACACCACAGCGGTTCGCACACAGATGTGGCAAACCCTGCAAGACTTGGCCAATCCTATTGGTAACCGTATCACCAGACCCTTCAACCGTGTGCCGCAACTCACCGCACGCATGCAGCACATCAACGTGGAGGGTTTTGACTTCAGCGTAGACGGCGACTTGACCCGATTTGAATCTGCTCGCGATTACGAATGCTTGAACGGCACCAGCTACCGATCAGCTTGTGCACCCAACGCAGACCGCGCAGTGGCATTGGCTCAAATCAGCCGCCCCTTCACCACGCCATTCGGTTATCTGACGCCAAAAATGCAGCTCAACAGCCGCAGCTATCAGTTCAGCGGCGGTTTACCCAACAACCCGTTTTACAGCGGTCACGAAGGCCAAAGTGGTGCGAGCGTCAGCGTGCCAACGTTCAGCCTCGACACAGGCATCGCTTTCGAAAAATCCACACGTCTGTTTGATCGTGCGTGGGTTCAAACTTTGGAGCCCCGTGCTTTGTACGTTTACACGCCCTACCGTGACCAAAACTACCTACCCAACTACGACTCAGGTGGTAACTCGTTCAACTTTGCCAGTATCTTTACCGAGAACGCTTTTGGTGGCTATGACCGCATCTCCGACAGCAAGCTGCTCACCCTAGGCGCCACCTCTCGTCTCATCGACCCTGAAACCGGCGCAGAAGGTGCACGCTTTGGCTTAGCACAGCGTCTGCGCATGAAAGAGCAACGGGTCACCATGCCCGATGACCCCACGGGCAAAACCGGCATCAGCGACCTTTTGGCAGGCGCCTCAGTGGCTCTGAATAGAGCATGGGCCGTCGACACCACTGTTCAGTACAACCAAAAGACAGACAACTTCTTACGCCGCATGGTCAGCGGGCGTTACAACCCTGGGTCGTACCGCGTGATCAGCGCCGCGTATCGAACTGAAAATACGGAAACTGGCGATGCCGCCTCGCGTCAAGTGGACATAGGCTGGCAATGGCCTTTGCACGACCTTTGGGGCGGCTCAGACATCAATGGTGGTGAAGGTCGCGGATTGGGCGAGGGGCGTTGGTACAGCGTGGCACGCCTTAACTACAACCCTCTCGATAAAAAAATGGTCGAATCGGTGATTGGCTTCGAATACGATGCAGGTTGCTGGCTGAGCCGTGTCGTCGCTGAGCGTTTGCAGGTGACTGATGGTTTAGCGCGCCAACGTTTGTTATTCCAACTTGAATTTGTAGGCTTCTCGCGCATCGGCACCAACGCCATGGGTTCACTGCGCACCAATGTGCCACGGTATCAACCGTTGCGACAACCTTCTATGACACCCAGCCGGTTCGGCAATTACGATTGATGATGACCATGTTTTTTCTCACATTACGCTTTGTCCGTCGATTGACACTTGGATGGCTGGTCATTGCTTTGGCAAGCTCTGGCGTATGGGCTCAAATGGACAAAGCCAACGCCGCTTCAGGTCGTGATTACATCGTCGCAGTTGTGGATGCTCTACCAATCACAAACCATGATGTGAACGTTCGAGCCGCTTTGCTTGCGCAGCAACTGCGCCAACAGAAAAAAAATATACCTGCACAGGCTGAGTTATTGCAAAGCAGCCTTGAGCGCTTGATCACCGAAAAAGCCCTGCTGCAATATGCCAACGAAGCCGGCTTAACGGTTGAAAATGAGGCCATCGACCAAGCCGAGCAGCGCATGGCCGCGCAAAACCAACTGTCTGTTGAAGCATTGCACGCAAAATTTCGTGCTGAAGGCACCAGCGTTGCGAGCCTTAGACAAAATCTCAAAGACCAAATCGTGTTGCAGCGATTGACCGAACGTAACGTACCAGGGCGCATCAAGATCAGTGACGTTGAAATCGACCAAGCCATTCGCGAACGTCAAAATGCCAGCGTCAACACCAATCCTGACATCGAGCTGGGTCATATTTTGGTTAGCGTCTCCGAAAAGGCGAGCGATGCCGAAGTGGCCACACTTCAAAGCAAAGCGCAAACTGCACTGGCACGCGCCAAGCAAGGCGAAGACTTTGGTCGATTGGCCAAAGAATTTTCTGACAGCGCAGAGCGTGACAAAGGCGGCTTGATGGGCTTGCGCGCAGCCAATCGCTACCCAACCTTGTTTGTGGATGCCACTAAAAACCTCAGCGTGGGTGATGTCACCCTCGTTCGCTCAGGCGCCGGTTTTCACATTTTGAAGTTGGTCACCAAACGCGCCAGCGGTGTGGTCACCGTGACGCAAACCCATCCCCGCCACATCCTGTTGCGCCCAGGTGGCCAGCTGAGTCAGACCACAGCACGCGCCCAGTTGGCTGAATACAAACGGCAAATCGAGGCCGGCAAAGCCGACTTCGCCAAGCTCGCTCGTGAACATTCACAAGATGCCAGCGGTCCCGATGGCGGCGACTTAGGTTGGGTGTCTCCCGGCATGTTTGTGCCGGAGTTTGAAGAGGTGATGAACAAACTCCAACTCGGCCAAATTGCGGACCCGATGGTGTCTCGCTTTGGCGTCCATCTCATTCAAGTGCTGGAACGCCGCGAAGCCCCCATCAGCGAGCGCGAGTTGCGCGACATGGCACGCAACGGTTTACGCGAGAAAAAGTTTGACGAGACCTACCAACTGTGGGCCCAAGAAGTGCGCGGACGCGCCTATGTGGAATACCGCGACGCACCGCAATAAACAGAGCCCACTTTGAAACACATAGCACGCAAGCGCTTCGGCCAACACTTTTTAACCGACAGCGCCATCATTGAAAGCATCGTCGACGCGATCGACCCGCAACCGGGCGACCCCATGGTCGAAATTGGCCCAGGCTTGGCAGCGCTCACACAGCCCTTAGTGGAGCGTTTGGGCCGTCTCAATGTCATTGAGTTAGACCGCGACTTGGCCGTGCGCCTGCGCGAGCATCCGCACCTGAACGTGATGGAGTCCGATGTGCTGCGCGTGAATTTCACGCAATTGGCTGCCGACCTCAAGGCACCTAAGCTGCGCGTGGTGGGCAACTTGCCGTACAACATCTCGTCACCCATCTTGTTCCATCTGCTGGAGCATGTGGCCGTGGTGCAGGACCAGCACTTCATGCTGCAAAAAGAAGTGATTGACCGCATGGTGGCCAAACCTAGCAGCGGCGACTACAGCCGTCTAAGCGTGATGCTGCAGTGGCGCTACGACATGGAAGACGTGTTGTTTGTACCGCCTGAATCGTTTGACCCACCCCCGCGCGTGGACAGCGCCGTGGTGCGCATGGTGCCCTTGGCACAGCCGCCCAAGATTGACGTCAAGCTGATGGAAGACATGGTGAAAACAGCCTTCAGCCAACGCCGCAAACTGTTGCGCCACACCTTGGGCCGCTGGTTGGAAGCACGTAACTTTGCGGGCACCTTCGATGTGCAACGCCGCGCAGAAGAAGTACCGGTGGCCGAATATGTGGCTTTGGTGCAAAGTCTGTAAAAACCTAAACGCCAAAAACAAAACCCGTCAGCAGTCACCTGCGACGGGTTTTGTTTTTGGCGCTGCCCGAAAGCAGCCTGCCAATTAAGCCGCGGTTTGCCAGTAACCTGCGTTGAAGGGGCTGCTCATGCGCAAAGCCATGGGCGACACGTCCACCAGTTTGTCGGTCGGCATTTTTTCGCCTTCTTCTAGCAACTCAATGCCTTCTGCTGCCACACCTGGCTTTTCAGCCGACGGTGCGCGCGCCACAGAGAATGAGTAGAAGCAGCGGAACGCCACTTTGCGATCCGACCAGTAGTCAGCCGCTTCGCGGAAGATGTCCAACAGCTGTTCGCGGGCTTCTTTGTCAAACTTAGCATGGGCGGGAATGTGCTCCAACACCACGATAAAGCCAGGCTGTGGGCCAGACTTGTGCAGAGGGTCGGTCATGCCGTCGTACAAAGAATCAAAGTTCTTGCTGGCCGAGGCCGACAGATTGAATTCTTTGGAAATGATGTCCAAGATGTCTTGCTTGCTTTGGGCTTGGGCCAAATTCACATACAGAAAATGGTGACCTAAGCCTTGGGCCGCTTCTTGCAAATCAGGCACGCGAAACGCGCGGATAGACTGAACGATATTGGTTTTGATAGTACGCAAAGGCATGAAAATCGCCGTTCTTAAGACTGTTTTAAATACGTTTGATCTTCGGGTTAACCCGAAAATCGAAAGCGCAAGTGTCTTCGAAATGAAACAAAAAAGCAAGGGCCCACCCATTTCTGGGGGGCCCTTGAAGGGTTATTTAACCTAAAAATCTTAATTTAGGTTAAGGAGAACGCTTATCGCGCGGCGCTGGCATCCGCTACGGTCAACGCAGTCATGTTGACGATGCGGCGCACCGTGGTGCTCGCGGTCAAGATGTGCACGGGTTTTGCCGCGCCAAGCAACACGGGGCCAATGGCAATGTTGCCGCCAGCCGCTGTTTTGAGCAGGTTGTAGGCAATGTTGGCGGCGTCCAAATTGGGCAACACCAGCAGATTGGCGTCACCAATCAAAGTGGTGTCGGCCATTTGGGCTTCGCGGGCATGGCCGTCCAAGGCCACGTCGCCGTGCATTTCGCCGTCCACTTCCAACCAAGGCGCTTTTTTCTTGACCAAGGCCAAGGTTTCGCGCATTTTGAGAGCGGAAGGCTGGTCACTGCTACCAAAGTTAGAGTGCGACAGCAAAGCAGCCTTGGGCTGGATACCAAAACGGCGCATTTCTTCAGCAGCCATCACCGTGATTTCAGCCAATTGCTCAGCGGTTGGGTCGTAGTTGATGTGTGTATCCACCAAAAACACTTGGCGGTCAGGCAAGAGCAAACCATTCATGGCGGCGTAAGTGCTGACGCCTTTGCGGTTGCCAATCACTTGGTCCACATAGTTCAAGTGGGTGAGCGGGGTGCTCCAGGTGCCACAAATCAGGCCATCGACCTCGCCTTTGTGCAGCATCATGGTGCCAATCAGCGACAGGCGGCGACGCATGTCGATTTTGGCCAACTGCTCGGTCACGCCTTTGCGGGCGGTCATCTTGTAATAGGTTTGCCAGAAATCGCGGTAGCGGTGGTCTTGCTCGACGTTGACCACGTCATAGTTCACGCCCTCTTTGAGGCGCAAGCCAAATTTCTCGATACGCTGCGCAATCACGGCTGGGCGACCAATCAAGGTGGGCTTGGCCAAGCCTTCGTCCACCACGATTTGCACGGCGCGCAACACGCGTTCTTCTTCACCCTCGGCAAAGCACACACGCTTTTTCGTGGCGCGCTTGGCTGCCGCATAGATGGGCTTCATGATGGAACCCGAGGCATACACAAAACCTTGCAGCTTCTCAATGTAGGCTTCCATGTCCTGGATGGGACGCGTGGCCACACCACTGTCTGCAGCCGCTTTGGCCACAGCGGGGGCAATCTTCATCATCAAACGTGGATCAAACGGCTTGGGGATGAGGTACTCCGGACCAAAAGCCAAGCTCTCACCCGCATACGCCGCGGCTACCACTTCGCTTTGCTCGGCTTGCGCCAATTCGGCAATGGCGTAGACCGCCGCAATTTCCATTTCATCGGTGATGGTGGACGCACCCGCATCCAACGCCCCACGGAAGATGTAGGGAAAGCACAGCACGTTGTTCACTTGGTTGTGATAGTCGCTGCGACCGGTGGCGATGATGGCGTCGTCGCGCACAGCCTTCACTTCTTCCGGCGTAATTTCTGGATTGGGGTTGGCCAACGCCATGATGATGGGCTTGGCTGCCATCTTCTTGACCATCTCTGGCTTCAACACGCCGCCAGCCGACAGGCCCAAGAACACATCTGCGCCGTCAATGATGTCGCTCAACGTGCGTGCATCGGTCTTTTGCGCAAATTGAATCTTGTCTTCGTCCATCAACTCGGTGCGGCCTTCATAGACCACGCCCGCCAAGTCGGTGACGTAAATGTTTTTGCGTGGCATGCCCATCTTGAGCAACAAGCCCAAACAGGCCAACGCTGCAGCGCCTGCACCCGAGGTGACGAGCTTGACGGTTTTGATGTCTTTGCCTGCGACTTTGAGGCCGTTGAGGATGGCCGCGCCCACAGTGATGGCGGTGCCATGTTGGTCGTCGTGGAAGACTGGAATCTTCATGCGCTCGCGCAGCTTGCGCTCCACATAGAAGCAATCAGGCGCCTTGATGTCTTCAAGGTTGATGCCGCCGAAAGTGGGCTCCAACGCCGCAATGATGTCCACCAACTTGTCGAGGTTCTTCTCTTCGATTTCCAAGTCAAACACATCAATGCCAGCGAACTTCTTGAACAGAACGCCTTTGCCTTCCATCAC
>JACCDX010565189.1_pt1 | contig 34981 bp, 63 predicted proteins | sample 7449681 | NCBI WGS metagenome assembly JACCDX01 (sample SAMN15323450, study PRJNA562643) | freshwater metagenome | isolation source: river surface water | place: USA:Blue River Watershed | collected 2017-08-18
ATTAGATCGATAAATAGCCATCATTTCAGGATCAATTTCTACTCCTCCAAGCACATTAAATCCTGCTAGCTTGTAACCCATTGTAGAACCGCCTCCACAATGAAAGCATGAAAAAACATTATACCCGTTTTTAGGAATCGATTCTAAATCTGTTAAATTCCACGGCCCTGTTTTAAGCATCATTCCACTCGAATCCGCATTTTGGGCATTCATGTTGAAAATCCTGGAAATCTTCTTCTTTTAATTCCTCGGAAGTGTTTTCTAATTGCTCAGCAACATCTAGCGTAAAGTTTTTTATCCCCAGTAAATCAATATCAAAATCCGGCCCAAGCTCCTGCAGGTCTAGATTGATCCCAGCAAAATCTAGCTCTGCCCACGCGGCTATAGCATTGTCCGAAACTTGAGCGGAGTATTCGGCTTCTGCGCTTTCAAAATCCTGGTAGATAACTGGAACAGATTGCATACCAAGTTTATTGGCAGCCATAGTGCGGCCATGTCCGCAAACGATAAACCCGCTCTGGTTTGATACGATAATAGGAGAGCGAAAGCCCTGGTACTTTATAATCTCCGCTAGGCGTTCAATCTGTTCTTCGCTGTGTTTGTTTCTGTTGTTTGGGTTTGGCTTTAGTTCGCCAATAGGAACGATCTTAATTTCTTTGCTCTTTATGTCCATAAGCTCCAACCTTGGAAAGCGAAAACCTTTTCGCCTTACTTATTCTTTTTTAAATACGCGAGAATACTTTCTCGATATGCCCGTAGAATATCAGCTTTTATTGACAATGCAAAATCTTCTCCCGCTTGCGTGTCGGGAATGATTGGGCGGTAGCCTTGTCCGTTTGCCTGCTCCCTGTGGCCTTGCTCTAGCTTCTGCCCGTAGGGAGAGAAAAAACCTACTACGATTAGATTGATCCTGCGCGGAACTGCTTTTAGCTCTCGGAGGAATCTGCCGGATAGGAAAAGGTTTACTGGTCTGCGGCGTTTGTTTGGGAATTTATCTCGAACGGAATCAGGGTATTTCTTTTTGTTTCTCTCTACCTGCGCTTTGTAGGGAGGAAACCTGCCGTCACCTTCGATAGGAGAGATGCCCTTTTTGATTAAATCCTTCATCTTTTTTTCGATTAGCTGCGCTATGGCGCGGTTACTGGCTAGAGCGGCTTCCTTTGGAATCCCGTCGATTAGCTTTTTCAAGGCGTTTAGATTTACTCTAGTCTTCGCCATCTTCGTATTCCTGAAGTAGCGCTTTTAAATCCTCGAGGATGGATTTTTTAAAGGTTTCTTTTCCCTGTGGCAAGAATTGCCGCGGCTTTACCTTCTTGGAGTTTTCCCCGTAGATCCCCGTCAAGTTTCCTTCAGCTTTTCCGTATTCGTCTTCTGCTACATCAAAAACGACTTTTCCCCTATTTACTTGAGCAGATAAAGAATCTAACAGGTCGCCAGTAAGCTCTAGGTTCGCGAAATCTACTCCTGATTCTTCGATCTTCTTTTCCCGATAGGCTGGCTCTAGGCGGCGTATCCATTTTCCTCCGGCTACGGGGCTTTTGGCATCGCCAATGTATTCTAGGACGGCTTCCTTCAAGAATGATGCGGCAGTCTCTAGCGCCTCTCTCCGCTTGCTGCGCGGAATGTCTAGGTCTAGCTCCTTGATCGGATCAAAAACGTAGGGTTTAAACTTTGCCATTAGTTGACCATCGTATTGGAAAAGATTCTCCGGCGCAATTCCTCTGCCAGGTTTTTGGCCACCATGCTGGCGCGGTAGTCCTGCTGCTTCTCGTAAATCTTGGCCTGCTTGTCTAGCTCTCCCGCGATTTCTTTGAAGTGATTTTCCCTCGAGGTGAGCATTACCCAATCCTCCTCGGATTCTTCCTCCGTAGGCGGTTCAAAGGAAAGCATCAATTCGCCTTCCTGGTAAACTGTCTGCTTTTTTAGCCAGATCATCATTCTTTTACTATAAGGCGTTTTCTCTCCTTGGTAGGAGTTAAATTTTGCTTTTGTCGGTAGTTTGCGCCGCACTCTAGGCAGCGTAGGCGTTTGTATTTCATGCCATCTCTAAACCTATAGCCGTTTGAGTGTAGCTTTTCTGAGCCGCAATCGCACACGAGGGGATCTTCTAAACCTATTTCGGTAAAATTATTAGCCGTTTTGCAGTAGGGGAGGAGCTTTTTATAAACGGCTTCCGTGATTACTACGTCGTTTTGATTATATTTACGAAGTTCTACCCATGCTTTAGGGTTTCCGTTCATGCACTCGCGCCACAACTCAAAGCCCTGAAATTTCTTGTGGTGCGATTTCTCCCCCACTCCAAGAAAGCTAGCAATAAACTCTAGCTTATTAGAGGTAAAAGCAAACTGAGATTTTGCCATTGTAAGAGTGTCTAGTATAGTGTGCTGATTTGTAGGGCGCATACCATTTTTAACAAACCTTGTGCGAATGTTTTTTAGGTCGAAGCGTTTTACATTGTGCCCAACTACAATTTCGGCCTCATCAAGTAATTCCCAAAGCTCCTGCAGAATAGATGAATCATCTTCCAGGTTTTTTTCGCTTCTCAAATCTCGATAGTAGATTTTTGGCTGGTCTATCCATTTTGCCGCCCAGGAGAGAATGGATTTGTCGCTATTGATTTGGTTGATTCCAATATTTTCATCGAAGATTCTCCAGACATTAGCCAGAATTGGCTTCATTTCTATGTCGAGAATAAGAATCTTTTTTCGACGCATCTCCTAAAATAGTGAGTGAGAATTATTTTTTGCGCAATGGCTTTATCTCTGCTTTCGGGGTTTCTTCCATTTCCTGAATATAGCCAGCGTTTACCCAGCGAGGCTTTTCCCTGCCTATGTCGATAATTATCCAATCCTGCCCAAATTGTTCGACGTGAGATAGGTAGGTGCCCGTTACCCATTCTTCGCCGAGGAGGAGAGAAATTTTTGCGCCCGCTTCGATTTCTTCCATCACGATATTTTACTGCATATCAGGAATTATGAATCATGATTTGTAATTTACACGGGCAAAGGTTCCCAATCCTTCATCATGTTAGACGGGATAAATATGGTTTCAGTTTCTCCGAAAGGGTAAAACGGCTTGCCGTCCGTTACCTTGAACCAAGAGATTCTTACCTTGTAGCCTTTTTTCTCTGGAATGAAGTAAACCTTTTGCACTAACACGCAAGCGTCTATGCAGTTTTTATGCTTGTAGTAGTGCCTTGACTTCAAAGATACTTCCTTATCGTTTCTCTGATGCCCATGTACTGAGGGAGTGCCGTGTGGCGGTAGCCTTCTACATGAATGTTTTCTGCAAAATTTCCATAAGTATCTAGCGTGTAGCCTCGCATAAATTTGGTTTGATAAAAGCAAACAGCATATTGAGGCATCCACATAGGAATATAAATTCTTTTCTTTAGGGATGGAATAGGCGGCATTCTAGGATCAACTGCAATAATAATCATATCAGTGTTTTTATTCTCTATCATCGTATTGATGTATCTAATCCCGAAAGAGTGCATTACCACGATAGATCCATCTGGTATTTTCTTTTGAGTCCACCACGGGTGCCACTCCACTTCAAACCCCGCCTTGATTAGAGGCTTGCGGCACCAAGCACCAAGCTCGCCACCCAAACCCTCAATGCAATAAATCTTGCTCATTTCGTTCCCTCGATTTCTGATAGCGCCTCTCCAGCAATTTTCCTATGAAGATGATCTATTTCTTTGGCCCATCCCTCCCAGCCACCCGTCCTCGGTGGCCCAAAGTTTTTACCGTCAATTAACATACAGGTAGGGTGTTCTTCATGGGTTCCTCTAAAAATTATTTTTAAAGCATCACTCGCCCTCTCCAACTTCCGCTCTAGCTCGGATACGATTGTGTCTTTTTCCTCGACTGAAATGTATTCTGTTGGGTTTTGCCACCCCTTCAATTCTTCTTTTCTTAATACACAACGATAAACAAATGAACCTTTCTCTACCCAAACCCGTGGCGGAAATTTGTCACTCATTTCTTTTTCCTTCTTGCTCGTCTGTGGCCGTTATCCCATAAAACCCAAAGCGCATCGCTTCCATCAATTAAAACTGTATCTTGCTGGTAAATTAAATCACTCAGCAATGAGAGCAGCTCCCGAATGTCATAAATCCTCGCCTGAGATTTCTTTCCCTCTAAGGAAGCTAGGTGTTTGGCTAGTGCGTTGATTGTTTTCATTCTTGCTCCCGTTGAACTGGTGGCTTTCTCCAAAAGCGGTGATTGAGCATTCGATATGGCATAATTGGAATAATAATTCCTCCAAACAAATACGGCGGCTCAAATCTAATTTCTATATTCCCATCATTTACTGCGAACGAGGCCCTAAAGTGTGGCGCATCGCTCGTCCAGTAATGAAAACAAAGCCAATGAAATCTATAACTATTGGTATTCCACTTATCTCCTGCCCGAAAATTAAACTCTGGGAGCAGCGGAAATCTGCTATGTTGATACCACTTTCTTTGCTTTTCGTTTGTTGCTGCTACTTCTAATTGACTCATAAAACTCCTAAAAATTGCGTGGCTTTAGGAGGCGGCGGAGAACAGTCTTGGTACCCTATCTCCTTTAATCTCCGACGTTAGAGAACCCACACTCCAAAGCCACAAATCGTTAAATCTTTTTCTTCCACTCCACAAACGTATTCACTAAAGCAGCAGCGAGAGCAGATTTATTCTTCTGCATCGACGCTGAGTCTACTGGGTTATCAGCAAAGCCGCTTTCGATTAGTACGCTTGGAACGCTCAACGTCTGCGCTACGTTGTACCAGCCGCGCTCTCCCTTAGAGATTTCCTTAATACCGTTACGATGGCGCATAGGAAGAGATAAAACCTTGCTCATGGCAAGAGATAGCTTTCCTGCAAGCTCCATCTCTCTTAATCCCACCTTGTCGTAATTGTCTGTGTGAAGAGTTTCTACTCCGGTGGCTTTACCGTTGAACGAGTTGAAATGCAGCTCAATTATCGCATCTGGCTTCCAAGCCATCATGCGTTTGTAAGCACCGACGATACCGCCAACGTCTCTCGTTTCAATCTTATATTGAATGCTAATAGCTATGCAGTGAGAGCCCATCAACTGAGCAAGATGAGTATTCCACTCGTACTCATGCTGCTTAAACAATCCATAAGCCCCAGGACTTTTCTTCGTGTGACCAATTACTATTCCAAGTTTCATTTTGTCTCCTATTTAAATTCAATGGACTTAATTTCTTGACCGAAAATATCTTTCAAGAGTTTTCCTGGCGCTTCGGATTTGGTTGTTTCTTCGGCTATCTCTATTTCCAATCCATCTTCAATCCAATAAGATTTATCCATACTTATTATTCTAAACCTTTCAAACTTTACTTCTTGAATTTGTCCAGCAACGTCACTGGCCCAATCTTTCCCAACAAACTTAACTTTGGTTTTCATTTCTTCTCTCCTTTTATTTTTTGTAGTGCTAATTTTACCGAATCTTTCTCTGGAAATACTATTAACTGTTTTTCCCAAACCGTTTGTTTTTCTACATTTTCAAAAAACTTTAAGGATAACTCCAACGCCTCCGTAGCGATCTGCAATTTCTCTCTTAGATTTTTTCTAATTACGTCATCTTCATTAGATTGCTGCTCTAGTCGTTCATTCTCAGCCTTAAGATCGGAGATAATCGCTTGGTGTTCTTCTGAAGAGAGGTATTCAGTTTCACTGCCCTTCCAATGAAAAAAATCACCATTAACTATGGCCACGTGTCCAGTTGCACGATGTGATATTGAAAACCTTGGAGGAAAATTACTCATTCCAAAATCTCCCGAACGTGGATTACTTGTTTCCAAGTTCCTAAGGGTTTGTATTCTTGAACACGAAAACCAAGCTCATAATCATCACAAAAAAACCACAACTCGCGCCCTAGCTTTTCTTTTTTCTTCTTCTTCACTAGGCGGCGAATTTTTTTTTCGTGGACCGTAAACACTGCCCCAGTTCCATTGCCATGATCTACGTTAATTTCATATCTTTGGTTTGATAAGCACATTATTACTTCACCAAAATAACGTTCACCAAAATAAACGCAAACCCGCTCGCCAACTTTAAATTTACTCATTCAAATATCCATTCCTTTCCGCTTTATTTTTTCTAATGCTTCTTTTAAAATCCTTTTTCTACACAAACTTTCATCTTCCAAGTCACTGCTTAATTTAGTGTCACCCGAACACAACTCCAAAGCCTCCGTAGCGATCTTTAATCGAGATTCGATATCGGAGATAATCGCTTGGTGTTCTTGGAGGGAAAGATAAGGAATGCTAGGCCCAAGTATATTATCGTCGTAACAAATATAACTATTTGCTCCGCAGGGCGTTTCCTCATATCTCTTCCAGTTTCTCCAAATTCTAGGAGCCTTACTCATTTAAAATCTCCCGAACGTGAATAACGTTATGCCAAGTAATATAATTGGGTTTTTTCAAATTCATTAAAAATCTAGTGTCATGATTATCTTTAACAAACCACAACTCCCGCCCTAGCTTTTGTTTTTTCTTCTTCACTAGCCTACGAATCTGCTTTTCGTGAACAGGGATATAAATTTTTGTGTGTTCTCCATATCTAATTTCATAAACGTATTCACGAATAATTAAATTTATTACACCTATTTTTCTCTCTCCAGAAGAGTAAAAAACCACGCGCTCGCCTACTTTAAACTTACTCACTTCTCCCCCTTGAAAAGCCGAGAGCATTCGCCCACTGGTATCTTTACCGAATCGACGCATTTGGCAAATAGGCCTTGCTTAATCATTGATTCTTGTTCGCTTGGAGTTGGTGCCAAAGAGATTAAAACGGTAACAATTACAAGAATCGCACAAAGAAAAATTTCAGTTTTACTCATGTTAGTCCATCTCCTTTTCTATTTCTTCTTCTTCGTATGGCCTCTCTAGAATGTAATCAACGTGGCCGCTTGGATAAACTATCGTTTCAATTAAACGATAACCGTCTCTCCCAATTTTACTTAAAAGAGTAGATGAAATTTCTGTTCCAAAAATATCGGACAACTTTGCATACTCGTACTTTTTCATTCTTTCCCCCTTGGTTCTAATTTCTCCACCTGACAAACGCGTACCGTTTTTAATCCGTTCGGTCTCACAAACTCCACGGCGGCGCTTTTCTTCGGAATGTATTTTAAGAAAACGCCAGGGTGCTTTACAGGCTGGCTATTCTTCGCGCTGGTTCCATCTTTGTATCCCCAACGATTCTGTGGTTGCATAACGTAGTAAACTAAATCACCTGAATTAAATTCACTCACAGACGTAGCCTCCATTCTCCAAGCGCTGGCAATCATCGAAGTAGTATTTTTTAGCAGCGCAGCCAGTGAAGGATACAACAACCCAAAAGGCTAAGAATACGAGTAGCGTTAAAGATAAAGCGAACTTTGTTTCCTGTTTCATAAGATCCCCTTTCCAGTGGGGAGATTCTTACTATGATTTATCTAAATTTGGTATGATAATTTCATCCAGGTAGGGTTTTGTGTGACTGCCTTTATAGATGTAAAGTTTACCAGCCCCGTAGTGGATCCATAAGCGGCGCTTAATTGCATAGACTGGAGTAACCATGCCTTTTGCTTCGACGTATTCCGTCTCACCAGTCTCTACTAGCTCATAGCTAAAATCGGGCTTGTAGAGGATTCTCGCAGCCGTCAGGTGGACGTTAACCTGCTGCTTAATGTTTCTAATCTCTCCGGCTTTTTCTCGCAGGAGAAGAATATCATGCACGGCGCTCTCTAGTTTTGAATCGAAAGTGTAGCCGAGTTTTTTAACCTTCGTCCTGCCGTACTTGTTTTTCTTCTGGTAGCGGTTCCACATTGCGGCGTTTCCCTTTTAGCATTTCCTTGATTTCCTCAGCGTAGCGTATCCCGATACTGTTTGCTTTTTCAACATCGCTTTTAGGGATTGGATTGTAAGTGTAATCGTCTTTCTTCATTAGCCAGAGAACGCGAAACTCATCGCTAGAGAGTGCTTGTGATTTCATCCACTCCCACTCAGTTTTGGTGAAGTAAACAATCTCCCCTTCCCCTGGCAGAGGAAACTCGGAGATTCTAAACTGCAGTTTTTCCTTACTTTTGTATGTTTTCATTTTCCTTTAAGAATAAAGCAGGCGATATGCTGGCCAATTCCCTTGCCTGGTTTATTCTCTTCAATGCTATGCCACTTTACATCGCCAAGATTACGAATCTCAGAAGCGGCAGCTATTAGCATCAATACCCACTTATCCACGGGATAAACCAAAACCACGTCTTTTCCTTTTGACTGCTCTAAAATAGCTTTCCTAGCCCAAGCAGTTGGCCCTTTCTTTTTACCGTTTTGCACGATGGATCCAAAAGGAGGATTTACATAATTAGATTTTCCCCATTCGGCTGTAAGGCCATCGAACCCTTGAGGCAAAGGAAATGGGCATGGATCAAAGTCAAAGTTAAACTCTAGCTGAAGTTTCTCCATTAAATCAGGAGGGGTTAGCCAGTAATGTTTTCCATCTTTAGCGCCGTCTAAAAAGCTCATTTATTACCTAGCTGTTATTTCAATCGTTTTTAAAAGAACATTTTTTATTTCTTTATCTTTTACATACTCATCGATTGTTGCAATAAAAAGCTTTTTTAACGTTTCTACTTTTAGTTTCAATAATTTAATTTCAACATCTTTTATTTTTTCCATTTTTAATTCCTTTCTATTTCATTTTCTTTTTATTGAGTTTGTTTTTCATTTTTAGGTAGGCCTTGCGTTCTTCTGGAGTGTAACCATTAACCAACGCTAAAACTTTACAGGAGTACCCGTGGGCCGAGTTTGCAGTGATTTTGTGGGTAAGGTAGCCTTCTTTTAAATAATCGTTTAAACGGGATTTTAGCTCGTCTGGCATTGTTTTGATTAATTCGCAGTATTGAAACCCCATATCAGCAACAAACTGTAAATACTTTTGATCTTCTTCACTAATACCCAACTTATTCACACAGGCACTCCATTTTCCCAATATAAACTAAACTAAAATAACCCATCCCATCCCATACCAATATAAACTAATATAATATAAGCAGTATCCATACCCTATCGATACCCTATCGATACCCTTCCCATAATTTATACTTTTTTATTACGTCTGAAATCCCATGAGTATCAATTAAACGTTCAATGTGTTTACTCATTTTTCCTTCATTTTTATTTGACCCTTGTTGATAACGAATAAAACTTTTAATAATTATTTTGTCTGGCGATAAAAAAACCACTTTTTCGGAAAATACGTTTTTAAACTCATCTAAAGAGTAACTTTCCTTTAGGATAAAATTTATCAACTCAAAGTCTAAGTGAATTACTCCCGCATTGTCGCAGGCGTCTAAAATGTATAAAAAAAGAATTTTATGTTTTGACGGTAAAGATCGAAACCAAGGATTTTTCCATTTTTCTGTGTCTGTAAGTCGTTTCATATTCCCCCAACATAAAAAGATGGGGAATTGCAAACTTCCAAAAATAATGGCAATCTATACCCATCTTCACACCAATGTTGATTCTTATACCCGTTAAAAGTTAAAAATAAAACCTTTAACGGGTTTTTTACGCTTTCCAAGATTCAACAAAATTACAGATTGCTTCGTACGCCGTGTAGTGAATGTCCTTCGTAGATTCGTATTTGTATTGCTCTGCGATATATTTACGCAGCACTTCTTCGGGCATTTCCGCTTTCTTCATTAACGCCCAGAGTCGCTTTCTCTGCGCCTCGGAAATGTTCTTTGCGCCATCCTGATTAGCCTTTGGAGCCGTAGCTACGCTTGCAGAAACGGCCCTAGGCTGCGTTTTCTCAGTCTTCGGAAGGGGTAGGTGCGTATCTTCCTCAGAATCAGCGCCCACGGTCGGAATACAAAATGTTTGGAACGCCGCGTATTTATACGCCGCACTCATGGCTTTATTTGTCGATTTGTCGGAGCTATCCATACCCTCACCAAAAGTTGACACGGTATGCTTAGAGCCATCCTCGGAAGAAACGAAATCAAATTCGCATTTAACGAACGTGTAAAAAATAGCACTACCTTTTGCCGTCTGGCGCTCTACGGTCTCACGCTCTAACACCCTAGGAAGCACTACCAAGTTATGCTTTGCCAAAAGAGGGTTTAAGGCGTTTAGTACATCGTCTACGCCCCTAAAGTTATAACCCTGAAGCTGGTTCTTTCTTTCCTTGGAAATTCCATCCAATCCTATGTCTCTCATTACGCTTTCTATTGCCTTATAAACTTTCATAGCTTTTTCTCCTGTTTTTGGTTAAGAATTATTTGCTCTCCGTTTTTCGCGATTGTATCTATAATACATCGCAACTCCTTTTAACCTTTTATTTTGCTCTTCTAGTAATTCTAAGTAATTTCGTGTTCTTGCTTTATTTTCGTAAAGAATTTCTCCACAAAAACGACAGGCGATTAAAGATATTTTAAACTTGTCTTTTTCATCATAAACAACATGGTGGTTCCATCTATTAGAATGTGAATCTTCGTGAACTCCATAAATGCACTTACTATTCGAGGGCAATGGGATTGTTTTTTCTGAGATTTGACAGGTTAGCAACATGATTTACCTCTAGCTTAGTAAGTTCAATAATTTGAGTAGCTAGCTTATGAATTGTAACCGCCCTTTGGACAGACGTTCTTCCGGTTCTTAGGCCGTTTATTTCGTCAAAAAGAGCCACTCGCAATCCGCGAACGGTTTTTGGTATTTCTTTTAAAATAACGCCATTATCTCTCATTTTCTTCGCTCCTTTAACTCCGCAATACACTTCGCCATAGCTTCTTTAAAACGCTTTTCTTTTTCCGCTTTCTCCCTTTCGTACTGATGATTCTTGCAGCAGGCATTACAACCGATTGCCTGAGTAGAAAAAGAGAGATAGACGGGCTCACCATAAGGGTTTCCGCATTTAAAGCAGCCTTTAGCTCCCGCCGTGTCGTCCGTAAAATCGAATGGATCAAACATTTTCTCCGCCAGATTGGTAACGTTTTTTCTTAAAATCTTCCTTTAAAGGCTTGTGCGGGCGATACTTCCCACCCTGCGGCCCCATAATAAACGTCTGCCGTGGATTGTAATGCTTATAAGCCTCGTCACTCGCTTTCCTCGTATTCGAAAAATACATAGGCTTATCTGTCTTCTCCACCCACTGGCCATTCTCGTCTAGAATATGCATTCCCCTCGATAGATCCGGCTTTTTAAAAAACCTAACCAGCCTGTAACGATTTAATGATTGCCTCATAGGTATTGCTCCCAATATTTCAAGTGCTCCTCACAAAGCAGCTTCCTTTTCTGAAAGCTCCCATGCAAAGGATGCGCCTCGGTTATCTGTATTAGCGCCACCGCAAACCGCATACAGTCAGGATGCTGGCACCACTTATCCGTTTTCTTCTCAAACTGTCTAACTCTCACCTTTAAAACTTTTCTATCCATTTGATAAAGCTCTCCCCTTTACGCCAAAAGCGTATCGTTATGCGCATAAATATGCAGAAAATCTTACTCGTAACGCTTGATAAGGCTAGCAATCGCCTCAGTGGTTTTCGTCCTAACGGGCTTGCCCTTTAGAAAGGAATAAACCGTCAAATGGCTAACATTGATTTTCCTCGACACGTCCATACCGCTCAGGTTGTTTTGCTTCATTACTGTCAATAATTTCTTAGGTGTGATTTTCATAGGTGAGCGAAGTTATATCAAAGATATATAAAAGTAAACAAAAAAATCCCCCTAGCCTGGAAGAACTAGGAGGATAAAACAGAAGTTTTGACAGGAATCGCTATGAAGTAATTATAGGCTAGCAAAGATTGGTGCCCAAGGCAAGGCATCGAACCTGCATCTTTTCCAGAGTTACATCGTAGAAGGCTTTACCGATTAAGCTACAAGGGCAGAGCTACCCTACCGATTACGCCTATTGTTAATCAAACTTTGGTTTTTTCTTTTTCTTTTTTCCAAAGATCATTAACCGCGTCGATTTGGTCTTGCGCTGCCAAACGATTGCTCGCGCTAAGGATTCCTTTTCTAGACATGATTTCTAGAAACGCAATATAATCTGCCTTTGCTCTCTCATCGCTTGCGTACTTTCTTAGGAAGTATTCAAAGATAGGAAACAGGAAGTTAATAATCGTTGTTACCATTCTAGTTATCCCTTACCAAAATTGATTGATAACCGATCAAGGTTAGCCTGTGAAACTTTCCGTTTATGTCGCCAAAATAGTAGGTGCATTCTTTATCCGGCATTTGAAACGTGTAAGTTTTTTCGTCGATTGTGCGCAGTACTTTACAGTCGTCCCGATCCGGTGCCACCTTCATTTTTCTATCAAAAATAATTTTCTGCACTAAACCAAATTTAGCTTGGCAAATAGAGACTGGCCCAACTGCTCTAGTCACTCCATCGCATTGCAGTGTTGCGGGAACGGATTCAAATCCGTTTAGGAAATCAATCGCTGCCCATCCGTGGCGGCCTTTCTTCTTTTCAAAAGCGCCGATTTCCATCATGCAGCCCTTAGAATCTTCAATGCCTCTTACGGGAACGTAAACCCACTTGGCCACATTTCCTTTTTGAAACCAAGTAGGATCCTTAAATTCAAATTGCTGCTCTCTGTGGCAAGTAGAGATCGTGAGCATATTTATCACGCCTCTAGCCTTAATAATCATTTCGTATTTATCTGCTTTGGCAGGAACGCCAGTACCGATAAACCTCTGCCCGTTGATCGTGACCTCAATATCGCGACGATAAATCACATCGGGATTTAGCTCCTGTGTCACCAAACTAGAGCATGAAAAAAGGCCCAGCAAAGCTAGGCCCATTAAAATGATTTTCATTAGCTAATGCTTACTTTATCCTTCGTTACTAACCGAAGAACAATGTTAATCAATGCCCACGCGGTTCCGGCTTCGCCAAGGTACTCTTGGATCATTGCCTGGATCGAAGGATTGAACTGCCCAACGATCATGGCGATTGCCATAATGATATTTACTAGGATAGTTTTGCTCCGCCACCAAGGCCTTACTGCTGGTACTTCTGGTAGTTGCTCTGCCATATTGTCTCCCCTTTATTTTATTCCTACTGACCACTTTGCTAAAATATGCTCTGCGGAAAAGTATATCTTAAATACATCGCCCATCAAATTGCTATATAATTTACTATTTCTCTTTTCCACAAACTCCACGGCTTTATTGCAGAGCCAATAATCCTTACGAGAAATCCGGTAAACATGGCGAAGGTGCCAATCCATTAAACGCCCAGAGGTAGATTCTTTTTTCGCTAGAGACGTGGAAACAATTCCTAAGCTCCAAAAGATTTGATCGAACAAATTTAAATCGTATCCAGCGCATAGTTTTATGTGCTGCCACACTCCTGGGATTCGCCAAAACTGCGAGTTAAACCAATCTCGAAAGGTATTGGTGCCTTTCCTAACGTAAGATGGGCCACGCTCGTAAATAGTACGCGCAACATATCCACTTCCTAAAAAACTAATTGTGCATAACCCAAGGTAATCATCATGCGTTTGCGGATCTCCTATTTTGTGCGGCCCACGGGAAATAATTCCCCAGTCCACTTTTGTAAAACTATAAATGTTTTCCGAGTGAGCATCTGCCGCTTTATATTCCCCGAAAAGAACGTAGTGGAGGAGCGCATAGTGGCCAGCGTAGAGAATGCAATTACCGTCTAGGGTTCCCGCACTAGAGTGAGCCATGAAAGGCCATGCACTAAAATAGGGAATAGCCTCTTTTTCAAACTTCTCCTGAAGCTCGAAGCTCATTCCCCTTTGTCCTCTAGCCTAGAGATTCGATGCTCGTGGGAGTTTACCTTTTCTAGGAGCGCAGCCATTTTGATATTTAGCTGCTCCACGCTATTGCTCATTTTAGCGATAGATTTTCCCACCCAGAAGACAACGGCAGAGGAGAGAAAGTAAAAAAGTTTTTCTGCTACCTCTTGCCATTCCATTTAATACTCCTAGTTACATGCGGTTGTTGGGTAGTCGAAAGTCAAAGAAACTTTTCCGCCCGCCCCGGAAACAATATCGTTACCATTTGCCGAAACAAAAGCAGACCCAGACCACTGATAGGACATATATAAAACGTTATTAGTGGATCCGTTTGTATATATTTTTCCGGTGATTCCTAGTGAGTTCATAGTAAATGCAGCGGTAGATAGTCCAGTATAGTCGCCCAATTGAACAACGCTAGAACCAGATGGCAGGTTTGTAAAATCAATTTCATATCCTGCTGGAATTGTAATGGTAGCAGCAGAAGCAGCAGGAGTTCCTGCGTTTATTACTGCTTTCACATGCAGGTGTCCATTTGCACAATAGGAAGAATCATCAACTGTGTTTGTTCCAAATCCAGCAGAACCAGTGAAAGTTATTGTCTGGTAATCTGCTGCACCAGAACCACCCGTAGCAGTAATCCACTCTAGCCCCGTAGCAGTAGCAGAGTTTGCCGAAAGGATTTGTCCATCTGTTCCCACAGGAAGCCTAGCATTTCCAGTGTCGTAAGTGTAAAGGTCGCCCTTCGTTGTTAGAGGCGAGGATGTTCCACAAGCGCCCCAAGATACGTTACCACCAGAAACGATTAAGCACTGGCCATTCGTACCAATAGCCAATCTTGTAGGAGCGCCAGACGCACCGCCGTAAATAATATCGCCCAATGTCGTCATCGGGTTAGTCATCTTTGCTTCAGTGTTTCCATTTAGCTTTTGAATCGCCTGGAGAATCGTATCCGTAGCAGCCACCGTTCCTGCGCCGCTCACATAACCAGTAATTAGCTTTGACGTTACAGCAGCGTCAGTAAACGCCGATGAATTTAATTTCGCAGCGATAGTCGTATCTAGTAACTGCGCGTTTGTGGAATCGTAAATCTTGGAAGTGTTAAGCAATTGTGCAGAGGTTCCGCCCGCTCCCGTGATCTGCGCTAGCGTGGCAAAATCCGCGTTCTGCAATCTCCCTGCGGCTACCGCTACTGTGCTGGCCGTTAGTAGTGCAATGATAAATTTTAGCATCCTGTTTCTCCTAATATCTGTAAACTGCTCGTAAGGTTTGGCCAAAGTTTGGCGCGGTTACCATCGTAATCGTTACGCCGCTCCTAGTGTAGTGCGTGGTTTCATCTAAAAGCAATCCATCTAAGAAAAGCTGAAAAGCTCCAACGCTCGTAGGAGTTTGTGATACGGTAAAAGTTACGTTTACTCCGTTTACAGTTCCCGTAGGAGTTTCCTGAATATCAGTTCCAACGGATCCGCTTACATAGCCAAAGGTTACTAAGTCGTTAGCCAAGGATGGCGTTCCTGCGTCAGGTTGTGCGCTCGCCTCGAATCCCGTCACAAACTCATACAACCGCGCTTTTGCCATTACCAATCCCCCGAGTTATCTTCTATTCCCTTTTGATCGTCTAGAACCACAGTAACGCCATTCGAAGATTTCGCGTGCCTCAATAACACATGGTTTCTACTGTTTATTGAACCATCAAAAGCAAATCCTGGCAAATACTCGCTTGCCAAGGAAACGCTTTCATCTAAATCTTTTTGGATAAAGGAAATCGGCAGCCTTACGGTTACGGTGCCAAGCCTCTCGCCGTAAATAAATGTAATTCTGTCCGCTATAATTTGCGCATCTTCAACGAACTGAAATAGCGTAGCAAACTCGAAAATAGTGCCTGCACGATGCAGCCAAAAGCCAGGATCACTTTCCTGCTCGATTACGTTATTTACAATTGTAGCCTCTCCCTGGTTTAGGGTAATTCGAAAGCTCTCGTAAGTATCATCGTAGGAATAGAAAAATTCCTTCTCACCTGATTCCGCGTTAGTGATTTCCGTAGGCGTGCCAGAAATAGGAGCGGTTTGGCTAATCGTTAATTTTACCAAGCCGGAATCTATCTTGTAATGAATCTTTAAAAGCTCCGTTTGCAGAAGCCTTTGCGCTACGTCCTTCCAAGTAGGAAAGGAATCAGAAATAGAATCGGGAATACAAATTCCTACGGGACGATCAAATGCCACAGCTAGAGCTTGCCAATCCGTCTCATCTAACAAAAAATATTCTTCAAAGTTTCTTACCTTGTTTCGTAAAATATCCCATAGGATTGTAACGGGGTTTGCATAGCACCCGCCGCGCTCCGTTACCTGGCCAAAATCTGTTACGTTATCTAGCTTTTTCGGTAGCGTTTTATCCCCGTAAACCCGACAGGATAGGACGTGGCTAGTGGGATCAAAAGGAGAAGGAAACCCGCCAAGGCTAGCCTCGAAGTTATTCGTAAAAGAAAAACCCCTAACTCCATTTACAAAGTTTGAAAGGAAATAATCTCTCCCATAAAGAGGGTAGAAAAAAGCACCGTTAGCCTGAATAGTAACTTGGCCAACAAAAGGGCGCTCTACTGTGTCTGTTACCACTGGCGTTCTAGCGCCAATATTATCGTGCGTAATTACGTTTGTGCTGTAATTTACTGCAGTGACGTGAGCGTATTTTGCAACGCCGTTATCGTAAATGATAATCGTATCGCCTCGAAAAAATGCAGCATCTCCCAAAATTCCAGAGGCATCAAATAGCTGCGTAGTTGTAGCCGTATTGTTTGGAGAGGTGTGGTTAATTAAACGAGACAAGGTAGCAGCGTCCGCTATAGCTCCATCATCCGTTACCCAATGCCTATTATTTAAAGTAGTGGGCGTAGCATTGTAATCAATATTCGTAGGGAAAATGTTACTGTTTACGCCGTACATATACCGAACGGTTTTATTTTCGGCATTTGGATCTAGTAGAGGATAGAAAGCGGAGGTAAAAAACTTTCCATCGATTCTCTCATTGATAATTTTTGTAGCATCGTAGCATTGAATCGAAATCGTTCCGCCACTAATGGAATAATTTCCGCACGCTCCAGAAAATGTTTCCGAAATGTTCGCTGTGTCTAAATCACCAACGCATTCCCAAACCTTAATAGCTGCCTTATTTAAGCTCCAGGCGTAGGCGTGTTCTAGCATTTCCCCGTCGGAAAATTGTATTTCTAGAGAAGTGATCTGCAATGGCAAATACCCAAAGGCTAGCTCTGGATTCCCTTGCGTAGGAACCGCTGGCTTTATCAATCCGCCGCTCCAAATACCTACTCCAGAGACACTATTTAAAGGATCGACGTACCAATTTAGATGCTCACTAGCTACTAGCCAATTCCACTCCACAGCCGTAACGTTTGTGTTTGGGTTATCGGTTCCGTTAGGGTTTAGGTAAAGAATCTCATTTGTAGAATCGTAGTAATAGGAATAATCCGTAGCCGCGCAATCGGCTAAGTCAGTAGCGAGAGACGCAGAGGAATAAGAATTCGAATAAACGGCTACTACATTTTCGGCCCAGGAAACCTGATACACGTTTCCATAGGTGCCATTCACTACCCAACCAGTTAGCCGTTTTCTCGGTCTGATACGCACAAGCGTAGTCACCTTCTCGGAGGCTTTCTCTATGTTAGCTGCAAAGGTCAATCTGCACTCCCAAACGTGTATCCAATTATGGAAAATTCTAAGTGATGATTGTCACCGTGGGCAGCATCCAAAGTCAATCCTGTTGGATACTGCGGATCCGGATAGCTCATTCTCCACGCAATATGAGAGGCATCGGTGCCAGTGTAGCCGTTCGGATAAAGCACTAAATGGTAGTATTCGCCAGCGATTAGGGTAATTCCGTCAAAGGAAAATCCCGCAAACTTTACGCCGTGAGCCTCTGTTTCTAGTAGCTCCGCCTTGGCCCAGGTATTCGTAGAGGTAGCCAGCAATTTTTTTGGCGTAGATGCGCTATCGGAATAAATTCTAGCCTCTAACGATGTAAATACAGGATCATTATAAAGGATTACGCCTACTTGCAGCCCTGTTACCATTACGTTTTTCGTAGGATGGCGAAACCTTTGGAACACAGCATTTGGTAAATCCGCCGTGAGAATTGGTTTTCCTATCATTCGCCAACTCATAGCTGCTCCCTTACTTGCCAAGAGGATTGAAAATTGTTCGGAGAAATTAGGCGAGAATCCGGAGCCTGCTCAAACTTGCAGAGAATTACGCTCTCCTCCTCCGTTACAGAAAAAGCATCTTGCAAATCGAGAATAAGGAAAAAGGATTTCGTAAGGCCAACGTCTTCAAAATGCTGCCAGAGGGAGCGCTCCTCTACCTTTGTCAAACCCTCCCAGCCTAGCCGAAAGCTCTGCGCCTTTGGAATCTCCCGCGCAAATACTTGGCCATGCTCTGCCGTGATGATTTCGCTTCGATCAATGCCAGATTTTTCGAGAGGAAACACTACGCAGCCACGAGTGGCATCGTGCATATCGCCTAAATAAACCGCGCCAAACTCTACATATTGACGGTGATTTTCTTTATCCTGAATGTGAAAGCGCCAATACCTGCAAGGCGTAGTACCTGCTAGCCCTTCGGTATTCCATTTTGCTAGAACAAAATCCGTGAAATTTACGGTTAAATCTACCTGCGGAGTGGCGAAACTGTTTGTGGTATTCCCTTGGATTTTTACCGTAGCAGAGGGAGAAACCTTTAAAGGATTGTTTCTATCGGAAACCAAAACAAAGGCTTTTGGGTTCGAAGGAAACCCTAAATCCCACAGCAAAAACTCCTCAGTGTGAATTCGTAAAACGTCCGCCGTGTAGGATAGCGATCCGGTTTGATCTGACGCGGTATCGAAGCCCAAAATATCCGCCATATTTAAACTGGCGGAATCTGTCCACATCAACTGAAAAATACCGCCGCCGCCCGTGCCGTCTGAAGTAAATGTAAATTTCCCCTGACCGTTTAAGGCTACAACGTAATCAGATCCGCCCACAGCCTCCATAGCCGCCTCTATTGCAAGCAAAAGAGAAACTGTGTCTGTGTATTCCATTGCTGGAATTGTAGCCGTTAAATCAACTCCTACGCTTTCTCGGAACACAATAGTGTTAGAGCCGGATTCAATATTCCAATACCCTCCGGTGCGCCATACCTTTTTTCGCTTATCGAGGTTGTAAACATTTTCCGCCAAGTAGGAAACGCGCTCGCTGCTAGCCGTTTTACTTGCGGCTACATCAAGAAAGTTTCCGTTACAAACGCCGACGCAGTTAGCCATTTAAACCCTCACCCTGTAGCCAAGTCTATCAGCCTCTAGCATCACTTTGGCAAATTGTTCTAGCCCGATTTGTAAATTGATCTGCAGCGGCTGGCCTCCGCCTCCTCCGCCACCGTTTAGGAAATCTTCTAGCCTTGAAGAAAGGTCACGGGAAAGCACTTGCTCTCCGGCATCTAACCTTGCGGGAAATTTATCGCCAGCATACCTAGCTACGTCTGGCACCCTACCGCCTTCAGCCAAACCCAAAAATCCGCCATCATCACCGCCAAATGGGTTTAAAGAATTTAAAAAATCTACTACATAGTTCACAATACTATTCGCTACCTGAATCAAAGCATTAAAAATGCCCTGCGCAATTTGAAACACAATAGAAGGAATATTTTTAATAAGCTCAGCGGAAAACTGGAAAGCTACCAATGGCATTAACTTAGCAAGCTCTGAAGCTATTTTTGGTAGCTGTGTTACTAGCGAAGTAATTAAACTAGGCGCAGACTCAATCAGTGCATCTATTACTCTTGGCGCAGCCTCTACTAGTTTTTGAACTACTAAAGGAACGGCATTTACTAGCTCCTCAATTAAAACCGGAATAGCAGTAACGATGGCTTCAATAACGGCAGGCAGTGCTTTGGCAAACTCTCTAACGGTTTCCTTAACCTTTTCTGGTCCCTGGCCAAGCAAACTTACAATTTCGGAAACCGCTCCGCCGATCCCAGGAAGAAGCGTATCAGCAAAAGCCCCTAGGCCCTGACTTACTAAATTTGCTGCGCCTTGAGCGCCTTTAGAAATACTAGAAACTAAACCAGCGCCAATGCCTATGGCCGCATTATTATCTATTGCACCCTTTGCGGAAATTTCTAAAAATGCTTTTATAGGATTTGCCGTAGCTTCTTGTATTAGCTTCTTTCGTAAATCTGCTGATTTTTGTAAATCATCTAAATCTTTAGAACGATTTCCTGCTCCAGAAAGAGAAGCCCCAGCATTTTCAAAAGAAGTCTTTGCTCCTTCTGAAACATTTTTTACAGAATCGGATAGCCTGTTAGCAGAATCTAATAGCTTGTTATAAGCTGCATCTGTTCCATTTAAAAAGTTTCCGTACCTTACTTCTAAATCGTCTAAATCTTGGCCTATCTGCTGAAAAATATCTTGGCCAACTCCCTTTTCTCCAGAGAGAAAAGAAGTTAATGCAGCAGCCGTTCCACCAAAAATAATTCCTAGTTTTTCACCAATAAATGCAAGACTAGAAAACCCTCTAATGAGCCCATTTATTCCAGACAAAACAACAGGAATAGAATCAATTAAGAAAATAAAACCGTCTTTAATAACGCCAGAAATTGCATCTTTATTTTCTAAAACAACTTTATTTAAGTCTCTAAAGGTTTGGCCTATTAGTTTTATCCCTTGAACGATAACGGGATTCTCTACAATGAATCCTCCAATCGTTTCTAGTAAATCAGAAAAAGAGTTTCTGCTTTGTATAACTGCACCGGAAAACGTACCAGCTAAAGCCTCGGCAGAGCCCTGAACTCTGTTTCGAATAACGGCAATAGCATCTCCAGCAATTAAGGCTTCCTTAGATAAATTTTTTAGCTCTGGAATTGCTTTCGCTAATCCTCTATCTACAAAACCGTTAAGCGTTTGAGCTACAGACCTTGTGGCATCGTCTAGGCTAGTTCCGGTAATAGCCGCCAAATCTGCTGCCACAGATACAACCTGTTTTGCTTCTTTGTTTGTGGCTCTAAATTGTTTGGCTAAAGCCAGAGAAGATAAAACGGCATCGTCTGTAAATGTAGAGACGCTCTGAATTTCTTCTGCCAAATCCTTGAAATCTTCAATAGCTTCTTCTGAAAAATCATTTGTTAATCTTAGAGCATTTGCTAGCTGCGTTATTGATTGCTCTGCGTCGGCTGCTTCAGAAACTGCATCAGATATAACTCCGCTAATAGAGCTAAAAGCCCTACCAGCGGTTTTACTAATCAACTCAAAGCCCTGGTTTATTGCAGTAACTGCGCTATTAAAAGAAATACCGTCTAATTGCTTCTGAGTATTTTTAGAAAAATCATCAACGGCTTTCCGCGCCTTTGTGACCTCGGCTAATAGTTCAACTTCAACGGTTGATCTTGCCACGCTTTGCTTCCTCCCTGGCTAGCCTTTGGAACTCATTCCCAATTATAGCGAAACATTCTGCCTTAAACACGTTTAAATTACTAAACTCCTGCGTGTAGCCTAGCTTCCTAAAACCCTCTAGCATCGCGTGTTCATGGACAAGATCGAACGTCTCATTGGCCATTTTCACTCCCTTAAAGTACCAAACGCACTGAGCTTTAAGGGCCAAAACTACTTTTGGCTCGGCCTAAAGCCGTTTCGAATCTCCTTTGCTACTTCGATCAAAATAGAATCACAGTCTGGATCCATCGACAAATCGGCAAAGGATTTAAACTCTTTCCCGTCGCTTAGGCGTTTCATCTCCACGCCTTTGTAGAATTTCTCAGATGCCTTTACCATGTTTCGGATAATGGAAAAGTTAGATCCCTTGCGGCTTACTCCGCCATCGTCGGCCACGTCAATTCCGCAATCCTCAATGAACTGGTAGCGCTCATCGAAGGATGGAACCTGCACCTTTACGGAACCAGAAAAAGAAGCCTTAGCTTCTTCGGAATCCTTACAAACGCTTGGAATAAATTCTACTTGCATCGATCATTCTCCTGTAAAAAATTGTCGGGACTGCCCTAGATTAAATCCTAAAATCTAACCTAGGGCAATCCTATTCCCCTCGACAACCTTACAGGAAGTTTAGATAAAACTCGCCCGCGCCAGTGGTATCTACATAGGCCCTAACCGTGATCTGCATGGTAACTACGCCATTCAGGTCGCCTAGTTCAAAAGCCGATACGGTAGCGCTTGGCATATAAACCGAACACGCTTGGCCAGGAACCCAGTTTCCACCGGACTTAGAGCCAAAGTTAAACAAGAATTTAATATCCTCGTTTGATCGGTATTTCTTAAACTTGTCCGCGTCGTATCGGTCAAGGATAGCCACCATGCTAGCCTCTACCGTTCGACGGTTAAAGATTTTCTCCTGCACGCCGGATTCAGCGCATACGCACTCTACGTTCTGAATCTCGTTCGTTAGAGTAATATCCATCGAAGATACGCAGAAGCAGCTAATATCGGTCGAATCACCAATTAACACTTCGTTGTTCTTGGCAGCCTGCGGATCAGCAGCATCGTAAGATGGCGTAATTGCGTTAGCCAAAGAAATCGCAGTATCAGAGGTGTAGCCCACAGAGCCAGCGTTTCCGGTATCATCGGCGGCTAGAGAGAAACCAATCTTGTCACCGATAGAGTTAGCAGTGTTCGCTCCCGTATTCCACAGGAGAGAAAGCACAGTAGAGCTAGAGGTAATTTTAAATCTACCGTCAGCATCTTGGTAAACTACCGTGAAGGTTTCCAAAGGATCGGCAGCCTCTAAAGCAGCCTCGATCGCTGCAGCCAATTCATGCGGATCACGGTACAACTGCGCAGTAACCTGAGCAGCAAACGTGCCGTTATCGTCAGTGAAATCTAGGTAAATATCCGACGCGGTAATGTTAATCGCATCGAAGAAATACTTAGTCCCCTCTAGGCTAAAGCTCGAGTTAATCAACTGACCAGCCTGAACGCTAAGAGCCATGGAAGCCACCCGCGATCCGGCTACGGTTTCAATTGCTCCGCCGTTTCCGCGATACAACCACAGCGACAAAGTAGGATGGCCTTCGTTTGTAGGAGCATAGTTAACGCATTTTCCTACGCCCAAGCCAGCGGCAGGTGCAGAAGGAAGATCAAACCCTAGCGTTAAATTGTTTCCTGCTACGGAATCAACTGGACGAATAGAGTAGGTAGAATCTTTTACTAGAACGGCTTTACCTCGTGCGAAATCTCCGCCGCCAGCAGTTAGGTTCACTTGGCTAACGGTAGAGCCTACGTCCGTTACTCGCTCTGTAGCGTTTGCAGAGCTAGAGCCTAGAGCAGCTTCGATCAATGGACCAAAGCCAGGAGCCTGACCTTCTACGCCGCTGTGACGCATGTAGTGATCAAAAGATGCGGTAGGATTTTCCAACCCTTGAATGGATTTCGATACGCCAATAGACGCTCTAATCTCCGCGTTTTCTAACTGGTCAAAGTTAGGTGCAAATGCAAAACCTTCTTGCAATGCGATAAATTGAGTACCAGCAGAGGGGGCGACAGGCGTACCTGCAGTAACCTCCTCCACGATAGCCATTACTGAGCTACGATTTTTTTCTGCCATGTTGTTTCCCTTCCTTTAGGTAAATAAATCCGAATATCTCACGCTTAACTGTATCCGCAGCGAGAAGAAACGTCCCGTCTCTCCTGCTACAAATTCTATCCCCGAATCACTGACGTAGCTAGCTGCTATCGTCTGGTTATTTAGAGAAGCGTCCTGCTCCAAATTATTGAGAAGCAAAAACTCATCCTCTAAAATCTCTAGCTCCACGGCAGCGCGATCTACGGCGTTATCATCATAGCCAGTGTAGAGCCGCGTCAAAACAATTTCAAAGGTGCGAATTTGCGTGAGCTTACAAAACTCTAGGTTAGCGTTTTCGGCAGCGAGTAGGGCCACGCCATAGCCTTTACGGAGCTTTGTCTCTGGATTGTCTTCTACGACGTAAGGATTCGAGATTCGGTAATAGTCGTTATTTGAAACGTCTAGCACCGTCTCGATTCGCGTCACCAAGGCATTGTAAACTGTGCTAATCCCGCTCATACCCGTTTCAGCCTCTTGGTAGTAATTTGATTGGCGCTTTCTTCGTTATCCTTTAAACCGTCGCCATCTTTATCAATCGAGAGGTAGAACTGCGCCTTGTAAAACTCGGCTTTCTCCTCGTAGTCGTCCGCCTTTTCTTTGTAAAGGTCTGTGGTATTCGACTGCAGAGAGCTAAAGATATTGGCCAGCGTCAAGTATGCGCTCCAGTTTTTTACTTCCTCGACCTCTAGAAAATCCCATGCGTCGATATTTTCGTAGTAAGAGGCTAACTCTCTTTTCTTCCTCAAGCCCTGGTTACGAATATCCTGCACGATTAAATCACGGCTATTTTCATGGCGAAGGATAAACGAATCCTCCGATGGCTGAAGATACTGAGTGATGCCAGGATAAATTCCATTTAGATCCTGGTCATCGGAGAATACAATGTTCATTCCTTGAATCGACATCGTGGGCGTTACGTTTGCGCTCACACTAATGCGTAAAAAGTATTGCGCTTCGCTGCCAATCGTTTGCTCTGCCCAATCTGTAGGTCGGTTAAACTGAATGTATCCGCTGCGCTTAAAGAAATTAGTATCGTCAACCAAAGAATCCACGGAAACCCATCCGCTGCCATCGTGGTATTCTACCGTGAGAGCGCCATTTACAGCGTTTACAACTGAGCCCATTTCTACATATATCGCGTTAATCGGCTTGTTCTTTCCAAAGTAAAGGTAGTGCGTAGTCTCTAGCGGTAGGGTAATTGGATCCCGCCCGTAGGAAAGCATAAAAAAACTAATCCCCGTAGTAGTTACGCCATCGAACCAATACACCCTTGGATAGTTTTTCTGCTTTAGCATCTACATTCTTCTCCCAATATAGTGGAACAAATCGGGGCGAGATTTTACAACCTTATAAATATCTTCGGGGCTAGTTTCATCTCGCGTCAAGTGTTTAAAGGCTTCTCCGTATTCTTCGCCAAGCCCGTGAATGTAGAGCAGCAAGCTCTCGGAGCAGATGGAGCCACTCTTTTTAAAATTCTTTCCTAGCTTCTTTCCCGTGATCCAGAAAATAGTTTCGCGCAAAGCAAACCAAGGGATAGATAAAAATCCGTAGGTTTCGCCTGCCGTAACGTAAAAGGAATATTTACACGCTTCAGTGATTTGGTTTCCTCTAGCTCTGCTAGGGCGGTAAATCTCATAGGCATCTACCTGGCTTTCGATGTATTCCTTCTCGAATGGCACTAGCTGCGCTTTAAGGTCGCTCTCAAATACCATGCGCTGGCCAAGGTAATCCTCGCACAAAAAGAAACAATGCGACCACAGGGACTTTGTAAAGAATCGCACAGCGCGGGAATAGAATCCCAATGCCACTGGATAAGAAAATGCAATGTCTCCAGCCTTTGGATCTTTTAGAAATTCTGTTTTCATTCTGCTTTACCCCACCAAATATCAGCCTTCACTTTTGCATTTGCGGCTACTTTAAAAGTAATTTTTAGCTGAAGCTCTCCATTTAATTGGCCATACCATCCAATTGGCTCAATCTCGCACTCCCCCTCGGAGCCGTGAGATTTCCAAAAGTACCAGCCTTGGTTTTCCGTGGGCATATCGCCATCGTGGTATTCTTTTAGAACGGTTCCGGCTGGGTATCCGGTAACCCCGTTAACGTCCACCACTTCTACTTTTGTAATGGCATCTTCCCATGAGTAATTATCCGTTATTGCGTAGCCTCCGGCAGCAAACCTTTCTACGTTTGCAATGCTTCCAGGCACCATAACGGATAGAACCAAATCACCATTTGAATCGGCCTGGCCTTTTACCTTTGCCATCTTTAGAACTAGGTAATCTACTTCTGTGGCCGTGGTAACGGATCCAACTAACTGCTGGTCGATTGCTGCCTTGTAAGAGTTTTCAAACTCTGTGTAGTTGGCTTCTCCATCTACTAAAGTACACTCAAAAACTAATCCCTGATCGGAGCCGTAAACGTGATAGGAATTTCCGATTTCAAGATAGCGCGAGCGAATATGGTTTTTATCTATGAGAGTTTTAAATTCTGCCCAATTAACTTTAATCACTGGTATTCGCTCCAAGAAATTGTTGAATAAGTAGGCTGATTGTTACTGTTTGATGCGGCGACAATTGTCAAAATATCTGCCGAATCTCCAGCAATGTTTAAACCTAAAAGAAATTGATCCAAAACGTCTGTGATTTTGATTCCGCCCTTGGTCGTGTTTGTTGTGTATCCATTGGAAATTACCGTTCCACCACTGTAAGCAGTAGCGGAGGTATCATATTCAACGGCGCTAAAATCATTCACAGAAGAAAAACTTGATCCCGTCAAAGTAGGATTTAAAACAAGCCTGTAATTCAAATAGGCAGCAGAGGTAAAAATATCAAAATTATCTGGCACTACTGGCGTTCTATTTATAATAGAATTTAAAAGCAATTTTGGTCGAATCGAAAGTAGTGGAATATACGTTCCAGAAACAGATTTAGAAGTTAATCCGTTAGATACATGAAACGAGTAAGATGGAACCACGTCAGTTGAGCCATTCTCAGCCGTTGCAGTAACGCACACTGCGGTTATTGACGTGCTACTTGCTGCAGTTCCTGTGTTTTCAATCTCCAAGCGCAGAGGCAAAACTGGCGTGCGCATAAATGGAATGGTAAGAGTATTTCCTGAAAGCACTTGATGGACGTAAATTAGCTTTCCTCCGATATGCACACCAAAACGCACAGGGCCAGCACCATGCCAAATATGGTCAATCACCCATAGCTGATGCTTCGTCTCGTCTAGAGTTAATCCGCTAGCGCCAGTTCCATCTAATTTATCTAGGTTCCAAGAGGATTGGTTTACTGCTGTATCTACAGCCGATCCGCTTTGACTTGTTCTAACGACCACCTTTAGGTTAGATCCATCCTGCTCAAAGAACGCACCGTTTAGCGAATCGAAAATTCCAACGCGCTTTCTTACGTTTGTTTTCTTTGCTCCAAGATTTGCGGCAAAGGTAAAAATATAGCCTATTCCAGCATTATATTTTACATACCGTTTCGTTTGCCTGATTGCGGTATCACCTGAAGCCGTTCCACAGGATAGAGTAATAGAGCTACTAGCTGGAGTGTGCGTTATCGTTGCTCCTCCGGTAGTGCTACTATTCATTAAGAAATCGTGCGAAGACTGAGCAAAATGCAGCGAAGTAATGATTCTAGGAATGTTTACCCTAGCTCTACCGAACACATCATTTGCGGCTTTTCCGTACTCGCTAGAAATGATCCACGGGTTAGAAGTAGAGGCTTGGCTAACCTGCTGCACTCCATCGGCTGAGTCTAAATCCCATGTAGCCATTACTTGAGATCCTTCCTAACAGTTTTTGCGCTCTCTGCTTTCAAAGAATTAACCGCCTTCTCGATGCGAACGTCGATTGTATTAAACCACTGCAGGAGAGCGGCTACCTTGATAACCGCGTCACCCTTCAAAGGAAATTCGCATTGAGAAAGCACCGAGCGCAAGGCTCGGCACTTTTCTACATCACTTTGTTCTAGATCACTAAGCTGCATACTGCGCAATTCGTACATCGCTAGAACCAGAAGCGGCTACCATGTAGATAGCTGCGCCAGCGTCAAGCGTCTGCTCGAAAGAAGAACCTTTAGGAATCTTCAATCCGTTTGCAGTCGTAACGCCAGTGGCTTCTTTAATGTAAATATCGTTAGAGCCAAGGTTTTGAATTTCTACTCTCAATCGGTTTGCGAGAGCAGAAACAGAGCTTTCCGTAGTGGTTACGCTTACAGCAGTTACCTGCCAGGTAGAATAACCCGCTTCAGTGAAAGCAGCATTGATGGAGCCGTCAGCATTGATGGCCAAGAAGTCAGTTCCATCGCCAATCTTTACGGAATCCGAAACGTGCGTTAGGTCGCGAATATCAAGGTCAGAAGCAGACACAACCCAGGGGCTCGTGCCTTGAGTTACGTTTACATCGCCAGTGATCGAAACACTCGAACCAGATACGTCCACAGAATCGGTAGCAAACGACAAATCGCGAATGTCTAAATCGGTAGCCTCTACGATTGCGTTAATCTTACCGCTTGCGTCGATGGCCAAGCCATTGCCAGCAGCCGATTTAATCTCGATGCTGTGCAAAGAATAATCAATTGAATCCAAAGTAATCATCTAAATACCTCCGTTGTATTTACACCCATTGTAAAATTTCAGCCGTTTGCCCACTAACATTTGATTGCACGTAAATTGTAGCACCATTCAAATCTAAATTCTCCTCTGAATAAACAGAGCCGCCCTCTAGGGTAATGTAACTTGTAGTGGTGCCATTCATTACGAAAGCGATTCTAGCTTTTCCTTTTACACGCATTCGAATGGTAATCTTTTTTGTCCCATCGGATAGCGCCTGAGAATACTCAGTGTTAGCCGCTGGCATCGACAGATTGTAAATAGTGGCTTCTGTCGCCTGGACTAGCTTCGCTCGTGCTGTAGTAGTTACATTTGCCATCTAGTACCAATAAACCGCTCTTAGCGTCTGTCCAAACAGAGGAGCGGTCACCATGTTAATCGTCGTTCCCGTTCTAGTGTAATGAGTAGTTAAATCTAAAAGCAATCCATCTAGGTAAAGATCAAAATATTCAGAGCCAGCAGGGGATTGCGAAATCGTAAAGATGGAGTTTGCGGAATTGATCAAACCCGTAGGAGCTTCACTAATTCTATTCAGCATTCCTCCGCCTCCTCCGCCCGCGCCAGTGCCAGCGATTTCCAATATCTTTACGGTAGCACTTTGCCCGCTAGTTGTAATCAGCGTGAAGTTATTGGATGAATCTAAATCAATGTTGAAATCTTCGTTAGGCCCAATCTCCCATCCGCCCGTTGCGGTATCGTCTGCAGTAACGGTTAAATCTTTGCCAAAATAAACGATATCAGTGGCGCTTTTGTTTCGAATGGATAGGCTTACCCTATCAGTAAAAGCCGATGCTAGAGGGTTTGCGGCAGTATCCGTAACGGTTACGGCAGTAATCTTGAATGGCCCTGAAGGAGACGAGATATTTAAATTGCCGTCAACCTGGACGGGATCCGTAGAATCATTTGCAACATAAACGCGAACGGAGGTTTCCCCCGCCGGATTCTCTAAGAATTTATCAAACTCTCTATCGAGTGTCGCCTGTCTGAACGGCATCTGCTAAGGCTTCCTTTGCGTCAAGGATTAGAAAGAACCAAGCGTAAAAACTTTTCCCATCATGCATGATTTGATAATCAAACTGCATTCCGTTTTTCAAATTATTAGAAAGCATGAGGCGGACTAGCGCCGGAGCACTAGCCGCCTTAAGAAATTGCGGTATTCTTTTAGAATTACCCGCCATTTGTATTAAACAGCAGAACCAAGTTTTACTTGACGCTTACCGCTATCCAATACTTCTACGCCATAAATATGGTTCAAGAGGTATTCTTTAGCAGTGTTCTTCAAGTCGAAGTCGGTTTGGTATTCAGGCATCAACTGTTGAGCAAAGCCTACAGCCGATTTGTGGTAAACGATGGGCAAACCAGCGGTTACTACGTTCGACATTACAACTACCATTCCGTAGAGACGACCGATTTCACCGTTGATCAATCCGCCAGCAGAGCCGTAAGCGTCAGCGCGTACGAAATCAGAGATAGCCAAAAGAGCTTTCTCTTCGTCTGGAGCGATAGCCAAGAAGCGGTTATCCATTGGCACGTTCTGCACGTTCAATAGACGACGGGCTTCCAAAAGGTCGGTCTGAGCCAAAGAAGCGCCTGCGAAAGCGATTCTGTGGTCAGGAGCAGCAGCAGAAGCAAGCAGCAACTCGGTGTAAATGTCTTTATCTACTTGGAGAGCCAATTCCTTCGCCATTTCCATTACGATTTCAGCCTCTACGTTTGGAGTAGCTTGCACTTCTGCAATCTTTTCCAAAGCAGCGTAGATAGCTTTGTTCTTATCTAGCGAAATGGTGTCCACAGCAAAGGTCAATTCCTGTGCGGTCAAAGCGGTGTTTTCCGTTTTGTCAGCAGCAGAGAAAGTATTTCTGCGTGGAACCTTTACAGAGCTAGCGCCTTTTCCAGCGAAAGCAGAGTAGTCCATGATCGTAGGAAGAAGTTTTGCTTCCTGCTTGAGTGTTTCTTGAACGATAGACGCAACAATCTCCATCGAAGTTGCGCTTACTTCAGTCAATCCAATTTGTGCCATTTGTTATCCCCTTATTATTTGCCCTGTTTCTTTAGCTGAGAAAGTAGAGCGGCTTTCTCTTGCAAACTCATTTTACTCAAATCCATTTTAGGAGTTTCAGTTTTCGCAGGAGTAGCATCGGCAATCTTTGGCGCTGCTGCTTTAAAGAAATAGGGTTTTGTTTTTCGCACGTCTTCTAGAACCGCTTTGACGTGGTTCTTATCGACGTTAAACGTCTCATCTAGAGGTAGTTCCTTGAGGTTAATCAAAGTAACCAAAGCCTCAGGATCGACGCAACCCATTCTCTGAGCTTCCAAAGTTACAGAATCAGCCACGGATTTAAACGCAAAGGCTTCCTTGATTTGTTCGGCTATTCGCTCTGCATCGGACGCTTTGCGCTGCCAAACTTCGGCTAGTTCCTTGAACTGGCCATTTTCCGCCATTGCACGCTTCTCTAGTTCCTCTCGCTTTTTCTTTTCCTCTTGGTACTTTTTGCGATTGGCTCTAGCTTCTTCGTTCACTACCTTTAAGCGCTGCGCTAACTGCTCAGCCGTCCATGTAGTGTTATCCGTAGTTTCCTGCGTTTCAGCCGTCTGGCTTTGTTGATTCTCTTGATCCGACTGGACTTGAGTATTCTCTGACATTATGCCCCCTTATTGGTTTGTTTTTCAAATTGTTTCTAGTGGCGCGTCCATTTGCGATACAATGGCGCGAGCTTCGTCCACCGTGATTCCGCGTAGCTCTGCAATAGCTTCCGCCCTAGAGATAAGGCCAGCATCGAGACGTTTAATCACGGAATCTTCTTTATCCGTTTCCGTTTGCGTAATCTCTGGGCCCATGAATTTAACTTTTAGCTCGCCATCAACGGGCCACACGCCAAAGTTATATTTCTGATCTAGAGCATCGGTGCCTTGAATAATGGAATACCAAGCGCCGATTAGCTGGAATAATTGCTGCTCTACGTTTAGGAATAGGTCAATGTCCGACTGCGAAGCTTCGAATCTTTCAATCATTGCCAGCAATCGCTCCACTCCAGACGTAAAACGCTCGCTAGAACCGTCGCCTGAAATCGTCTTAGGTGAGATTCCGTTAGCGGTCAAAAAGTACGATAGCAAACGATCCTGGAGGTCTAGAGAGGCTTTTAGGTCTGGGTTCGGAGAAGCAAAATCAAACGATGGCCTAACCTCTGGACGTGTAGGATCCAATGGAAGGAAAAGGATATTCTGCGGGCCCACGCTTACGTTTTCCGGTACTTTCTCGGCTACGATTACAGGCTGAGCGTAGGATTGTAGGCGATTGGTGTTACAGGTATCAGAAAGCACTACGGAGAAATCTAGGTTAAATTCCGTAACTCCGCTTCCTCTACGCACCCAAAACTCGAAATCTTTTTCGCTAGCTACGTCAATAAACGGTAGCATCTCGATAGGGTTTGGATTCGCCTCAAGGATATTTCCATTTCCATCGCACACGATATTCATCTCAGCCGTCCAAATAACGTAACGCTTCTGCACGCGCCAATCGTCATCGTCAGCAATCTTTTCATTCGTCTGGTTCGACTGCTGCGTGTTTTTAGAACCGTAGTAGTGGCCCTGAATATCCTGGTTTCCGCTGTGCGCGGCTTCTGTCCATGTTTTATCGTAGGAAGAAATAACGTAGGCGAAAGCGGTTTCGGGATCGTCCGCCATTGGGATTACGTCGTATTGATGCGGAGCGAGTAGCTTAATGGAAATCATTCCGTTCTTAGGTAGAACCTGAATAGCGCACTGCTCGTGGAGTTTATATTTCTGATTGGCTCGCTTTAAAAAAGTATCTACCTTTGCAGCGTCGTAGAGTAACTCGATTCCTTCCTCTTGCGCCTCGCTAGCGTTCATTACCTCTCGCTCTGGCTTACGCTTGTAAATGCTGGCCATCTCGGAAACGATTCTCTTGGTAAGGTTAATGCTAGTGCAGGTGCGCATTTCCCGCACCGTCTGCGGAGAAAACTCATTTGTGAGCATCTTCAAAACGTAATCGCGCTGGTAATCCGAATAGACCTGAAACCGCTTCTCATGCTCAGCTTTCCGTAGCTTGTTTTCGTCAGATTCTATTTCGTCGATAATGTTCCGTAGATTGCCCTGGTTCAAAAGATCCATCTTGTTACCTCTTTAAAAGCATAACCTCGTTAGGTTTTAATAGTGAATCATGTTTATTTCCGAAATAGTAGCGTAAAGCGTCCACTGCATCGTCAGCTTCTTTAATTGGATTCTCGTTTGTAACCACGCCATCCTTCTGTGGGTAGGAATAATTGCGCATATTGTCGATTAGTTTCGGACACGCCTTTTCATCAATAAATAACCGCGCCTGGCCTTTGGTGTTTTTGATAAATGAGCGGACAATAGCGATAGAGTTTTGAATGCCCATCGTGCGGTAATTAAATTTAATCCCACGGTCGCGAAACCACTGGACGTTAGAAATACCTGTTTGCTCCCGCTCTTGGTTTCCCGCAATATCGCAAATCCATTCCGTAATGTTGTAATTCTTTTTCATTATCAGCGAGTAGAGGTTTTCCAGGCTGAGCTTTGATTTCACAATCTCATCGAAAACATACACGCGATCCGTTGCCCTGTCGTACTGAATGAAAAGGCACGCCATTGGATGCGTCCAACCAAAGTCAATAGAAACGTAGGTAGGTAGCTTCGGATTGTATGCGTAGCCTGAGACTAAATTACCTTCATCGAAATCATCATAGACAAGGCCAGTGCCAGGTACGTTCCAATCTATCTCGAACATCTGGCGAAACGTGCGCGGATCAAGAGTATTCTTGAGCCTGTCTAGCTCCTGGTTTGGAAAATAAGGATTCTCCGCAGTTGACCACTCGAAGCACTCAGAATCTTCAATTGGCTTTTCCTTAAAGTAGCGGAACGCCCAATGCGCTTTTGGGTTTGTGTACTGCGTTCCAAGAGAGCCCGTCCACCAAGAGTAACCCTCCGTGTCGGACGTTCTAGCTAGCGCCTCAAGAAATAGCTGCTCCTTGATCTGAAATATTTCGTCCCCCCATAAAAAGTTGGCCTTGATCCCCTCTAGCCTCTGAGGTTTGTCCGCCGATATTCCGTAAATCTTTGTGCCGTTGTGCCAGGTAATCTCCTGGTGCGTCTCGTGGTAATCGGTAATGAAATGTTTTCCGTAGGCTAGAAACTTCTGCAGCGATAGCCTGCGAAGCATATCACTCGTGGGCGCAATAATTACTCCAATATAAGGATCAATGGCGCTTTGTTTGTAACCTATTTTTTCTTCTGCAAATATGATGGCCTCAATGGCTCCGGCTTCTGTCTTACCGCCGCGCTTTCCTGCAAACGCTCCCCTAACCCTTGACCTGCTTAGATGGAATCGCTCCTGTTTATCGTGCGGCTTGTAAACGATTTCACTCATCCGCTTTTTCTTCCACTTCTTCCTGTAACTTCCTAAGCTTTTCCTGCAGTAAATTCCTAGCCCAGATCATCGTGACGCCAGTGCCTAAAATCTTAATCGCCTCGAGATACGCCTCGGCCTTAGCCGCACGTTCTGCCGCTTTGATTAGTTTCTTTAGGCTACTGGAATCATCGCGCTGCATTTACTTCTTTTTCTTTTTAGAAGTTTTTTTAGCAGGTTTCTTTTTCATGCTTTTCATTTTTCTTCCTTTCTACTTTGTCTCAGCAGGTTTGCTGAATTGAATAACTAGCTTTTTCTCTGGATCACTGGAGCCAGTAACTTCCTGCTCGAAGCGATCTTTCCAACCGCATAGGTTTTTTAGGCAGAAGATCATCATCGTAGGATTACCTTTCTCCGCCATCTTTAGAGCATTTCTAATTAGCGTCATGCGGGTATGCACCATATTTTGCTCGCGAAACGCCGCATAACTTATCCCATCAAACTCGGATTTAATGAGCCTCTCGATTGTATCCTCTGAACACTCGAAGAACGCTGCCGTATCTTTTAGCGTAGGATTTAATCGCATCAATGCTTTTAGCTGCTCGATATTTATTTCTTTTCTCGGCCTAGCCATTATTTTTCTCCAATTTATCTAAAAGTTGGATTTGAATTTGATTTGCAACCCTTTGCATCATGTAAGGAGGAACGCTCATACCACAGACATATTTTGGATCTTGTGCGCCAAAGTTATAATCATCTGGAAAACTCTGAATCCTAGAGCAATTTTTTCCAGCTATCTCTATTGGCAAATCCCAATGACACTGTTTTGCTCCTGATGATGAAATCTGTGTTGGCGCTGGTAGTTTTGGATCTAATTTTATTGCATTAAAATATGATCCTTTTGGATGAGATGATGACAGAGACTTACCTGGTTTTGTTGGTTTCCACCATTTAATAAAACTTTCTGAGAGTGGCTTTGATTCTCCAGAAATATAAACCTGACCAAACGGTATTATTTTTTCATTAAATTTCATTTCAACTTTAGGAAGTTTTAAATCTCTTCTTTTAGCGATAAAAAATGTTCTTTCTCTTCGCTGTGGCACTCCCATAAAAGCAGCGTTTAAAAGAAATAGCTGCGTTTCGTATCCTGCCAAATTAAACATATTAAAAATCTGTTTTACATATCCTTTAGCTTTACCAATAACTAAGCCTTTTACGTTTTCGGCTACTACAATTTTAGGCTGTAGTATTCTAGCAGTTTCAATAAAGTGAAAAAAAAGATCATCAAGAATTTGCTCAGTTTGCCCTTCTCTAAATTTCTTTTTTTCTCCCCATGCTTTTTCTCTAGAACCTGCCATAGAAAAGCTAGAGCATGGAGGCGATCCATCAAGAATATCTAGATTAAATAATTCATTTGGTATTTCTTCTCTTGGAAGTTTATTAAACTTTGTAATGCTCATTAAAAAGCTATGCTTTGGATTATGATTAGATCGATAAATAGCCATCATTTCAGGATCAATTTCTACTCCTCCAAGCACATTAAATCCTGCTAGCTTGTAACCCATTGTAGAACCGCCTCCACAATGAAAGCATGAAAAAACATTATACCCG